>OHOZ01001236.1_pt1 | contig 11889 bp, 9 predicted proteins | sample 1569931 | NCBI WGS metagenome assembly OHOZ01 (sample SAMEA3879572, study PRJEB24766) | human gut metagenome | biome: human-associated habitat; feature: feces | place: USA | collected 1985/1987
TACAGTCGGAAGACGATGAAACGATCTGGGAAGGCAGCGCGGACTGCATCCTGAACGGCGTCGGCAGCGAAAAAAAGTGGAAGCTGTGGCTCCACGGCGTACCCCATGTCTGCACCATTTCGCAGGAGGAACCGGCGATCCTGGAGGGGATCGTAAAGGTACTGGAACAGATTCGTCAATAAATATCCGAATTTTTATCACGAAAATGTTACAGCCTCTTTACAAATTGAAACGAATCTGGTATCATTTGCAATGGATTATCGCAGTATACAAGGCGGGCCTGTCGGTTTGACCGCCGCGATACGCTGTTTATGGAGGGATACGGACTATGAAGAAGATCGTCGTCACATTGCTGCTGGCTGCGATTCTGCTGACCATGACGCCCATGAGCGCCACGTTGGCAGAGGCCAGCTATGCGACCGTGCAGAGCGGCAACCAGTACGGGGTGCGTCTGCGCCTTGGCCCCAGCACCAGCTATGCCAGCCAGACCACGCTGCCTTCCGGCACGGTCGTTACCGTGTTGGAGAAGGGAACTGTCTGGACGCGCATTCAGGCGGGCACGCTCACCGGCTACATGATGAGCAAGTTCCTGGTTTCCAGCGACGGCAGCAATCCGTCCAGCACTCCTTCGCTGGGCACCGCTACCGTGTATGCGGGCAACGGCCTGCGCACGTGGCTGCGCACCGCGCCTAACGGCCGCCGTCTGGGCCTGTACAGCGATGGCACGCCTTTGACCATTCTGGGCTACAAGGGCGAATGGACCCGGGTCATGATCGGCTCCAGCGTGGGCTATATGATGAGCAAGTACATCGCTCTGCCCGCGCCTACGCCCGCTCCCACCCCCATTCCCTACAGCGCCCTGACCAAGGTGGAGCTCAATTATGAGTATCCGCTGGTGGGAGATACCCTGACGGCGACGATCACGCCCGCACAGGCCACGGTGGACTATCAGTGGTATCGGGACGAAGTGGGCGGCACCAAGCTGAGCACCGCTGCGGCCTATACCGCCACCACCGCCGACGTGGGCCACAAGATCTGCCTGCAGGTGACTGGCAACGGCCAGTGGGCGGGGCAGAAGGTCAGCGTCCTGTCCCAGCCTGTGACCAAGGAACGCAAGGTTGCTGGCGTGATGATTGTCAACACCATCGCCGACCATCCGCGCCTTTGGCGGGCGACATTCTGAAGGCTGTCGTTGCGCCCTCCTCCGCGACCGTCACCTATAGCTGGCGCGTTGCCGGTGTGGAAAAGGGCAAGGAAGCCACCTATGTGGTGCAGGCCTCCGATTCCGGCAAGCAGATCCAGGTCTACGCCACCGGCACCGGCGATTTCTCCGGCCAGGCCGCCAGCGATATGACCTCCAAGGTCGCCGACGCGCTGGAACTGAAAGAAGTCAAACTGAGCACGTCCTTCCCTGTGGTGGGTCAGGCGATCACCGCTACCGTGACCCCCGGCAGCGCCACCGCCAGCTATGTCTGGTATGTGGACGGCATCAAGATGGGCTCCGGCGCTTCCTATACGCCTACCGCCTTTGATATGGGCAAGGTCATCACCGTGAAGGCCACCGGCACGGACAAGTGCGCCGGTACGGTGGAAAGCGCTGCCAGCCAGCCTGTGAAGATGGTCAACCTGACCAAGGTGTCGCTGGACAGCAATGCTCCCGTGGTGGGCATGACCCTGACCGCCACTGCCGAACCGGCAGAGGCCCGGACTGCCAACTCCGTGCTGTACTACTGGTATGTTTCCGGCGAGGACAAGCCTGTCCAGAGCGACTGGAGCAACAAGCTCACCGTGAAGGAAGCGTATGCCGGCAAGGCGATCTACGTGCGCGCCTATGGTCAGGGCATCTACGGCGGCGTGGTGGCCAGCGCCATCACCAGCCCGGTGAACAGCAAGTACACCCTGAACGCCGTGACCCTCAGCGTGACGGAGCCTGTGGTGGGCGACGTGATCACCGCGGTGTCCGACCCGCAGAATCTGTCCAAGGCAGACTGCCTGTATCTGTGGCAGATCGGCACCGTGACCAAGAGCAGCACGGATAATACCTACACCGTCACCTCCGACGATGTGGGCAAGCAGATCCGCGTCACGCTGAAGTACAACGGCGCGACCGCCACCAGCGCCGCTACCAGCGCTGTATTGAAGAGCAAGAATATTACCGGCATCTACCTCTATAACGAAAGCACCAGGCAGAACATCGGCAGCCAGCCTCAGGTGGGCCAGACGATCTCTGTGAAGGTCAACCCGTCTGAAGCGGCGGCCTCCGGCTGCGTGAAGTATACGTGGACCATCGGCGGCAAGAAGTCGGGAACCACTACCTCCAGCTACACCATCACCTCCAGCGATGCTGGCAAGGAGATCATCGCCAAGGTAGAAGCCACCGGCAGCTATGTCATCAACAATAATGAAAAGGCCTTTACGGCCAAGACCACCGTTGCGGGCGGCAATGCGGTCAACGTGGCGTTGACTTCCGCCATCACCCCCAAGGTGGGCCAGAGCCCTGTGCTCAAGCTGAACAACAACACCGCCGTCTGGAAGGACGCTGCGGGCAAGTCCTACACTGTGACCTACAGCGCCGACATCACCTGGTCTCCCAGCCTGTCGGACAACGGCACCTTCCGCACCGGCGAGAGCTACAAGGCCGTGGTGAACTTCACCAGCCTGACCGGCGGCTACCGTCTGGGCTCCGTCAGCGCCACCGATGTGGACGGCAAGACCTCCGTGTCCGGTTCTCTGGTGGGCAACACTGTGACCATCAACTTTGGCAAACTGACCGCCACGCAGGAAGTGGACAACTTCTGCATCTATGGCGTGACCGCCCCCGAAAAGGGCAAGACCCCGGTGACGGCTATCCGCGATTGTGCCCAGTATAAGGGAACCGTGGCCTGGCAGGATGAAAAGGGCAATGCTGTTACGATCTTCGAGGCCAATAAGGTCTACAAGGCCGTCATCAGCCTGACCTCCGCTGCGGAGTACACTTTCCCCAACAGCGGTAAGAGCCTGTTCACCGTTCCCGGCGCGGTCAGCGCGGAATACAACAAGACCGGCGACCATACCGCCACCGTGACCGCGACCTTTAACCCCATCACCACCGCGACCAAGGCGGAAGTTTACGCCGACCGCGACAGCGTGACCGTGGGCACCAGCAAGAAGTACGTGGTCTGCACCGCCCTGCTGTCCGGCTTCACCGGCGATCAGGACAGCCTGACGTGGAGCTGGACGCTGGCCAACGGCACCGCCGATGAGACCAAGATCGATCAGAACGGTATCGTCACCATTGACGCGGACGAAAAGGCCGGTCTGGAGCTGCTGGTGACGGCCTCCACCACCGTGGAAGGCAAGGCTTACAGCGCTTCCACTACCATTAAGACCGCGACGGACGACTCCACCGGCGATCTGGCCCCTGTCGTGACCATCGTCAAGTCCGTCAGCGAGCTGCAGGCGGGCAAGGAGACCACCTTCATCGCCACCGTGCAGAACAGCAACAACGAGACCGTGCGTTGGAGCGTGGAAGGCGTGGACGGAACCAAGAGCTCCGGCACCACCATCGGCTCCTCCACTGGTATCCTGAAGATCAGCAAGTTTGAGACTGTCAAGCAGCTGAAAGTCACCGCCACCGCAGTGCCCACCGGCGAGACCGCCGTGTGCTACGTCACCGTGGTGTACGCGGAGGCTCCCATCAGCATCACCTTCGTGGAAGGCCAGAAGAGCGTCAGCATCGGCCAGTCCGCTACCTTCAAGGTCGCGATTTCCGCCAGCGAAGCCGATCCCAAGGCCGAATTCGCTGTAGCTGCCAACAATGGCAAGGCTGACGTGACCTTCACCGCCACGGATGATACCTGCGTCGTGACCGTGCCCGGCGAACCCTCTCTGGTGGGCAAGGAGATCTTCGTGACCGCCCGTTATGCCTGCAAGGACGAGGACGGCAACACGCATGAGGTCAGCGCCAAGTACAGCTTCATCATTACGGAGACCGCCCCGGAGGCCAAGGCCGCCACCATGACGCTGGAAGGCGCGGCGCTCCTGCCCGACGATGACTTCGCCGTGGCGGACGACGAGCCCGCCGCCCAGCCGGAGGAAGCCGCGACGGCTCCCGCCAAGGGCATCGACACGAAGAACGACAGCATTTCGCTGGTCATCTCCGGCGGCGAGGAAGAGCCTGCCGCCAAGGACGAAGAAAGCAAGGAAGCGCCCGAGACGGAAGAAAAGCCCGCCGAGGAGCCCAAGGCGGAGGAAAAGCCTGCCGAGCCCGCCGTCAGAAAGACGGAGATCAATACCAAGAATGAGAACATCAAGCTGGTGATCTCCGGCGGCGAGGAAGAAACCGCCCAGCCCGAAGAGATCCAGCCGGCTGAACAGCCTGAGGAAACTCAGAAGGACGAACAGTCTGCCGAACCCGCAGCCGAGGAAAAGAAGACGGAGATCGATACCAAGAATGAGAACATCAAGCTGGTGATCTCCGGCGGCGACGAGGAACCCGTCCAGACCGAGAAAACCAAGGACGAAGCGCCCGCCGAAGCCGAGACGGAAAAAGAGACCGTCGTGGTGAACGAAAAGGAAAAGAAGGACGCCAAGGAGCAGAAGCCCGTTGAGAAGGAAGAAGCGCCCGCCGAGATCGGCGTGACCGTCTACGGCCCCGACGTGGCCAAGGTCGTGCCCGGCAAGGTGTACACCTTCAGCGCGGAAGTCTCCTGCGCGGTGGAAGGCTACGACATCGTGTGGAGCGTCTATTGCTCGGACGAGACCGTCAAGGCCAGCATCGTGGACGGCGAGCTGTACGTCACCGAGAACCCCACCGGCGAGGATCAGGTGCTGCGCATCCGGGCCCGCTACAAGGACGCGGACGGCAACCTGTACAGCGAAGGCAGCTATGCCAGCTTCCATGTGACCGTGGCTCCCGGTATCGCCAAGCCCCGCGTCATCAAGGAAAGCAAGCCCGCCGAGAAGGAAAGCGAGAACGGCAAGGCCGCGGAGGCCGAGGGCAACAAGGAACCTGCCAAGGTTGAGGAGTCCAAGGAAACCGTGAAGCCCGAAACCACCGAGCCTAAGAAGATCTACGAAGACGACCGTGACGATCCTGATTACGTGCCCTTCGACTGATCCTGAAACCAACCCAAAAGCCGCGGCAATTTTGCCGCGGCTTTTGTCTGTCCCCCTGCGGTTGACAGTTTTCCGCCGCTCGGGTACAATTTTGGATGATTTATGTGTGTTTGATCATCCCAAGGAGGTCTGCCCATGGAACCGTTGGTGAGCATTTGCACCACTACCTATCAGCACAGCCGCTACATCCGACAGACGCTGGACAGCTTTCTGAGCCAGAAAACGGATTTTCCTTTTGAAATTCTGGTGCATGACGACTGCTCCGGCGACGGCACCGTGGAAATTCTGGAGGAATACGCCCGGCGTTACCCGGACGTCGTCTGCCCTGTGTTCGAGAAGGAAAACCAGTATTCCAAGGGCGTGCCCATCAACGAGACCTTCAATTTTCCCCGGGCGAGGGGAAAGTATATCGCCCTGTGCGAAGGCGATGATTTCTGGTGCGATGACGGCAAGCTGCAGGCACAGGCCGATTATATGGAAAGCCACCCCGACTGCACCTTCTGTTTTACCAACGGATATATCGTGGAGGAAAGCAAGTCCTTCGGCCCGGACTGGCGGGAACACGCCCGGGAGTTCGTGCCCTATTATGAGTCGGAGCGGCCCGCCTATTACGGGGCGGATCACCGCTACGATCTGGGGGAAATGGCGGCGCTGAGCTTTGTGCCCACCGCGGGGTTTTTCTTTCCCCGGGTCCTGTGGGAGCAGGTCAGCGAGGCGTATCACCACCGGATGTGCGAGCACGGCGATCTGAAAATGCGGCTGTATTTTACCGCGCTGGGCAGCGGAGAGTATCTGCACCGCTACGCCTGCGTGTACCGGGAAAACGTGCCCGGCAGCGCCTTTCAGGTGTGGAAAAAGGAAAACGCCGTCCGTACCGCCCGCCGGGCGGCCAGCGTGGTAGACATGCTGGATGAGGTGGACGAAATGACCGGCGGACGCTATCGGGCCGGGCTTGCACCCCTGCGGGACCACTATCTGTTTGTGGAATTGTGGAATACGGACGAAAAGCATCCCGCCCATCAGGCCGACCTGCGCCGGGTGCGGCGGCAGCTGCCCCTGAAGCAGAAATGTGTATACGCCGCCAAGCACCTTCTTCCCCGCCGCTGGATCGACGCGCTAAAACGCCGGGGAGCCAAGGAAAGCAAGCATTGAATCAGAAAAGGAAGTGCCCGCCATGGATTTTGCCCCCACGCCGATTCAATTTCTTTGGGAGGACGAGCAGGGAAACCGCGTCTATGTAAAGCGTGAAGACCTGCTGCCCTACTCCTTCGGCGGCAACAAGGCCCGCATCGGGCTGGAATATCTGGCGGATATGGAGCGGCAGGGGAAAGACCACCTGATCGCCTACGGCAACGCCCGCTCCAACCTCTGCCGGGTGCTGAGCAACCTTTGCTGCGCCCGGAACATTCCCTGCACCATCCTGTCCCCGGCGGACGACGACGGCCAGCACCGTCCCAGCTTTAACCAGCGCTTCTGCGAAAGCTTCGGAGCGCAGATCGTCCCCTGCCTGAAAACCGGCGTGAAGGAGACGGTCGAACAGGCGCTGAACGACAGCCTGCGTCAGGGGCGGAAGCCTTATTATATTTACGGCGACTCCACCGGGCAGGGCAATCTGGCCACGCCGGTGCGCGCTTATCGAAAGGTATGGCCGGAAATTCTGCGCCAGCAGCAGGAGCTGGGCTGTTCCTTTGACCGGCTGTTTCTGGCGGCGGGCACGGGCATGACCCAAGCCGGACTGCTGTGCGGCCGTTTGCTGGATGGGGGCGATACGGAGATTCACGGTATCTCTATCGCCCGGAGTGAGGAAAACGGCAAGGCGCATCTGCGCCGGTATGTGGAGGCTTTTCTGGGGGAGAAATACTGCGGCCCGGAGCTTCAGTTCACCGACCGCTACGCGCTGCAATATGGCGTATCCACCCCGGAAATGGCGGAATGCGCCCGGCAGGTCTTCCGCCGCTACGGAATGCCCATGGATCTGACCTACGTGGGTAAGGGCTATTACGGCATGGTGCAGGAAATTCGTCGGCTGGGGCTGCGAAACGAGCGGATTTTGTTCCTGCACACAGGCGGAACGCCCCTGTTTTTCGACAGCCAGATGGAAACCACCCGCTAAGGGAAAAGACACATTTGAAACTTGCCGCCCCGGAACATTGCTTTTCAGACAAAAATCCGCTACAATAGCATTGGATTTATACGCCATCATATCATTTCATGGAATCATCTGACACAAGGAGGAACTATGAATTCATACGCATTCTTCACGGATTCGGACTCCGATCTGCCGTTTCGGTTTGTAGACGAGCTGGAGCTGAACATGGTCTACATGCCCTATATGGTGGACGGCAAGGAATACTTTGACGATCTGGGCCGCAACGGCAGGGAAAAGGAGTTCTTCGACGCCATGCGCAAGGGTGCCGCGCCGGTCACATCCCTGCTGCCTACCGCCGCCTACGAGGAATACTTCGAGCCCGTGTTCGCCGCAGGCCGGGATATCCTGTTCGTGGCGTTTTCCAGCCAGCTGTCCGGCACCATTCAGAATATCTACGCCGCCCGGGAGGAGCTTCTGCAGCGTTACCCCGAGCGCCGCATGATCGTGGTGGACACGCTGAGCATTTCGCTGCCCCAGAGCATTCTGGTGCTGAAGGCTCACGAGCTGTACCGGCAGGGCAAGACCATGGACGAAGTGGCCGCGTGGCTGGAAGAGAACAAGAGCCGCTCTCAGGCCTTCTTTACGGTGGACGATCTGACCTACCTGCGCCGTGGCGGACGCATCAGCGCCGTGGCCGCTACCGTAGGCACTATGCTGGATCTGAAGCCCATCATCACCGAGGGGAAGAACGGCAAGCTGCTTTCCACGGATAAGGTGCGGGGCCGCAAGCAGGCGCTGCGCACGCTGGCGGAGCTGGCCGCTCAGAACATCGACGATCCCGCCGAGGCGGAAATGTATGTGCTGCATGCCGATGCGCCCGAGGATGCCGACCGGCTGGTACAGCTGCTCCGGGAGAAGATCCCCGGTCTGGGCAATATTTCCAACCGCTATGTGGGCCCCGTGATCGGCGCGCACTGCGGCCCGGGCACGGTAGCCGTGTGCTTCTTCGGAAAGGAACGCCCCTATTAACAAACGCAAAAAACCTCCGCTCATCCCCCGCAAAGCGAAAAATGAAACGGAGGTTTTTTTCTAAAGATGATGGTACAAATTACCACGAAATATGTCGAAAAATGGAATATTTTTCCGAACCGAGTTTTTGAACGAAAGGAGCGTCAAATATGGATTATTTCGCGTTGGGAAAAAGAATCCGCAAGCGCCGGGTGGAGCAGGGCATGACTCAGGAGCAGCTGGCCCAGCAGGTGGGCGTGACTACTTCCTTCATCGGCCATTTGGAGCGCGGCTCCCGCAAGGCCAGTCTGGAAACGCTGGTGGCGCTGGCCAACGCCCTGCACGTGGGCGTGGATTACCTTCTGTGCGACAGCCTGAATACCGTGCGTAACGACAGCGGCCCCGACGGTCTAAGCCGCGGCCAGCGCTATGTAATGCATGAGATCCTGTCCACCCTGCAGAGCCATCTGGACGACTGGAACGGTCCGTCCGCCGAGGGTTAACGAAGCATTTCTTCGATCAGGTCCTGCATGTCGTACTTTCCGGCAGGCTTGTCCATCAGGAAGGCGGCGGCCCGCAGCGCACCCCGGGCAAAGAGCGAACGCTTCTCCGCCCGATGGGTCAGGATCAGTTCTTCGCCGTCGCCATAGAAGCAGACCTCGTGTTCGCCGGTGATGGTTCCGCCGCGCACAGCGTGGATGCCCACTTCGCCGGGCTGGCGCTGGGCGGTGCGCCCATAGCGGCCGAATACCGGCTGGCGCAGGGTCTCCGTGGCCTCCTTCACCGAGTCGTAGAGCATCAGCGCGGTGCCGCTGGGGCTGTCCGCCTTCATGCGGTGATGGCGCTCCACGATCTCCACGTCGAAGTCCTCACCCAGCGCGCGGGCGGCCTCCTGCACCAGATGGCGCAGGACGTTCACGCCAAGGCTCATGTTGGCGCTGCGGAAAACGGGGATTTCCCGGCTGGCTTCCTCGATCATCTGCAATTCCGCTTCGTTATAACCGGTCGTACACAGCACGGCCGGCATTTTTTCTTTCCGTACCAGCTGCAAAAGCTCCGGCAGCGCCGAGGGACGGGAAAAGTCGATCAGTACGTCGGCCTTCTGCGTCGCCTGATCGAAAGCAGTCACGATGGGGTAATCCGACGGCTGACCCGTATAGGCCACATCCACGCCGCAGACGATCTCTACCTGCGCCTCCGCGGCTGCGGCCGTCACTTCCTGGCCCATGCGGCCCAGCGCGCCGCCAAGGAGAATTTTCATAGGATAAACTACCTCGTTTCTTTGTCAAATGGAGAGGGGCAGAGCATGGCTCTGTCCCTCGGTTTTTAGCTTTTCAGATATCCAAGCCCTGTCAGGCACTTTTTCAGCGCCGCTCTGGTTTCTTCCGCGGCGGGGATCAGGGGCAGCCGCAGCTCCCCGGAGCACTGGCCCATCATTTCCATGGCGCACTTGCAGGGAATGGGGCTGACCTCCCGGAACAGGGCACGGATGAAAGGCATCAGGCGAATCTGGCGGCGCAGAGAATCCTGCGCGTCGCCGTCGAAATACGCCTGACACAGCGCGGCCATTTCCCCGGGCAGCACGTTGGACACTACGGAGATCACGCCCTGCGCGCCCATGGCCAGCAGGGGATAGGTCAGGTCGTCGTTGCCGCTGTACAGGGTCAGCCGTCCGTCAATGGCGTCCAGTTTTTCCAGCACCAGCGACAGATTGGCGCTGGCTTCCTTCAGGGCGATGAACCGGCCCGAGGGGATCAGCCGCCGCAGAGTATCGGGAAGAATTTCCAGCGTGGTGCGGCTGGGCACGTTGTAGAGGATGATGGGCAGCTCCGTATGCTCGGCAATGGCCATAAAATGAGCGTACAGGCCCTCCTGTGAGGTCTTGTTGTAGTAGGGCGTGACCACCAGCTGGGCTGCGCAGCCCAGGTCGCGGAAGCGGCGCTCGTTGTCGATGACGGTCTGGGTGCAGTTGGCTCCCGTGCCGCAGATGACCGGTACACGGCCGTTCACGGCTTTCACCGTCTCCCGGATGACCAGTTCCCGTTCTTCCAGCGACAGGGTGGAGGGTTCGCCGGTGGTGCCGCAGCTGACCAGCGCGGCAACGCCGTTTTCCAGCTGCTGCTCTACCAGCCGCCGCAGAGCGTCCACGTCCACTTTGCCATCCCGAAGGGGCGTGACCAGCGCAGTGGCCGCGCCGCGAAACAGAGGTTGTGTCATCATATTTTTCCTCCTGTCAGGCGGTTATTTGTGGGGAATATAGCCCAGCTTGCACAGGTATTCGGCGCTGAGAACGCCGCCGCCCGCCGCGCCCCGCAGGGTGTTGTGGCTCAGGCAGACGAACTTGTAGTCCAGCACGGGGTCTTCCCGCAGACGGCCGATGGAAATGCCCATGCCGCCGTAAAGGTCGCGATCCAGTCGGGTCTGGGGCCGGGCGGGGTCGTCGAAGTAGGTCAGGAATTTCTCCGGGCTGGAGGGCAGTCCCAGTCCCTCCGTTGCGGGATGGCAGTTGGCCCAGCGTTCCAAAATGGTCTCCAGAGAGGGCTTTTTGCCGAACTCCACGCTGACCGCCGCCATATGGCCGTCGGAGCAGGCGACCCGCAGGCACTGGGCGCTGATAGCCGGTTCGGATGCGTTGACGATCTGGCCGTTTTCCAGATGGCCGAAAATCTTCAGCGGTTCCTTTTCGCTCTTTTCATCCTCGCCGCCGATGTAGGGGATCACGTTATCCACCATTTCCGGCCAGCGCTCGAAGGTCTTGCCCGCACCGCTGATGGCCTGATAGGTGCAAACCATGACCTTCTTGGGTTCAAAATCCAAAAGGGGCCACAGGGCGGGCACGTAGCTCTGGATGGAGCAGTTGGGCTTGACGGCGATGAAGCCGTTTTTCGTGCCCAGACGCTTCCGCTGAGCCTCGATCACCGCCGCGTGGTCGCCGTTGATTTCGGGAATCAGCATGGGAACGTCGCTGACGCCGCGGTTGGCGCTGTTGTTGGATACCACCGGCGTTTCCGCACGGGCGTACCGTTCCTCCAGCGCGCGGATCTCGTCCTTCTTCATATCCACGGCACAGAAGACGAAATCCACCCGGGAGGCCACTTCCTCCACCTGAGCAGCATCCAGCACGGTCATATCCGCCACATTGGCGGGGATGGGGCGATCCTTGAACGCCCAGCGGCCTTCCACTGCTTCCCGGTAAGGTTTTCCCGCGCTGCGGGCGGACGCGGCCAGACAGGTCACCTGAAACCAGGGGTGATGTTCCAACAGGAGAGTGAAGCGCTGGCCGACCATTCCGGTCGCGCCCACGATACCTACACGATACGGATGCATAGCGAATGACCTCTTTTCCTTAGAGTTTGCCTGTGCCGGGCAATAGGAGGATATGCGGGGGATGGGGATAGTGTGTGCGGGGGACAGGGGGAATATGATGGGGAACGGGGTCGCTCGATTGTTTGCCCCGAGGAAAGCCCCCAGTGCTCCTGCAGGCGCAAATCCATGCCTTATCGGTACGCTGACTCCCCGAAGGGGGTGCAGGGGGGCGAGCGGAAAGCCACCCTGCTTGCGGCGATAATTGACAACTTTGCCGTAAGCAATTCCCCCTTAGCGGGGCCTGACGCGCCGACTCCGGCGCGGATAGGGACTGGCCGTCCCATGGGGCGCTCACACTTTTCTTTCGGTGGCGAAAGAAAAGTGTGCAA
>OHOZ01001238.1_pt1 | contig 11879 bp, 7 predicted proteins | sample 1569931 | NCBI WGS metagenome assembly OHOZ01 (sample SAMEA3879572, study PRJEB24766) | human gut metagenome | biome: human-associated habitat; feature: feces | place: USA | collected 1985/1987
GGTGGAAATCGGCGCAGTCGAGCTGATTAACCATATCCCGACCGGGCGCACTTATCATCAGTATATCAACCCGGAACGCAGCGTGCCGGAAGAAGTGGTTGCCGTGCACGGGTTGACGGAAGAATTTCTGAAAGATTATCCGGTGTTTGCCGAAGTGGCGGCGGCGTTTGTCGAGTTTGTCGGCGAGGACGGCATTCTGGTGGCGCACAATGCTTCGTTTGATATCAAGTTCATTAATTTTGAGCTGAAAAAGCTCGGCCGCGAGGACATCATCGTGATCGTTGGCGGCGTAATCCCCCATCAGGATTACGACGAATTGTACCGCGACGGCGCCGCCGCCATCTTCGGCCCCGGCACCCCGATCGCCACGGCCGCCATCAAGATTCTCGAAATCCTGCTCGCCGAATAACGGTTCGACAGAATACGGTAATCCCCGCCGAGACATCTCGGCGGGGATTTTTTCATGGATACAGATGGTCTCGGGGACAAGTTACAGGCAGGCTTCCAGAATCCTGCGCGCCATCGCCCCGTCGACATTGTGCGCCTCGCCGAACCTGCTGCCCGCAGCGTTGAAGCGGCGTTCGATTTCGGCGATCGTAGCCTCGCCGATACCCTCCTGCGAAAGATGCGTCGAAAGCCCCAGGGAACGGAAGAACTCCTCGTTGGCCGCAATCGTCCGCTCGATACGCTCCTCGTCGGAACCGCCGGTGATACCCCAGATACGCTCGCCGTATTGCAGGAGTTTGCCGCGCTTCTGCTCGCGCAGCACGCGCAACGTACCGTTGATGACAATGGCGAGCGTCGCACCGTGCGTCAGCCCGTGCAGTGCGGTCAGCTCATGCCCGATCATATGCGTCGCCCAGTCCTGCGCCACTCCCATGCGGATCATGTCGTTCAGCGCCAGGGTCGCCGCAAGCATATACTCCGACATCACGGCATAATCGTGCTGGTTCTCACGAATCCGGGGTGCGATCTCGATCACGGTATGCAGAATGCCTTCGGCCCAACGATCCATCAGGCGCGACTGCCCGGGCGTGGTCATATACTGCTCCAGCACATGCACGTAGGTGTCGGCCAGGCCGTAGGCGATCTGCTTCTGCGGCAAAGAGAACAATGCCTCGGGATCGAGGATCGAAAAGAGCGGATAGTCGCCGTTGAACGGGAATTTCTCCTTCGTTTCCTGGCACGAGATCACCGAGCCGTTGTTCATTTCCGATCCCGTCGCCGACATCGTGAGCACCGTCCCGAGGGGAACGGTTTTATCCGCCTGCCCTTTCAGGACGATCTCCCACGGGTCGCCGTCATAAAGCAGCCCCGCAGCGATCAGCTTCGTACCGTCGATGACCGACCCGCCGCCCACGGCAAGCAGGAACTCCGAGCCGTGCTCACGCCCCAATGCGATGGCCTCGCGGACGGTCTCGACCGACGGGTTGGGCTCGATGCCCCAGAATTCGACCCAGTCACGGCCTTCGAGGGCCTTGACGACTTGGTCGTAAATGCCGTTGCGGCGCACGCTGCCACCGCCGCAGGTAATCATGATCTTCTTGCCGGCAGGAATCAGCTTTGCGAGCTGAGCGATCTGCCCTTTGCCGAAAACCAGTTTCGTCGGATTGTGATAAACAAAATTATTCATAATTGTATGCGATATGTTTTGATACGACTTCTAAATATACGCAAAAATAACAAAAAGAACGCCGGAATATTCCGGCGTTCAAAACTATATCGTATTTTTTATCCGAGGCTTAGAAATATTCGCCGCGCAGATCCTGGATGTTGGCCATCTGCTGGATGGCCTGCACCGAGAATTGCTGCGCCATGCTCTCGGCCATGGCCTGCGCACGCACCCTCTCGCCCTCGGCAGTCTGCTTGTCCGAAGTCTGGATGTCATCCACCTGGAAAACATAAACCCCCGACATGCCCTTCACCGGAGCCGACAGGACGCCTTTCTCGGTCGTCGAAGCGATGGCGCCTACCAGACGGGGCTCGACACCCGGGCCGTTCACGTAGAAGGCACCGAAAGTCACGCCGTCGAAATCGGCGACCTCGGAACCGAGGCTGGCAGCCTGCTCGTCGAGCGTCGTACCGGCGATCTGCTTGGTGATGTAATCGTATTTCTTGTCCCGGAGAACCTGGGCGCGAACCTGCGCAGCCACCTTGTCGATCGGGGTATACTCGTTGTCATCGATCTCGGTCAGCGTAGCGACCACATAGTCGTTTCCGACGGTGAAGATTTCCGAAAGATCGCCCGTCTCGGCACCGTAAGCCCAGCGGGCAACCTCACGCGAATCCTCCAGGCCGCGGATCGTACGCTCGCCCTGCGCCAGCGACGCGATGCGCGGCGTAACGGCGGCAGCCGAAGCTTCCACGGGATAGGTGATCGAGGCGATCTGAATGTGCTTCGAGGGTTTGTCGGCACGGTACACCTGCATCAGCTGGATGGCATCGCCCGAAGCGACCTTCACCACGTCCCCCCGCTTGGCATTGGCCAGCGCGGCAACGAATTCGCCCGTGAAAGCCGAGAAGGGCACCACACCCACTTCGCCGCCGTTGGCTGCCGTAGCTTCGTATACCGAATACTGCGAGGCGAGCTGTGCGAAATCGGCACCGCCCTTGATTACCGTCAGCAGGCTGTCGGCCAGCGCCTCCTGCGTATAGGGCAGCACGATATGGCGGATTCCCAGCGTATCGGGCACCATTTTCGAATCCAGCACACGGGCCATCGTCCACTGGTTGTTCTTCAGCACGGGGCCGTAAGTCTCACCCGCCAGCAGTGCCTTGGCCTCGTCCTCCGAAAGCTGAGCCGCCGAAACATAGGAATCGGCGATCTTGCCGTTGCGGTTGGCACGTACGAACGACTTCAGCTCCTCCGTAGCGGCGAACTGTGCGCCCACCTCGGCAACGCTCTTTTCGAGAGCGAGCATATCGTCGTCCGTGGGGGTAACCTCGAACACGACATACGACAGCGTACGCGAGGGAGTCTGCTTGAACATATCCTTATGGCTGTTGTAGTATGCCTTGATGTCGCCGGACTTCACCTGGATCAGCGAATCGGGGACAGCCGAATATTTCTTGCCGGCCCATTTCCCGGAATAGGTATTGTTGGCCGCATTCACACCGTTCGCGACTTCGAGTGCATTGACATATACACCGCCCTTGATCAGGCCGAGGTACTTGGCGATCTCACGCTCCATGCGGGCCTGCTCGTTGAGCTGCGCCCACGCCTGCTGTGCCTGCGCATTCGTTTCGGCCTGCGCGAGGAACTGTCCGACGGCAGCCACGTTGTACTCACCCGTGCGGGGATCGGCGAAGGCGTTGTAGAACGCCTGCGACGGATGCTGGCCGCTGACCATCGACAGACGCTCGGGCTCCGTAACGCGCAGCCCCATCTTGTCGAAACCGGGTTCCAGCACATACTTGCCGATCAGGGCCTGCCATGCAGCATTGGCGAGCATGGCGGACTGCTGTTCGTCGCTTTCCTGGGCGCCGCTCTGCGCCTTGATCTGCTCGTACTGGTTGTAGTACTCCGAATAGTTGATTTTTTTACCGTTGATGACACCGACCCGGGGGTCGTTACCCGAGAAGCCCATTTCGGTCTTCAGGGAGAGAATGAAAGCCAAGAGGGCGCCTGCGATGACAATCGACAGCACGATGCCGAACTTGGTGCGAAGAGTGTTTAAACTTGCCATATAAATCGTTAATTATTCGTTTGTTTCGAATTAGCAGTCAAAGGTAGTAAAATTTATTCGGAAAAGGCCTTTATTATAATATAAAAATTCCTACAATTTCTTGACCCTCGCCAGCTCGATACGCGAACGCGTCGTACGCAGTATGCGCAACTGCAGGCCGCCGATGAAAACCGTTTCCCCAGCGGTCGGGATCCCGTCGTAATTGAAGATGATGAAGCCCGCCAGCGTATCGTATTCCTTGCTTTCTTCGATCCCCAGCCCGTATTTTTCATTGAGGTATTTCACCTCCAGCCGGCAGGAGAGGACATACTCGTCCTGGCCGACCTGCTTTTCGGTAAGATCGGGTATGTCGTGTTCGTCCTCGATCTCGCCGAAAATCTGTTCGAGCACGTCCTCGAGCGAAATGACGCCCGCCGTCCCGCCGAACTCGTCGATCACCACGGCGATGTTGCTGCGGTGCTTGATGAAATTCTGCAACATCAGCTGCAGCGGCATGGTCTCGGGCACGAAATTGACCTGCATCATCACGTCGGCGATATTGGCCGGACGCGTGAACAGGCTCTTCGAATTGACATAACCGACGATGTTGTCGATGCTCTTGCGCCAGACGAAAATACGCGAATATTTCGAATCGACGAACCGCGCCGTGAGCTGCCCGATCGACGTGTCGTCGATATCCACCGCCTCGACATCCACACGCGGCACCATGCAGTCGCGAACCCGCAGGTCGGCGAAATCCAGCGCATTCTGGAAAAGTTTGAACTCGTTGTCCGGCTCGGGACGCGGTTCCGACGTATTGGTATCGAGCAGTGCCGCGAGATCGTCGCGGCCGAAGCTGTGCGACACGGCCCGCTCCTCGACACGGCGCCCCGCCAGGCGCAGGATACCATGCGATATGAGCGTCGTGAGGCGGGCGATCGGATAGAGCAGCAGGTAAAAGAAATAGATCACCGGCGCCAGGGCGCGGTAATAGAAGTTGGGGTTGTTGCGGAAGATCGACTTGGGAAGGAACTCCGCAGCAAAGATGATGATGACGGTCGACACGGCCGTTTCGATGGCGACCGAACCGTTACGGGCGATGCTTTCCCACCCCAGCGCATAGAAGATGCCGCGCAGCAGCAACGACATGTAAAGCGAATAGATGACCAGGGCAATGTTGTTGCCCACCAGTATCGTGGTGATATACTGCCCGGGGTGGCGGGAAAAAATCTCCGCGATATGGTCGAACATGCGGCTCTGTTTGCGGTCGATCTCCAGTTTCAGGCGGTTCTTGCTCGTGAAAGCGATCTCCATGCCCGAAAAGAATGCCGACAATAACAGCATTAAGACAATCAGTATGACCGAAGTAAGCATCGTCCTGTTTATTTTGGGTTACTCCCCCGCTTCGTCCGCATGTACGGCACGCCGCAGCGGCTGTATCTCACCGATCGGTTCGGCCGGGCGGAGCTCCTCCTCCCCGTCGGGGCGGACAGCTGGTGCAGCCAAAGGCGGCTCCTCGGAAAGCGGTGCCGCGGGCCGCGCCGCAACCGGAGCGGCAGGCCGGTCTGTCGCAGGGTGGTCTGTCGCAGGGCGGGGCGAATCCGAAGTCCGGCCGGCAGGTTCGGCCACCGCCGTAGAGTCCGATTCGTTAGGTTTGACCTCGACCTCCATGCGCCCCTTCATACGGCGGAAGCGCCAGTCCTTAAACTCCTCGTCCGACTCGAAACCTTCGCCGATGAACACGTCGCGGCCGTCGTTCTGCACGATTTTCGAATCGACGTTCGAATAGATTTTCTTGGTTCGCGCGTTCCAGAACAACTGTTGCGTATAGAGTTTCTTGCCGTCCGATTTCTCTACCACGACATTTCCCCGCGCCTCCCACAGGTCGCGGGTCTCGTAATGGATCGCATAGTTGGCCGTCAGCACGGCATCGACCGACGAGAGCGAATCGTTCTTATAGGTCGTCATCTCCACACCCTTGGGGAACTCGCGGTAAGGCTCGCGCGCCAGCGAATAACCTTCGAGCAGCGGGGTTTTGAAATGATACGAACGGCGGCCGTTCTGCGACATGACAACCGACAGGTTTTCGCTGTATTCGGTCATCATCATCTCTATCCGGGACTCCGATTCGGGTTCTTCTTCACGCTCGCAAGAGAATAGCAAGATAGCACTCCCCACAACGGAGAGTGCTACCATCACGTATCTTGCGATAAATCTGTCCATCAATTAGCGGGGACGCACAGTAGTCGACACACCGGCAGCCGTACCGCAGTTGACGGTATAGCGTGCGCCTTCCTGCAACTCGTTGAAGAAGCACTCCTCCGAAGTCGGGAAACGGCTGCGGAATGCGTTCATCGAGGTTTTGGCAGGTTCGCGGTATTCCGAATCGCTCGGCAGCAGCTCGACGGCCTTGGCCATCGTGTCGTAAGCTGCCCAGAAGGTAGCCGGCCCGGCGAAACCTTCACAATGAGCTGCCGAAATGCCGTAGCACTGAGCCAGTACGAAATACGGCACACCGTCCTCGGGGTTCAGATCGCGGGCCTGACGGGCAGCCGATGCGGCGCCCTGGATGTCGTTGGAAACCAAACCTACCAGCGCCATGCGCACCAGCAGCAGCTGACGCTCAGCGGGATCCGTCTCGACGGCAAGCGCCTCGTTGAGGTATTTCATGGCCTTGGTATAGTCGCCCTTGCTCTGGAACGCCTGCGCAAGGAACATCGCGGTTTCCGACGAAGGTTTCACCGTATAGTATTTCTCGGCAATCGAGAAATAGAAATCGCCGTCGCACTTGGCACGCGACATCAGGGCTACGGCCTGCGCCAGCAACGCCTCATCGTCGGGAGCAGCCTCCAGCTTGCCGCGGAACAGTTTTTCGAGGTTATCGCAGCTGGCCGCGCCGCTCAGGCCGAAAGCCGCGTCGAACTGCGACTTGTAATCGCCGGCCTCGGGGTTCTTCTCGAAGAACGGGGTCAGGCGGTCGTACTCGGCGATGATCTCATCGGGCATCACCTCGTCAGTATTCTTGTAATCCTCGCAGAGGTTCGAGAAATAAGCCACCACGGTCTCGGGGTCGGTGCTGTCACCGCCCTGCGCGATTGCCGCGCGGAATGCCTCGCGGATGCCCTTGCGGTCGTTGGGTTTGTAGCGCAGGAACTCGCGCGCCTTCTGGTCGAGGATAAAGGCCGTCTTGCCGGGCTTGACGTTATCGCCGAAATACTGGGCACGCATATCGTACATCAGCATCAGCGAGTCGATGAACATGTTCTTCTCCGCCACGCTCTTGGCACGGTTGATCTTGTTCTTATACACGACGGCACCGCGCTGGTAGATCGACTCCGCAGCATCGGGTATCTTGTCGATAAGCCCCTTGAGGTAGTGTGCAGCGGCATCGTAGTCACGGTTGTCGCACGATTCTTTCAGGAAATTACTGTTCAGAATGTTCTGTTCACGCTCTTCGGGAGTAGCGCCCCATTTCGCATATTGCGGGGCACTGAAATCCTGAGCCAAAGCCGCCGAAGCCAAAAACACCAAAGCGGCAGAAAGCAGAAATTTTACGTTTTTCATCGGTCAGAGATTAATTTTTGTATTTCTTATACTTATAATTGTTTTCGTCAGTTAAACTACCTCCGTGTCGGGGTCGCAAGTTACTACTAATTCCTCGGACGTGCAATTTTCCGGCTCAAAAACTAATCGTATTTCGGCCTGCGGAACCAGTATTCCCCGTTCTCGGCACCCGCAAAGAGCGAGAATCCGACCGAGAATTTGAAATACTGCTGCCGCACCAGTCCCAGACGCTCGGAAAGGTTATAGCCGCGACGTCCGTATTCCACGCCCACGTCGATGGTCGAACTGCCGAGGAACTTCACAGGCACCCCTACACCCAACGTAACGGCGTATTCTCCGATTTTATTGCCGTCGTAGGTCTGGTTGTAGGTTCCGTAACGGAAACCCGCCCGGTAGGCCCAGCGTTTCATGAACCTGCGCACGTCGTAATAGTTCGGCGTATACTCCACGCCCACTTTCACCATGCTCGTATTGGTATAGGCCACTTCGTATGCAGATTTGTCCGGGCCGCTGACCCCGGTCATTTCGGTCGCCTTATTGCCGCCGGTCCAGTTCTGATAGACGTAGTCAAGCCCAAGCGTCCATTTCGAGGTCATATAATAAGCCCCCACCGAAAGCTGACGCGGCAAAGCAAGCGCCAGGTGGGTCGTATCGCCCTTCACGGTGGAGTTGTACAGGTCGCCGATATAAATGCGCGAGGTCACATCGGGATTCAGGTTGCCGCCGAAATCGTACGTAGCACCGAACGTCAGCATGCGTTTCTGGTTCATGATAGCCTTCCAGAGGACACCGACCTGTCCTTTGATGCTCGAAATGCTGTAATTGTCGCTGCCGACCGTCGACGAGAAGGTTCCGTCGCCCGTGATCGGCGTCGGGGTCATCACGAAGCTGCGGTCGATGTCGCCCCAGTAATACTGCGCCGCGACACCCAACGAGAAATTCTTGAAAATCTCCCAGCCCAGGCCGACCTTGACCTCCGTCACGTCGCCTTCGCCCTGATAGACGTACTGCACGCGTCCCACATTGCCCCAAACCGGATCGTTCGGGTCGAAATCCTGCGTATACTTGGTACGGTAGCCCACCGAACTGTACGGCGTGAGGCTGAACCCGAGGCCGAGTTTCTTGGCGACCGGCATCTGGAACGCGATATCGTGGAAATTGAACGTATTATAGGCCGTGTTTTTGGACACATTGTCCACCTTCTGCGAATTGTAGTAATTCTGTCCCTCGAGGCCGAAACTGAAGAGGAAACTCTTTTGCGGGATGGTGCTGTACGCTGCAGGGTTGAGCAGATTGATTTTGCCCGGAGTGCCCATGGCCACCCCGACGCCGCCCATCGAGCGCATCTGCGTCGTACCGGGCGTATTGATCTCGCCGATGCCGTACATCGTATAGGGAGAGAATGCGTTAATACTGCTTGTCTGGGCCGATACGGCATAAGGAAGCATCACGGCTGCCGCGACAACCAGCTTAATCAAGGTGTTCTTCACTTGCATTGTGCTCTAAAATTCTATTCAATCCGCAAAAGACCAGATTACAATTTGCAAATATCGTATTTTTAATTCGTTTAACAAAGAATTTTGCATCCCCACCGGTAAAAATTACGCGCAAGCCGTCGATTTTCTCCCGCATGCGGGTGACGTAACCTTCTATTTCGAAGGCGATCCCGTTCATCACGCCCAGTTCGATGGCCTCTTCGGTCGTAAGCCCCGAGAGCCCTTCGCCCCCGGTCGCGGCACACAGCGGCAGCTTGGCCGTATAGTCATGCAGCGCCCTGAAACGCATCGTCACGCCCGGGGAGATGCAGCCGCCCCGGAACGTATTGTCGGCCGTCACCAGGTCTATGGTCACCGCCGTACCGAAATCGACGATCAGCACGTTCTCACCCGGATAGAGCACCGTCGCACCGACGGCTGCGGCCAGCCTGTCGCGCCCCAGCGTCTCGGGCGTAAGGTACGCGTTGCCGATGGGCACGGAGGTCTGGGAGGTGAACTCCAGCAGATAATCCACCCGCCGGCGGAGCATCGCCGCCACGTCATCGACCTCGCCGCGCGTCGACGCCACCACGGCGCGGCGCACGGGCCATTCGGAGAGCAGTTCTTCGAGCACCGACGGGTGCAACCGCTCCATGCAGCGCTGCGCGACAAGCTCCCCCTTGTCGAAAACCGCGAGTTTTACCAGGGTGTTCCCGAAATCTACGACTAAATTCAAAGCTGTTGCAGTGTTTTATACCCGTCCTCAATGTCTTTGACATTCCTAACGGTCATCGCCAGACGATTATTGTGCTGTTTGAGCACAAATCTGGCGGGATTTTGCGTGACCTTGCGGAGCAACTCCATAAAGGTATCGCTTTTGTAATAGGGCGAGTTCTGCTCGCCGACGAAGTGGAGGATCATCAGCCCGTTCTTGACCTTCACCCGCTCGATGCCGAGGCGGATCGCCTCCCAGCGCAGGCGCACGACGTTGAGCAGTTCCTGCGCTTCGCGCGGCAGGGGGCCGAAACGGTCTGCCAGGCGGCTCTCGAAGGCCTGCAACGCGGCTTCGTCCTTGGTCGAGTCGAGCTCGCGGTAGAGCTTCAGGCGTTCGGCCTGCTGTGCCACGTAGGCATCGGGCAGCCCGGCCTCGACCTCTATTTCGATGTGCGCGTCATCCACATAATGCATCTGCTCCACGACATCCTGCTCGGCGGCACCCAGACCCGCCACCTGCAAGCCTTCGGCCCGCAGCTCGGCGATCGCCTCGTTCATGATCTTCTGGTAGGTCTCGAAACCGATGTCGGCGATAAACCCGCTCTGCTCGGCACCCAGCAGGTTGCCCGCGCCGCGGATGTCGAGATCCTGCATCGCAATGTTGAACCCCGACCCCAGGTCGGAGAACTCCTCGATGGCCCGCAGACGCCGCCGTGCGTCGGCCGACAGCAACTCGTCGGGCGGCGAGAGCAGGTAGCAGTAGGCTTTCTGGTTGCTGCGCCCCACGCGCCCGCGCAACTGGTGCAGGTCGCTCAGGCCGAAATTCTGGGCATTGTCGACAATGATCGTATTGGCATTGGGGATGTCGATGCCGTTCTCGATGATCGTGGTCGAAACGAGCACGTCGAACTCCCCGTATATAAAATCCATGATCAGCTTCTCGAGCTTCTCGGCCGGCATCTTGCCGTGTCCGACGGCCACGCGGGCCTTGGGGCATACGCGCGTGATAAGCCCTTGGATGGACATCAGGTCTTCGACGCGGTTATGGACGAAATAAACCTGGCCGCCGCGTGCGAGCTCGGCCTCGACGGCATCGCGGATGATCTCCTCGGAGAAGACATGCGACTCGGTGACGATCGGCTGGCGGTTAGGCGGCGGGGTCGAGATGACCGACAGGTCGCGCGAGCCCATGAGCGAAAATTGCAGCGTGCGCGGGATCGGCGTCGCCGTCAGGGTCAGCGTATCGACGTTGACGGCCATCTGCGTGAGTTTCTCCTTGGCCGCGACGCCGAACTTCTGTTCCTCGTCGATGATCAGCAGCCCCAGGTCACGGAATTTGATCTGCTTGCCCAGTATTTTATGGGTGCCGATCAGGATGTCGATACGCCCCGATTCGAGGTCGGCACGTATCTGCCCCGCCTCCTTGGCGGTCTTGGTGCGGTTGAGATACTCGACCCGCACGGGGAAATCGCGCAGGCGCTCCGAAAAGGAGCGGTAGTGTTGCAGGGCGAGGATCGTCGTCGGCACCAGCACCGCTACCTGCTTGCCGTCCACGGCAGCCTTGAACGCCGCGCGGATCGCCACCTCGGTCTTGCCGAAGCCCACGTCGCCGCAGACCAGCCTGTCCATCGGCTGGTCGGACTCCATGTCCTTCTTGACGGCCGCGACAGTCGTCTGCTGGTCGGGGGTGTCCTCCCACTGGAACGACGCCTCCAGCTCGTGCTGCAGGTAACTGTCGGGTGTGAATGCGAACCCTTTGCTGGCCTTGCGCTTGGCATAGAGGGCGATCAGCTCGCGCGAGATATCCTTGACGGCCTTCTTGGCGGCGTTCTTGAGTTTCTGCCATGCCCCGTTGCCGAGTTTATAGACCTTCGGAGGCTCGCCGTCGCCGGACTTGTAACGCGAAATGCGGTGGAGCGAATGGACGTTTACGAACAACACGTCGCCGTCCTTGTATACCAGCTTGATAGCCTCGTGCACCTTGCCGTTCTCGTTGATCTTCACCAGCCCGTCGAAACGCCCCACGCCGTGGTCGATATGCACCACATAGTCACCCGGGCGGAGCTGGTTCAGTTCGGCGACGGTCATCTGCTCGTCGCGCCGGATCTCGCCGTTGATGCGGTAGCGCTGGTAACGGTCGAAAATCTGGTGGTCGGTATAGAGGCACAGTTTCAGGTCGTTGTCCACGAACCCCTCGTGCAACGTAACGGAGAGCGACCGCACGGCGGCCTGCCCGCGCCCTATCTGGTGGAAGATGTTTTCGAGGCGTTCGACCTGCACCTTGTTCTCCGAGAGGATGTAGGTCGCATAGCCCCGCAGCGAATTGCGGATCATGTCGTCGGCCAGCATCTCGAAATTCTTATTGAACTTGGGCTGCGGGGCCGTGTCGAACACCACGGCCGCCGTGGCGGGGCGTTCCGGCAGGTTGTCGCGCAGCGCCACCACGCTGTTGCCGGCCATG
>OHOZ01001243.1_pt1 | contig 11830 bp, 9 predicted proteins | sample 1569931 | NCBI WGS metagenome assembly OHOZ01 (sample SAMEA3879572, study PRJEB24766) | human gut metagenome | biome: human-associated habitat; feature: feces | place: USA | collected 1985/1987
TTGCGATGGTGAAAGAAGTAGAAAATCGCCCAGCTGTTTCGCTGAAAACCAGCCCGGAGCTGGCGGAGCTGCTACGTCAGCAGCACAGCGATGTGCGTCCTAGCCGCCATCTGAATAAAGCGCACTGGAGCACCGTGTATCTCGACGGTTCGCTGCCGGATTCGCAAATCTATTATCTGGTGGATGCGTCTTATCAGCAGGCAGTGAATTTACTACCGGAAGAAAAGCGTAAATTGCTGGTACAACTCTGAAAGGAAAAGGCCACTCAGAAAGCGGCCTTAACGATTACAGCATCGGCTTGAGGAAGCGTGCCGTATGCGAAGCTTCGCACTCCGCGACGGTTTCTGGCGTACCGGAGACGAGGATTTCGCCGCCGCCACTGCCGCCTTCTGGTCCCAGGTCGACAATCCAGTCAGCGGTTTTGATCACGTCGAGATTGTGCTCAATCACCACAATGGTATTGCCCTGATCGCGCAGTTTATGCAGCACGTCGAGGAGTTGCTGAATATCGGCGAAGTGCAGACCGGTGGTCGGCTCGTCGAGAATATACAGCGTCTGCCCGGTGCCGCGTTTTGACAGCTCACGCGCCAGCTTCACGCGCTGGGCTTCACCACCAGAAAGTGTGGTTGCGGACTGCCCCAGGCGAATGTACGTCAGACCAACGTCCATCAACGTTTGCAGCTTACGCGCCAGAGCTGGCACCGCATCAAAGAACTCACGCGCCTCTTCGATGGTCATATCCAGCACTTCGTGGATGGTTTTGCCTTTGTACTTAATTTCCAGCGTTTCACGGTTATAGCGTTTACCTTTGCACTGATCGCACGGCACGTAGATATCCGGCAGGAAGTGCATCTCCACTTTGATCACACCGTCGCCCTGACAGGCTTCGCAGCGCCCGCCACGGACGTTAAAGCTGAAACGTCCTGGCGTATAACCACGCGCACGGGATTCCGGTACGCCCGCAAACAGTTCGCGCACAGGTGTAAACACGCCGGTATAGGTCGCCGGGTTAGAACGTGGAGTACGACCAATTGGGCTTTGGTCGATATCGATCACTTTATCGAAATGCTCCAGCCCCTGAATATCGCGATACGGTGCCGGTTCGGCGATGGTCGCACCATTCAACTGGCGTTGGGCAATCGGGAACAGTGTGTCGTTAATCAGCGTCGATTTACCGGAACCTGAAACCCCTGTGATGCAGGTAAACAGACCGACTGGCAGCGTGAGCGTCACGTCCTTCAGGTTGTTGCCGCGTGCACCTGTCAGCTTCAGCACTTTTTCTGGATTCGCCGGAACGCGTTTCTTCGGCACTTCAATCTTGCGTTTACCGCTCATGTACTGCCCGGTCAACGATTCAGGCACTGCCATAATCGCTTCCAGCGGACCTTCTGCGACCACTTCACCGCCGTGAACACCCGCACCAGGACCGATATCGATCACATGGTCAGCGGCGCGAATTGCGTCTTCGTCATGCTCCACCACAATCACGGTATTACCGAGATCGCGCAGATGGATAAGCGTACCCAACAGGCGCTCGTTATCGCGCTGGTGCAGGCCGATAGACGGCTCGTCCAGTACATACATAACGCCAACCAGGCCCGCACCAATCTGGCTCGCCAGACGGATACGCTGGGCTTCACCGCCGGAAAGTGTTTCTGCCGAGCGGGAAAGTGTCAGGTAATTCAGGCCGACGTTAACGAGGAATTTCAGACGATCGCCGATCTCTTTAAGGATTTTTTCTGCAATCTTCGCCCGCTGACCAGCTAGTTTGAGATTGTTGAAGAATTCCATCGCATGACCGATGCTCATGTCGGAGATAGCAGGCAGCGGCGTATTCTCGACATAAACGTGGCGCGCTTCCCGACGCAGACGCGTCCCTTCGCAGCTGGCGCATGGGCGATTGCTGATAAACTTGGCTAATTCTTCACGTACCGCACTGGATTCTGTCTCTTTATAACGGCGCTCCATATTGTGCAGCACGCCTTCGAACGGATGACGACGGATGGAGGTATCGCCACGATCGTTCATGTATTTGAATTCAATGTTTTCTTTGCCAGAACCGTACAACACCACTTTATGCACGTTCGCGCTCAGGCTGCCCCACGGCGCTTCGACGTCGAACTTATAGTGATCTGCCAGCGATTTCAGCATCTGGAAATAATAGAAGTTGCGGCGATCCCAGCCACGGATCGCACCGCCAGCCAGTGACAGCTCGGGGTTTTGGATCACGCGGTCAGGATCGAAATATTGCTGTACGCCAAGGCCGTCACAGGTCGGGCAGGCACCTGCCGGGTTGTTAAACGAAAACAGTCGCGGCTCCAGTTCACGCATACTGTAGCCGCAAATTGGGCAGGCGAAGTTGGCGGAGAACAGCAGCTCTTCCGCTTTCGGGTCGTCCATATCCGCCACTACCGCTGTACCACCGGAAAGCTCCAGCGCGGTTTCAAACGACTCCGCAAGACGTTGGGTAAGATCGTCACGCACCTTGAAGCGATCAACCACCACTTCAATAGTGTGTTTCTTTTGCAGTTCCAGTTTCGGCGGATCGGAAAGATCGCAGACTTCGCCATCAATACGAGCACGGATGTAACCCTGGCTTGCCAGGTTCTCCAGCGTTTTGGTGTGTTCGCCTTTGCGCTCTTTAATGATTGGCGCGAGCAGCATCAGACGCTTGCCTTCCGGCTGCGACAGCACGTTATCCACCATCTGGCTGACGGTTTGCGCCGCCAGCGGGACGTCGTGGTCCGGACAGCGCGGTTCGCCGACGCGGGCGAACAACAAACGCAAATAGTCGTGGATTTCGGTGATTGTCCCCACCGTAGAACGCGGGTTATGAGACGTCGATTTCTGCTCAATTGAGATGGCAGGAGAAAGCCCCTCAATATGATCGACGTCCGGCTTTTCCATCAGTGACAGAAACTGCCGCGCGTAGGCGGAAAGGGATTCAACGTAACGGCGCTGCCCTTCGGCATATAAGGTGTCGAAAGCGAGCGAGGATTTGCCAGAACCCGAAAGCCCGGTCACGACAATGAGCTTGTCGCGGGGGATAACGAGGTTGATGTTTTTGAGATTATGGGTGCGGGCGCCCCGAACTTCGATCTTATCCATTCACCTTTCCCGGATTAAACGCTTTTTTGCCCGGTGGCATGGTGCTACCGGCGATCACAAACGGTTAATTATGACACAAATTGACCTGAATGAATATACAGTATTGGAATGCATTACCCGGAGTGTTGTGTAACAATGTCTGGCCAGGTTTGTTTCCCGGAACCGAGGTCACAACATAGTAAAAGCGCTATTGGTAATGGTACAATCGCGCGTTTACACTTATTCAGAACGATTTTTTTCAGGAGACACGAACATGGCCAGCAGAGGCGTAAACAAGGTTATTCTCGTTGGTAATCTGGGTCAGGACCCGGAAGTACGCTACATGCCAAATGGTGGCGCAGTTGCCAACATTACGCTGGCTACTTCCGAATCCTGGCGTGATAAAGCGACCGGCGAGATGAAAGAACAGACTGAATGGCACCGCGTTGTGCTGTTCGGCAAACTGGCAGAAGTGGCGAGCGAATATCTGCGTAAAGGTTCTCAGGTTTATATCGAAGGTCAGCTGCGTACCCGTAAATGGACCGATCAATCCGGTCAGGATCGCTACACCACAGAAGTCGTGGTGAACGTTGGCGGCACCATGCAGATGCTGGGTGGTCGTCAGGGTGGTGGCGCTCCGGCAGGTGGCAATATCGGTGGTGGTCAGCCGCAGGGCGGTTGGGGTCAGCCACAGCAGCCGCAGGGTGGCAATCAGTTCAGCGGCGGCGCGCAGTCTCGCCCGCAGCAGTCCGCTCCGGCAGCGCCGTCTAACGAGCCGCCGATGGACTTTGATGATGACATTCCGTTCTGATTTGTCATTAAAACAATAGGTTATATTGTTTTAAGGTGGATGATTAAAGCATCTGCCAGCCATAAAAAAGAAGCCTCCGTTATGGAGGCTTCTACGTATCAGGTCAAAATCATTGGCCATTGTGGCGGTGTCTGATTCATCTCTTCTATCATCACCGACTCGATGTTGTGCCAGATAGCGGTGATGTCCGCCATTGTGATGCCAAGCAACCCCATTGCGAACCAACAGGCGGAAACAACGCCCAGACCGCTGCTGATCACCGCAAGCCCGACATAATCAGACCGACGAAAACGGATGTTGAGTGTGCTGGCCAGAAACATCATTACGGCACTAAGAAGTTGCCAGCGAAGAAGAACCACGCCAGTGGTGAGGGTAGCCATCAAACAATTCCTCTGAAAAGAGCCGATGCCCTGGACAGCGCGGCGTTGTTCACGGGAGGCGTGGTACACTCTGGCTATCGCGGGGCTTGCAGAACACAAAAATGAAACACTCTGTTTGTTTCATTAATTTTGTGAACTATATCACAATTGATTGTTTGTTAGCCATATTAGGCCGTGACTTTTATTGCTGTACAGATTATGTGGTTTTTCAGTGGCATTAAGGGCATATCTTCCCGCCGCCTCTGCATTCCTGTAGGAAATTAATTTTGAATATCAATGAATTATTTTCATCCAGGTGACGATTAGAAAGGTATCAATTTCAAATCAGGCAAAAGTGCTATTTATACCGTAAGATTTATCTAAAGACGTCGGTACCCAGGGTTTTCACCTTGCAATGGCCGGGTATAAACAGGCAGGAAATTGATAGCAATGAGTCATCGTGCACGACACCAATTACTGGCGTTGCCGGGCATTATCTTTTTAGTTCTCTTTCCCATCATTCTTTCGCTATGGATTGCCTTCCTTTGGGCAAAATCAGAAGTGAATAATCAGCTCCGAACCTTTGCTCAACTGGCACTGGATAAATCCGAGCTGGTCATTCGCCAGGCAGATTTAGTGAGCGATGCAGCTGAACGCTATCAGGGGCAAGTTTGCACTCCAGCCCATCAAAAGCGAATGTTGAATATTATTCGTGGCTATCTTTATATTAATGAATTGATCTATGCCCGTGATAACCATTTTTTATGCTCATCGCTGATAGCGCCTGTAAACGGCTATACGATTGCACCGGCCGATTATAAGCGTGAACCTAACGTTTCTATCTATTATTACCGCGATACGCCTTTTTTCTCTGGCTATAAAATGACCTATATGCAGCGGGGAAATTATGTGGCGGTTATCAACCCTCTCTTCTGGAGTGAAGTGATGTCTGATGACCCGACATTGCAATGGGGTGTGTATGATACGGTGACGAAAACCTTTTTCTCGTTAAGCAAAGAGGCCTCGGCAGCAACGTTTTCTCCGCTGATTCATTTGAAGGATTTAACCGTACAAAGAAATGGCTATTTATATGCGACAGTTTATTCGACAAAACGCCCAATTGCAGCCATTGTTGCGACTTCATATCAACGTCTTATAACCCATTTTTATAATCATCTTATTTTTGCGTTGCCCGCCGGTATTTTGGGGAGTCTTGTTCTGCTATTACTCTGGCTACGTATTCGACAAAACTATTTATCTCCCAAACGTAAATTGCAACGCGCCCTCGAAAAACATCAACTTTGTCTTTATTACCAGCCAATAATCGATATCAAAACAGAAAAATGTATCGGCGCTGAAGCGTTGTTACGTTGGCTTGGTGAGCAGGGGCAAATAATGAATCCGGCAGAGTTTATTCCGCTGGCAGAAAAGGAGGGGATGATAGAACAGATAACTGATTATGTTATTGATAATGTCTTCCGCGATCTGGGCGATTACCTGGCAACACATGCAGATCGCTATGTTTCTATTAACCTGTCGGCCTCCGATTTTCATACGTCACGGTTGATAGCGCGAATCAATCAGAAAACAGAGCAATACGCGGTGCGTCCGCAGCAAATTAAATTTGAAGTGACTGAACATGCATTTCTTGATGTTGACAAAATGACGCCGATTATTCTGGCTTTCCGCCAGGCAGGTTACGAAGTGGCAATTGATGATTTTGGTATTGGCTACTCTAACTTGCATAACCTTAAATCATTGAATGTCGATATTTTGAAAATCGACAAATCGTTTGTTGAAACGCTGACCACCCACAAAACCAGTCATTTGATTGCGGAACACATCATCGAGCTGGCGCACAGCCTGGGGTTAAAAACGATCGCTGAAGGCGTCGAAACTGAGGAGCAGGTTAACTGGCTGCGCAAACGCGGCGTGCGCTATTGCCAGGGATGGTTTTTTGCGAAGGCGATGCCGCCGCAGGTGTTTATGCAATGGATGGAGCAATTACCCGCGCGGGAGTTAACGCGCGGGCAATAAAACTACAGGCGGTGGCGATAATCGCTGGGAGTGCGATCAAACTGCCGACGGAAAACGCGGGAGAAGGTCTGCTGCGAGACATAACCCAGGTCCATTGCGATATCAAAAATCGGACGCTCGGTGGTGCGCAACTCAACGGCGGCCAGTAACAGGCGACGTTGGCGAATGTAATCGCCAAGCGTCTGATGCGTCACCGTGCGGAACATTCGTTGCAAGTACCACTTTGAATAGCCTGATTTTTTTGCGACTACATCAATGTTAAGCGGCTGGTCAATATGCTCGTCAATCCATGCGATAAGATCCTGAATAATTTTCTGATGGGACATAAATCTGCCTCTTTTCAGTGTTCAGTTCGTTAATTCATCTGTTGGGGAGTATAATTCCTCAAGTTAACTTGAGGTAAAGCGATTTATGGAAAAGAAATTACCCCGCATTAAAGCGCTGCTAACCCCCGGCGAAGTGGCGAAACGCAGCGGTGTGGCGGTATCGGCGCTGCATTTCTATGAAAGTAAAGGGTTGATTACCAGTATCCGTAACAGCGGCAATCAGCGGCGATATAAACGTGATGTGTTGCGATATGTTGCAATTATCAAAATTGCTCAGCGTATTGGCATTCCGCTGGCGACCATTGGTGAAGCGTTTGGCGTGTTGCCCGAAGGGCATACGTTAAGTGCGAAAGAGTGGAAACAGCTTTCGTCCCAATGGCGAGAAGAGTTGGATCGGCGCATTCATACCTTAGTGGCGCTGCGTGACGAACTGGACGGATGTATTGGTTGTGGCTGCCTTTCGCGCAGTGATTGCCCGTTGCGTAACCCGGGCGACCGCTTAGGAGAAGAAGGTACCGGCGCACGCTTGCTGGAAGATGAACAAAACTAAAGCGCCACAAGGGCGCTTTAGTTTGTTTTCCGGTCTTTGTCTTTCTCTCTATCCCGCTGGTACACAGGAGGGTTTCCCCCGACGTCAACACACCTCATTCGAGCACGTGGTGGAGGTTCCGGTTGGTGTTGATGCTTTAATTGTATGTCACCGACGTTTCTTCGCCAGTGTAAAAGTATACTTTTTAACCGCAATATTTTTGTCATCTCAGACGATTTTTTATCGCAATCCTGAACGGTATACGGCTCGATAACGCTGCAATCTTGCGCACCGACGATAACGTTTGCGCATCAATTGCCTGGTTTTTCATCGTCAAGACAATAAAAGAGAAAAAAGCAGCAAACTTCGGTTGAAAAAGCCGCTATGATCGCCGGATAATCGTTTGCTTTTTTTACCACCCGTTTTGTATGCGCGGAGCTAAACGTTTGCTTTTTTGCGACGCAGCAAATTGTCGCAAACCTGGAGCAGGAAGATAACGTTTCGCTGGCAGGGGATTGTCCGCCACGCATCTTGACGAAAATTAAACTCTCAGGGGATGTTTTCTTATGTCTACGCCATCAGCGCGTACCGGCGGTTCACTCGACGCCTGGTTTAAAATTTCACAACGTGGAAGCACTGTCCGTCAGGAAGTGGTTGCCGGGTTAACAACGTTTCTGGCGATGGTCTACTCGGTCATCGTCGTTCCAGGTATGTTGGGTAAAGCAGGCTTCCCGCCTGCGGCAGTTTTCGTTGCAACCTGTCTGGTTGCCGGACTCGGTTCTATCGTGATGGGTCTGTGGGCTAATCTGCCGTTGGCGATTGGTTGCGCCATCTCCCTGACGGCATTTACCGCATTCAGCCTGGTGCTGGGGCAACATATTAGCGTACCTGTCGCGCTGGGTGCCGTGTTCCTGATGGGTGTGCTGTTTACGGTAATTTCTGCCACGGGTATCCGTAGCTGGATTTTGCGCAACTTGCCGCACGGTGTGGCGCACGGCACGGGGATTGGTATCGGTCTGTTCCTGCTGCTCATTGCCGCTAATGGTGTCGGTCTGGTGATTAAAAACCCGCTTGATGGTCTGCCCGTTGCGCTGGGTGATTTCGCGACCTTCCCGGTGATTATGTCACTGGTAGGTCTGGCGGTGATCATCGGCCTGGAAAAACTGAAAGTCCCTGGTGGCATTCTGCTGACCATTATCGGTATCTCAATTGTCGGTTTGATCTTCGATCCTAACGTCCATTTCTCCGGCGTTTTCGCCATGCCTTCATTGAGCGATGAAAACGGCAACTCACTGATTGGCAGCCTGGACATTATGGGCGCGCTGAATCCTGTAGTCCTGCCAAGCGTTCTGGCGCTGGTAATGACGGCAGTATTTGATGCCACCGGAACTATCCGTGCCGTCGCCGGCCAGGCGAACCTGCTGGATAAAGATGGGCAAATTATCGACGGTGGGAAAGCACTGACCACTGACTCCATGAGCAGCGTTTTCTCTGGCCTGGTGGGTGCAGCTCCGGCAGCGGTATACATCGAGTCTGCGGCGGGTACGGCGGCGGGCGGTAAAACCGGTTTGACGGCTATCACCGTTGGCGTGCTGTTCCTGCTGATTCTGTTCCTCTCTCCGCTCTCGTACCTCGTTCCGGGGTATGCAACGGCTCCGGCGCTGATGTACGTTGGCCTGCTGATGCTGAGCAACGTGGCGAAAATCGACTTTGCTGATTTTGTTGATGCGATGGTTACGGCGGTATTCATCGTGCTGACCTGTAACATCGTAACAGGCATCATGATCGGCTTCGCGACTCTGGTGATTGGTCGTCTGGTTTCCGGCGAATGGCGCAAGTTGAACATCGGTACGGTCGTTATCGCCGTGGCGCTGGTGACCTTCTATGCGGGTGGCTGGGCTATCTAATCTTTCATCGGATTCTGAAAACGGGTGGCAATGGCTGCCCGTTTTTATTTTCTCCGCACATTGTGTGAGCTTTTGCGATATTCTGAAAAAATGAGAATTCAGGCATAACGTCTTTCTCAGATCATAAAAAACATCGCAAACAGGGAACGCATGGAAATCTTCTTCACCATACTGATAATGACCCTCGTGGTCTCGCTGTCCGGGGTGGTCACTCGTGTCATGCCCTTTCAGATCCCGCTTCCGCTTATGCAAATCGCCATCGGTGCGCTACTGGCGTGGCCGACGTTTGGTTTGCATGTGGAGTTTGATCCTGAACTCTTTTTAGTCTTGTTTATCCCGCCGTTGCTGTTCGCTGATGGCTGGAAAACGCCGACCCGTGAATTTCTCGAACATGGTCGAGAGATTTTCGGCCTCGCGCTGGCGCTGGTGGTGGTCACCGTGGTCGGCATTGGCTTCCTTATTTACTGGGTGGTGCCGGGCATTCCGCTGATCCCCGCCTTTGCGCTGGCGGCGGTACTTTCTCCGACCGATGCTGTGGCGCTCTCCGGGATTGTTGGCGAAGGGCGCATCCCGAAAAAAATCATGGGCATTTTGCAGGGCGAAGCGTTGATGAATGACGCTTCCGGCCTGGTGTCGTTGAAGTTTGCCGTGGCAGTGGCGATGGGGACGATGATCTTCACCGTCGGCGGTGCGACGGTCGAATTTATGAAAGTAGCCATTGGCGGTATTCTTGCCGGTTTTGTGGTGAGCTGGCTGTATGGTCGCTCGCTGCGATTCCTCAGCCGCTGGGGCGGTGATGAACCCGCGACGCAGATTGTTCTGCTGTTCTTGCTGCCATTCGCTTCTTATCTGATTGCCGAACATATTGGCGTTTCCGGCATCCTCGCTGCGGTTGCCGCCGGGATGACCATCACCCGCTCCGGTGTGATGCGCCGTGCGCCGCTGGCAATGCGCCTGCGTGCAAACAGCACCTGGGCGATGCTGGAATTTGTCTTTAACGGCATGGTGTTCCTGCTGTTAGGTCTGCAGCTGCCGGGTATTCTGGAGACGTCGCTGATGGCAGCAGAAATCGACCCTAACGTCGAAATCTGGATGCTGTTTACCGATATTATTCTGATATATGCGGCGCTGATGCTGGTCCGTTTCGGCTGGCTGTGGACGATGAAAAAGTTCAGCAACCGCTTCCTGAAGAAGAAGCCGATGGAGTTTGGTTCGTGGACCACACGAGAAATCCTGATCGCGTCTTTCGCCGGGGTGCGTGGGGCGATCACTCTGGCCGGTGTGCTCTCTATCCCGCTGCTCTTGCCGGATGGTAACGTCTTCCCGGCGCGCTATGAGCTGGTGTTCCTGGCGGCTGGCGTCATTCTCTTCTCGCTGTTTGTCGGCGTGGTGATGTTGCCTATTCTGCTACAACACATTGAAGTCGCGGACCATTCGCAACAATTGAAAGAGGAACGTATTGCGCGAGCGGCAACGGCAGAAGTGGCGATTGTGGCGATCCAGAAAATGGAGGAGCGTCTGGCGGCGGATACCGAAGAGAATATCGATAACCAGCTGCTTACGGAGGTCAGTTCTCGCGTCATTGGTAACCTGCGTCGTCGCGCCGATGGACGTAACGACGTTGAAAGTTCCGTGCAGGAAGAGAACCTTGAGCGTCGCTTCCGTCTGGCGGCATTGCGTTCTGAACGTGCTGAACTTTACCACCTGCGCGCCACGCGGGAGATCAGCAACGAAACGCTGCAAAAATTACTGCACGATCTCGATTTGCTTGAAGCGTTGCTAATTGAGGAAAATCAGTAAGCCGAAAGCGACGTAACCAGGCCCGAGGTAATCTGAAAAAGGTGCAATCTTTTGCACCTTTAACAGGTTAGCTCGGGCTAACATTCATGATTCTAAAACAAATAAGTTATCTCTCTTGTAAAGTCAATTCATTGGCTGTTCTTCGACTTAACCTCAATCTGCGTGTTGCATAATATCTGCAGTAATCTTCATAGCGACTGCATTAATATTATCCTCAGTTTGTGACATGCCAGTATGAGAGGTACAATCTTCTTCAAAGAATTTCTGTAGTGTTACCAGGGTATCACTATCAATGGGGATATTTTCCTCCCCACGGAGAATGGAAATGCCCATTCCCTGGACGCTAGCCTCATCAAAATTAACCCGATAGAGACGGGTATTAAACATACAGGCTTTTGTTAAAATAGAACAGTTGAAATGGCAGTTGCTTAAATTGGCATTATTAAAATTAACATTAGCCATATTAGAGCCGGTACATATAACCATTTCGAGGAATGTATTTGTCAGCCACGTACAAAAGAGTTTGCTATCAATTAAGTTTATATTCTGGAGGATTGCTTTGTTCAGATTGACGCGAGACAGATCAGCATGTTCAAAGTTAATTAAATCGAGTTTAGAGAAACTAAGGTCGGCTTTAAATAAATTAACATATGGCGCTATTACTTTATAAAGATTTACCTCAGCCATGTACGCCATATAAAAATTTGAATAGTCAAGGAAGGTGTTTTTAATATTGGCTCTATTCATTGCTGCATTGTAGAATTGAACATGCATAGCGGAGCATGCATTTAGAGTTCCGTCGGCCATTTTTACATGAGCGAAATATGAGTCATCGAGAATACAATTATCAAAAAGTATTTTTTCCATTATGGCGCAATAAAAATTCGTTCTATACATATTACAGTCCTGGAAAATAGCGTTTTGTAGTCTGCAACCTGCAAAATTCGAATTGGATAAATCTTCATCTTTAATCA
>OHOZ01001246.1_pt1 | contig 11807 bp, 11 predicted proteins | sample 1569931 | NCBI WGS metagenome assembly OHOZ01 (sample SAMEA3879572, study PRJEB24766) | human gut metagenome | biome: human-associated habitat; feature: feces | place: USA | collected 1985/1987
GCACGACGCTGCCGGTCAGGATCAGCAGCCACACCTTTTTCGTTAAGGAACTTCTGCCCATTCTCGTCGCCCTCCCGGAATGTGGTGGTCGCTTTCGACCCGGAAGTATTGTACACCTGAAAAAACAACTGTGCCAGAGGATACGCCCGAAACCGCCTGCTTCAGCCTTTCATGCCGGAGGTCGCCATTGCGTCTGAAATTTGATTGCTGAAAAACAGATAGGCGATCAGCACCGGCGCGCTGGCAATGACGAGCGCTGCTCCGATCACGCCCCATTGGGTCGAGTATTGTCCCCAGAAACCGGCCAGCCCTAACGGCAGGGTCTTCATGGCGTCCTTGGTCAGCAGCACTTTGGCAAGGCTGAATTCATTCCAGCAGCTCATAAATTCGTAAATGACCAGCACCAGCATCGGAGACTTCATCTGAGGGAAAATGATGGAAAAGTAGGTTTTTCCAAAGGAAGCCCCGTCCAGATAGGCCGATTCCTCCAGCGCAATGGGAATACTGAGATAAAACCCATACAAAAGCATACAGGCAAAGGGAAACCCCAGCGCCACATAGGGGATAATGACGGACCAGAGCGAGTTGGTGATCCCCAATCTTCTGACCATGATAACCAAGGGGATCATGACCGCCTGAATGGGAATAAACATCCCGGACATAATGGTGGAATGCATCAACTTGGTAAAACGCGTCTGGATCCTGGCAATGACATAGCAAAACATCATGGAAAAAAGGATCAGCAAAAGGATCGTCAAAACGGAAACGATCATGCTGTTCTTAAAATAGACCATAATGTTAAAGCGCGTCACCGCTTCCACATAGTTGCTTCCCCGCCAGACCATGGGCAGCCCGAAAGGGTTGGTCACAAAAATTTCTTCGTTGTTTTTGAACGAATATAAAAACAGCCAAATCAGCGGGTAAAGAGAAATCGCTGCGTAAGTAATCAGCACCATATAAACGAGGCCCTTTCCGACCATCCTAGCTTTTTGTTTCATAGGATCCGTTCCTCCTTAATAGACCTCATCGAAGCGGCGGGTCAATCGGTTGATAAAAGCCATCAAAAAGACGCACAACCCGACGATCACCATGGCAATGGCGCTTCCATAACCATAGTCGTTCATGGTAAACATGGCTTTGTACATCAGGATCGTCAGATTATAAGTATAGATGCCGGGGCCTCCGCCGGTCATCAGGTACGTCATTTCAAAGGCACGGAAGCCAAAGGTCAGGCACATGACCGCGGACATCCGGATCGTCGGCGCCGCCAATGGCAGTATGATCGAAAAAAACTGACGCGCCGGGGAGGTACCGTCCATATAGGACGCTTCCAAATAGTCTTTCGGAATATTTTTCATGGCGGCATAAATGATCAGCATATGGTAGCCCATGCCCTTCCAGCTTTCCGCCAGTACCACCGCCGTTAAGGCGCTGCCTTTTTTGGTCAGCCATTGCTGCCGCCAGCTGGACCCAAGCGCCTCCGCCAGCTTATTGATAAGGCCGTAATCCCCGTGATAGATCCATATCCAAAGCTGCGACACGACCGACGCCGACAGCAGGACCGGAATAAAGTAAATATTCCGAAAAAGCGTTTTTCCGTGGATCTTCACACTAGAAAAGATAAAAGCAAACAGCGTTCCAAGTCCGACTTGGTAGGCTGTCAATTCCAGAGAATATAAAACGCTGTTTTTCATGGAGACGGCCATTCCCCGGGCTTTCAGAAGCCGTTTATAATTTTCCAACCCACGGAAGGCCACGGTCGAGATCCCATTCCATTCAAAAAAACTATAATAAAAGGACTGAAATAAAGGAATAATGACGATCGCCACAAAAATTAGGACGGTAGGGGCCAAAAAAAAAGCGATCCATATTTTGCTTTTCCTCGTTTTATAAATGGGACTCATGCATTTTTCTCCTGTCCGTTTTAGCGCTGTGTGTTTCACTCTCAATAGCCGTTTTTCCTAAGATTACGGAGCCGGAACGGTTCCGGCTCCGTAACAGGGAAAGCCATGGGATCAATAGCCGCTGTCGGCCATTTCCGCCATGAAGTCCTCAGCGGTGGAATTGCCGGAAATGATCATTTCAATGGCATTTCCAAGCGCAGCCACCAGCTGGCCGTCGGACATATCCTGAGGCAGGGTCGTAAACGTGGTAAACGTTGCGTAAGTCTTATCAAAGTCGATATAACCGGCGCTTCCCTTGAGGTGATAATCGCCGATCGCCATCGTGCGGTAGCCTTTTTCGCCGCCCACGCAGGCGCCGATATAGCTGAATTCCATGCCAAGCCGGGCCACGGTTTCCGGGTCTAGGCCGCTGGCGGGATGGCTGCTGACGGACAGATTGTTCAGCTTGATCGTGCCGCCCACGCAATGGGTCTTCGTTTCTTCCGCTTTATCCGCGTCTGCAAAGACGTTGTAGTGGCACCAACCGACCTTGTCCCCATTACCTTCTTCTTCCACCGTTCCCCAGTGCCAGGAACCGTTCACCAGGAATCCGGCCTGACCGCTGGTCAGCAGTTCGAAAGCCTGAGAGGCGTTCGTGGAGAGGGCACCGGTCCCAAAGGCGCCCATTTCCACGAGCTCGGCCAGCTTTTTCGCAGCCTTGAAATAGGCTTCATCGTCGCCGTACTTCACCTTCCCGTCGTTCACGGCATTGCTCGCTTCATAAGCGCCCTCCGCCACGCAGGCCAGATCGTACATCGCCATCGCGGGCCACTGCTCCGCCCCGAACAACGCGACGGGGATCTTGCCGGCGTCCTTCAGGACCGTGATACAGTGCTTAAAGTCCTCATAATTTTTAGGCTCGCTCAGGCCCAGTTCCTTCAGCACGGATACATTGTAAAAAACAGTGAGCACCTGCGTGGGGTCGTTGCCGTAGGTATACTGCTTTCCATCGTCCGGATCAGTGTGGGCAACTTCGTAGAGTTCATGGCCGTTGATATAGAGGTCATAATACTTCGTTGCTTTGACCGCATCGTCAAGGGCATACAGATCGCCGTTTTTCCGCAGCGTGTTGTAGGTATCCATGGAGGGGATCTCAAAAATATCCGGGAGCTCACCTACCGCCGCCCAGGTTTTCAGCGCCGTGCCATCGGAATCCGCCCGATGTTCGATGTTGAATTTAAGGTTCGGGTATTTTTCATTCATGCGGCGCACGGTCTCGTCAATGGTCGCGATCGCAGAGTCTGCATAATACAGATACAGCGTCAGCTCACCGCTGATGTCCTTATCCACAGAGTTGAAGGTGTCCTGCCCCTCTGCGAACGCGCAAGTGGAAAACAGCATCATTGCCATGAGTAAAAATGCAAGGATTTTTTTCATTCTATTCTTTCTCCCTTCTCTATTTACTACCAGATCTCCGTCTCCGCTTTCTTTCTGCCCGCCATGCCGGCTTTGGCGTACAGATAAAAAAGCGGCGACTCTGGATAGTATCTTTCCTTTTCGGATGTCCTTGTCGCGCAGGCACCTCCTTTTCTTTCTCTCTCATTTCAGCTCCATTATCTTCCGAAAAAACCTTTTAGGCAATGAAAAAAGTGAGACTGTCGTTTGTACTATCCGTGCTTTTTCCGCACAAAAAGTGTCACACTTATTTTATTGACACCCAATCATAATTCTTTTTATAATCACAGCACTTCCATTACTCTAATTTAGGAGGCCTTAAATATGTGGTTTACAAAGGAAAATCGATCCTGGGAAAAAATACCGGAAGATGAAATGATCCGCCGACTTTCTCTTCCAAAAGGAAAATTGGACATGGTGTTGGATACCGATACCTACAACGAAGTGGACGATCAGTTTGCTTTGGCCTATAGTTTACTTTCCCCAGAACGCCTGAATGTGGAATCGATCTATGCCGCCCCTTTTTATAACGACCGTTCCACCGGCCCAAAGGACGGTATGGAGCGTAGCTATAACGAGATCGTCCGTCTGCTTGGCAAGATCCGGCGGGTGCCGGAGGGGCTCATCCATCGCGGCGCTGACCAATTCATGCCCGGCCCGGACACGCCGGTGGACAGCCCGGCCGTCCAGGATCTGATCCATCGAGCAATGGCCCGAGAGGAAGGCGACCTTCTTTATGTCTGCGCCATCGCCGCCTGCACCAACATCGCCTCCGCCCTGCTGTTGGAGCCCCGTATCGCCCATAAAATTGCGGTCGTATGGCTGGGCGGACATGTGCTGGCTTATCCTACGGCGGAAGAATTTAATCTTTCTCAGGACCTTCACGCCTCGCGCGTGCTGTTTGACAGTGGCGTTCCCCTGACCCTCGTTCCCTGCCGGGGCGTGGCTTCTCATCTGCTGACTTCCGTGCCGGAATTGCAGTCCTGCATCGGCGGAAAAAACGCCCTGTGCGATGCCCTCATAGAACTTTTCTCAGCGTATCATCCGGATCACTTTGCCTGGGGAAAGGAGATCTGGGACGTGTCCACCGTCGCATGGCTTCTGAATCCAGAGTGGGTCCCTACCAGACTGGTCCACAGCCCCCTCCTGACGGACGACAGCCATTGGGCTCACGATGAGACGCGCCATTTCATCCGGGAAGCCTATGCCTGCTACCGGAATCCCATTTTCTATGACCTTTTTACCAAACTGGCGAATGCGTAACCGGCCATGAATGGCAGTTGAAAAACTTGCGCTCATCAACTGCTTAACCATACGATAGAGCAGAATTTTATATTGGCATTCGTTTCTTTCTTCCGGTCGCTTAGCAGTAAAACTCAGCTTGCACATGATGGGAGATGACCTTTTGCGGCTGACTGGCTCCCTCAAACGATCCGGATGAATCGGAGTTCGGCACATGAAATACTTGTTGTCGGCTAGAAACGTTGATAATAAAAGCCGTCCATGCATTAGTGTACACCTTTCATCTATTCTAGGAAGAATTGGCAATGACTATGCCGAAGTTTTGCCTTACGCCAGTAGACTTTTTTAATATTCTACACTATTTGCATAACACTAACAAAGAAGCAAGCAGTATTTGGCAATTAATGATTTGTAAATGCTGCTTGCTGTTTTCTAATTTAGTTCATTTCAGACTCATATCAACTTACTTATAACACTTGTTTTCTTATTATTTTACGATAGGTGTCTTTTTTGGTGCTTGTTGCGGTAACAGATTAACAGGAATAAACACCCCTTTCGAAATATCTTCCGCTCGAAGCGCCGCTTTGGCAGCCTCCATTTTTGCCTTTCGTCTGGCATTATATTTTTCTTCCCATGCTTTTTGTGAACCGCTGGCTTTTCGGCGTAAATAATTTTGATGAAGTTTGTCTTTACGCTTCTCTTTTTTTCTTTGTTCTTCCTGTTCCTCCTGCGTCAGCGTTACTTCTCCAAAATTGGGTGGTACATACCGCCCAATAAAATTGAAATAAATTTCCACTTCTTGAGTAGTGTCCTGACTTCCTTTACGAGCACGTTCATGGACAAGAATTTTTCTACAAATTCATTGAGCATAGTATTCGTTAGAACGTTGAAATTCTTATATTTATCTATTAAGGTGATAAATTGATCGGCAGATTTTTGATCTTTTTCATATTGCTGAATTGTGCCTTCTATTTCCTTGATTTCGTTGGAAAGAACGGCTTGTTCTTTTGCATATTGCTCATCCAGCATAACATATCGTGCATCTGGAATCTTTTCCAAGATGTGATCTTCATAAATTTTACAAAGCAACTTTTCAAGCTCTTCTTTCCGGCGCTGCGCTAAAATCAGACGCTTTTTTCTTTTATTTATATCTTCTTCTCTGCAAGTCGCCAGGGTTTCTTTTATCATTTTTACAAGCTCCTCCCTATCAGACTGTAGGGATTCAGCAATAGTACGAAGCATATCAGCCACAAGTGCTAAAATAACATCTTCGTTGATTCGATGTTGAGTAGGGCAGAGAGAACCGCAGGGGATCTTTCCGTAATTGGAACAGGTATACTGCGAAATACGCTTTCCGTTGTTAGATAGTGTCTACAAAAGATCAAGCTAAAACAGCCAGCCAAATAGCAATGCATCTGATATGAACAGCAGAAAGGAAAGAGGAAGAGTTTTTCGCATAGCGCGTAGCGATTCCCCTCCAGCGTTTTAACCACAGAAAAGCGTTCTCTACAAGATGCCTGATTTTGTAGAGATAGCGGTCATATTCGCGCTGTTCCTTACGGTTCTTCTTGGGCGGGATGACAACGTTTATTCCGGCCGAAAGCGCGAAAGCAACGATTTCCGATGTGTCATAGCCACGATCGGCCAGAAGATTTTGGGCGTCTATTCCCTCGATAAGGTGTATAGCCTCCTTGCAATCAGCTCGGGTGCCTTCTGTGATAATAGCTCTGACCGGCATACCAGACGAATCCACGGCAAGGTGAATCTTGGTGTTGAGCCCCCTTTTGTTCGGCTCATATCCTGATTGCCTCCCTTTGCTCCGGCGGCGTGAGGATGAACCTTGCAATGGCTTGCATCGATCATAAGCCATTCATAATCCGGGTCGTCTATCAATGCTTCGAGAATCTTCTCCCATATGCCTTTATCCCGCCATCGACGAAACCGCTGATGAACGGATCCCCATTTTCCGTAGTCCGGCGGCAGATCACGCCATGGCGCTCCGGTGCGAAGAATCCAGAACACTCCGTTGATAAATCTGCGGTTGTCCTCTGCGATGCCGCCCCATTGTCCTCGTTGTCCCGGCAGCATTGGCTCTAAAATTGCCCACGCTTTGTCACTAATATCATGCCGATGCTGTGATTTCTCCATGACGACACCCTCTTTGTTGTGATAGTGTCATTATATCTCTTATCTCGCGTAGACACAATCTAAGAAAGACATTCCCCTTGTTGGGGGCGTGATCGGCGGAGGCATCACATTCGTTGCCTTTAAGCCATGCTGTGATAAATTGAGAGCAACGCTGCAGGATACGATGCTGAGCAATCCTCATTACTGCCCGACAAAAGAGGAGGATCAATTTGTGATTTCCGATGAAGAAACCTTTGTCGAGGCGGAAACGGAAGACGGCGGGGTGACGCTCCCATAAAATGTCGCCCGCCAAGCGACCAAACCCTCCTTCGGATGCGCTATCATCAGAGCGCAATCAAACGAAGGAGGGTTTTCATTATGACAGAACTAGTCTTCATTCTTGACCGCATTTTACAAGAAAATGATGCCCTAAATGCAAGACTGCTTTAGCAGACTTGCATTTACAGGGTGTCGAAAACTCTTTTTCGACACCCTGAGGGGCACAGAAAACTGCGCCTCTGCGCGCTGTGCCGCATTGAGCCTGCGTCCGCCACAAGCGGCGAAAGCTTCCGCCCCCAAGAAAGCTGTGTGAGGAGGAGACGGCCTCCTTCGCTTAAAGCCAGAGATTTACAGAAGCCCGCGTTTACCCTTTTACTGCTCCGGACACAATCCCTTCAATAATGTATCTCTGACAGCAGAAATAGAACAGAACAACGGGAACAAGCGCGGCGATAATCGCTGCCATCAAATGACCGTAGTCAATGGAGCCGAAGGCCATTTTCATATTTTGAATGGCGATAGGAATGGTTTGGATATTCGCACCAATAATCAGATATGGAAGCAGAAAGTCGTTCCATATCCACATGGTGTTGATTATAGCCACGGTAATGGTTATTGGCTTCAATACTGGAAAAGTAATATAAGCGAACGATTTAGCAGGGTTTGCCCCATCAATCATTGCCGCTTCTTCCATCTCAATGGGTATTCCTTTAACAAATCCCGAAAACATGAAGGTTGCCGTGGTTGAACCCATGCCCAGATAGATTACACACATGCCGGCGAGGCTGGTCAGTCCAAAGCTGTCGGCGAGCTTTGTCAGGGGAAACATCGTCATTTGGAAGGGAATAACCATTGACGCTACCAAAACAAAATAGATGACGTCACACCACCACGCACGAATTCTGGTAATAATCCAAGCGCACATGGAGCAAAAAAGCACAATCAACAGGACGGACCCTATTGTAATGAAAAAAGAATAGACAGCCGCTCGATAAAAATGCACTTTTGCCAGCCCGACAGCATAATTCTGCAATCCAACAAATGTTTCTTTATTGGGAAAAGCAAACGGCGTTGCGGAAATATAGAGCTTTCCCTTTAATGAATTCATGAGCACGAGCAGTATTGGAAGCACAAAAAAGGCGCTTACCATACCAAGAAACAAATAGTACAGGCACCGTTTTCGCCGCGTTGTTTGCGCCTTCATCACATTTCCACCTCCTGTTTCCTTGTGATAGAAAGCTGAATCATCACAATCACGCAGACAATGACCGTAAAGATAACGGCCTTTGCCTGGCCAACGCCGCCAAAGCCAACGCGGCTGTAGTATGTGTTATATATATCCATAGCCAGCATGGCCGTGGTATTGGCCGGCGCGCCGCCGGTCAGGGACAGGTTTTGCGAATACATCATGAAGGTATCCTTTAAAGACAGGAAAAGGCAAATCGTGATCGAGTTCATAACCAAGGGAAGCGTAACATTTTTCAGCATGTGAAAGGAGTTGGCACCGTCAATTTTAGCGGCCTCAAACAAATCCTTCGGGATGGATTGAATCCCGGCGATATAAATCACCATAATATACCCAATATTCTGCCAATTGTAAACGATCGTTAATCCCCAATAGCCATAAGCTGCGCTATAGGTGATATCATGCCCGGTCCACCTGATCAAAATGCCGTTAATCATCAATTGCCAAATATATCCCAATATGATTCCACCCACCAGATTGGGCATATAAAACAGCGTGCGAAAGAAATTCGTTGCCTTAAGGCCGCGCGTCAAAAGCAGGGCGAGGACAAACGCGAAGATATTCACGCTCAACACGCAAACAAAGGAGACTCTTATGGTAAACCACAGAGCGCGCAAAAACGCTTTGTCAGAAAAAACATAAAGATAGTTTTGTATCCCAATGAACTGTGTGTTCCGCAATGTTTTAAACTTAAAAAAAGACAGATATATCCCCATAAAAAAGGGAATCAATACTGCAATGAGAAAGGTAATGATTACAGGTAGAATAAACAGAAGAGCATATTTTCTATATGATTTCTGCATGAGAACCCTCCTTGCGTCCGGTACGCCACAGGACAATGGCGTACCGGACTATCTCACTTACTTATCTGGCGGCATTGGTGATTTCCCGTTCTACGGCCCAAATGTCAATTGCGTCCTTCACCACGTCCGCCCAGTCTTTCTGGCCCTGCGCATACATCAGCAGGCTGGAAGCGAATTCATTCTTCCATACGTCGTCCGGAATCAGGTTGCATGCCCAGCAATAAGATTCCTTTCCCATGGCGGCAATATCCTTCTCGCTGTTTTGAAGAGGATTGCTGTAGGTAATATCGGAAAAGGTGGTCAGCGGGCAAACGAAGCCCAGCTCATTGGTTACATAATTCTTGCCTTCGTCGCTGCTGAACAGCCATTCAAGAAAGTCCAAGGTAGCTTTCTGATCCGCAGCGGACAGCTGCGAATTGACCGCAATATAGGTCGAGCCTCCGCCAACCAGACCCATATCGGATTCTCCATCCGCACCGATGGTGAGGGGAAGGAAGCATACATCGTCGGCGGTTACGACGCAACCGTCGGTACCTTCAATCGTCCCCCATGCCCAATCGCCGTTCTGGATCATGGCGCACTTGCCCAAAGCAAACTCTGCCATGGAATCGTCAACCGTCTTTGTGCCGACCAGAGCGGGCTCGGTTACGGAGTTGTTTAAATACAGATCCAACAGATTTTTATAGCCGTCTGCATAAGCGAAGGAAAATTCTGGAATCGGCGCGCTCATGTCGATGTTGTCGTTTCCGCCAAATTCCCAGAACAGCGGGAGAGACATCGCATGCGTCGCATACCGCCAATCCTGTCCGGCCTGGAGCGTCGTCGTTCCAAATACGCCTTCGATTCCCAGTTCTTCCTTCATGGTGCTCATGTCTTCCACAACCGCCTTAAGGGCGTCAAAGGTAAACATTTCGTCCAGACTGGAATATTCGGTTTTCTTGTTTGGAGAGGTAAAATATTTTTCCATGATGGATTTGTTGGTGATGATGCCGAATCCCTCCATGGCAATGGCAATTGCATATACGCGTCCATCCAGCTTTCGGCACATCGATTCGTTGGGCACCCAGCTGTTTAATACGGTATCCGTCAAATCCAGGCAGTAATCCTGAAACTCCACCAGCACGTTCTGGCTTTCCAGGCTGAATACCGAAGGAGCGTCACGGGTATCCAGACGGGCATTCAGCGTAGTGTAGTACGTGCCCGAGACGGCTGTTTCCACGATAACGTTTACTCCCGTTTTTTCTGTATACAGCTTCGCCAGAGCTTCCATTTGCCCGGCGATTTCCTGCTTGACGTTCAGCCAGCGGACGGTGGGCGTGGAATCAGCAAACGAAGCGGCGGGGAGACAGGTAAGCAACAGCATGACTGCCGTTATGAACGCAAGAATCTTTTTCATTTTCATGGCTCCTTTTCATTAGATTTTGTTCGTTATGCCATTGTATGCTCCTGTCGGCGCAATAGGCATAATCGGGTCGACAGCGTTCCCATAAAAGGGCGTGGGAGCGTTATCGGTCGGCGCGGCCCATCGCACCGCATTTTTCAGCACTTTCTGGATCTCAGGATTGTAGTAGATCGGAAACACCTCATGGCCTGGACGGAAATAGAACACCTTGCCCTTCCCTCGGCGCCAGCAGCATCCGCTTCGGAAAACCTCTCCGCCCTCAAACCAGCTGATAAACACCTCTTCATCCGGCTGCGGAATGTTGAAATGCTCGCCGTACATTTCCACCTGCGGGAGAACGATATTCTCGCTTAGCCCCTGCACGATAGGATGCCCGGGATTTACAACCCAAAGAATCTCTTTTTCTCCATCTTCCCGCCATTTCAACTGGCCGGAATTGGTTCCACAGACCTTCTGAAAGATTTTTGATCCGTGGGCTGAGTGGAGCACGATTAAGCCCATGCCCTCCAAAATCCGTTCATATACCCGGTTCACGATTTCATCCTGTACCTCATCGTGCGCCATATGCCCCCACCAGATCAGCACATCCGTCTGTTCCAGCGTCTTTTGCGTCAGTCCATGCTCCGGCTGGCGCAGCGTAGCGGTTCGCACAATACAGCCGTCCTCCTCCAGGAACTGCTGGATGCATCCGTGAATCCCCTTGGGATACACCTTTGCGACCTCGGGGAACTGAACCTCATGCAAATACTCATTCCACACCGTCACTTGAATCGCCATTCTTTTCACCTCCTTTTTTAAAGCGTAATCCACGTTTTTTCTATATCTGAACGGATCACCGCATCCAGCAGCCGCTGATTCAGAAATCCGTCATAGATATTCGCGCTTAATCCATCCTCCTGCCCTAAAACAATATCGGCAAAGGATTGCATTTGATCACAGTAGTATTCTTTGGGAATATCAACCGGCATAAACTGGCAGGAGCTGCTTCCTTTTTCCCCCAGACACAGGGATAACGTATCTCTTCCATCGCCGGCTTCGTCGAGGGAATACGTTAATGCACCTTCGCTTCCGTAGACGTCCATGCGCTGGAAATTACCGCGTCCAAAGCCGAATCTGGTGATCCTGAAGGCGGCGGCGACTCCCTGATCCATTTCGGCAAAGTAATTCGCGTAATCATCCACATCGACGGTGCCGAATCGGCCTCCATCCATGGTTTTTCGCTGGTCGGTAAACCGTCCCAGATGCGAACTGATCCTGCGATACTCCAAGCCCGTCACAAAGCGAACCAGATCCAGAGCGTGGGAGCCAAGATCGCCCAATGCGCCGGAGCCCGCATGCTCTTTTACAAATCGCCAAACCAGCGGCGTTTC
>OHOZ01001255.1_pt1 | contig 11729 bp, 7 predicted proteins | sample 1569931 | NCBI WGS metagenome assembly OHOZ01 (sample SAMEA3879572, study PRJEB24766) | human gut metagenome | biome: human-associated habitat; feature: feces | place: USA | collected 1985/1987
CTTCTGACAACGGAATGGAGAACCTGAATACAGGCAGAAAAGTGCAGATTTGAGATTGCGGCATTTCACCGGGGACAAAACGTCACACGGAGAAGCTTAGACCCTGTCCAGAATCCGGCCGTCGGTAGAAACGATTACCACGTCCCAGGGGATCAGCTTTCCGCTGTTCAGCAGCGCGTTTTTCACCGCTTGCTCGATGCCGCCGCAGCAGGGAACCTCCATCCGTACCACCATGATGCTGCGGATGTCGTTGTGCTTCAGGATCTCCGTGAGCTTCTCGGAATAGTCCACGGCGTCCAGCTTGGGGCAGCCTACCAGCGTGATGCGACCCTTGATGAAATCCTGATGGAAATTGGCATAGGCATAGGCGGTGCAGTCGGCGGCGACCAGAAGCTTTGCACCGTTAAACCATGGCGCGTTCACGGGCGCGAGCTTGATCTGCACCGGCCACTGGCGCAGCTGGGACTGCTGGGGCGTTCTGACGTCGCAGGGGGATTCCTCCCGGTGAATGGCTCGCACCGCAGTGCCGGGGCAGCCGCAGGGCAGCTTTTCTCCCTTCTTCGCCTTCGCGGCCAGAACGGCGGCCTCGTCATAGGCGGCCGCTTCCCGCTCCACAAAGGTGATCGCACCGGTGGGGCAGGCGGGGAGACAGTCGCCCAGCCCGTCGCAATAGTCGTCCCGCATCAGCTGCGCCCTGCCGTTCACCATGGCGATGGCGCCCTCGTGGCACGCCGCCGCGCAGGCGCCGCAGCCGTTGCATTTTTCCCGGTTAATTTCAATAATTCTGCGAATCATAACAAATTCCTCCTGTTTTTTGGGGGAAACTCTGAACAAATCGTCTTCGGCTGGACAGCGGATCTTTTTCCCCAGCCGTGCGGTTTCACAAGCGGGAAATACACAAAGTATTCCTCCGCTTGCGAAGCCTTCGTCTAGGAAAAAATCTCTCGCTGCCAGCTCTCGCCGATTTGTTCAGAGCTTCCCTTGACTTTATAATCAGAGTTTACTATACTATTGCAAAAACGTATGTTGGAATTCCAACAAAGGAGCGGTTATGGAAGCTTATTATGAAATTTTGTCCCGGTGTCCGCTGTTTGCGGGCATTTCCCGGGAGGAAATGCCGGAAATACTTGGCTGCCTGGACAAAAGGGTGGCCGAAATTCCAAAGGGCGACCCGGTGTTTCTGGAGGGGGAGCCTGCCCGGTTTGTGGGGGTGGTGCTGTCCGGCGGGGTGCAGATCGTCCGGGACGACTACTACGGAAGAAGAAGCGTGCTGACGGTGGTTTCTCCCGGCGAGCTGTTTGCGGAGGCCTTCGTCTGCGCGGGGGTGGATGCCCTGCCGGTGAGCGCCTTCGCCTTGCAGAGCAGCACCGTGCTGCTTCTGGATTGCCGGCGGGTGATGACCGGCTGCGGCCACGACTGCCTGTTCCACAGCTGGTATTCAATCTTTTGCAGGGAATCGCCCGGAAAAATCTGGCGCTGACGGAGAAAATCCGCTGCATGTCCCGGAAAACGACCCGGGAGAAGCTGATGGAATTCCTCCTGGATCAGGCGAAGCGCCATGGCAGCGCGGAGTTTACAATTCCCTACGACCGTCAGGCGCTGGCGGATTATCTTGGCGTGGAGCGAAGCGCCATGTCGGCGGAGATCGGGAAGCTAAAAAAGGCCGGGTGGATTGAAACCAGCGGCGCATGGTTCCGGGTGGCGGCCTCTGAGAGAAAATGATTACAAATATGTAACAATATGTGGATTCTGACGGCTTTTTCGACACAAGATGTTGTGGGGATTATAAAAATTGTATTGACAATTTCTTAAATCGGTCTTATAATACCGAATGGAGAAACACGAGCAGAGGCACTGCGTTCGCAACGGCGGCTTCGTCAGGCGCAGGGCTTAACAAGGGAATGGGGTAATCAGAGGGTTCTGGAAGCCCCGCATTGACCAATACCGTGTGCGTTTAGAAATCTGTCCGTTGGCGAAAGCCAGTCATTGGGGCGACCTGAGAAGGCAGGGCAGATTTTGCTTGAGGCGCGAGTCGGGAGACCTACTGTTTCGTCAGAATGTTGCTTTGGAATGGTCATGGCGATGTTTTGCCCGTTGGTGGAACACGCGATGACCATTTTTGCGTGGTTTCTCTAAAATTACAACCTAATTCATGTTTCCGTGGCCGGACGGGGCGTTCAGACTGTCCGGCTGAACAAGAGAACGGGGTGCAAGTCCCCACGCTGCCGGCACTGTAAGTGTCGAGACGGCCTGCCGTTGGTGAAAGCCAGTCATTGGAGCATTCCGAGAAGGCAGACAGGTCAGTCGCTCGAGACACAAGTCAGGAGACCTACGGAAACCTTTGGAATCTCTGAATAAATCGTCTTCGGCTGAGAGCGGATCTTTTTCCCCATCCGTGCAGTTCCAAAAGCAGGAAATACATACAGTATTCCTCCGCTTTTGAAACCTTCGTCTGGTGAAAAATCTCTCGCTCACAGCTCTTGCCGATTTAATCAGAGCTTCCATATCGCGGCCGCTTTGCCCCGGAGATTGGGCGGAAGCGGCGGTTTGCGGCGCAGAAAAACGGCTGCGGCGGTCTATTGCTTTGGACTGCCGCGGCCGTTTCCATTTATTATGAAGTGTAGAAAAGGTGCATCATGCCGACGCCAAGCAGAAATGCGATTTACGACGCGACCATCCGCAGAATGACCGTAAGCGCTCTGGAAGAAACGGAGAACCGCTTCGCCGGGGAACACGCCGGGGACACGGAGCAGCAGCTTGCCGATTATCTCCGCAGGTGCGCCCGGGAGCTGGGACACACGCCCTGGCCGCGGGAAATTCCGGGCGGCATGACCGTGCAGGCGCGCTTCGGAAGCTGGGAGCTGGCCGTGGCAAAGGCGGGGCTTCCCTTGCCTGAGCATCCCGACCAACCGGATAAATTCCGGCGTGTCCGGGAAGAGACCCGGCGCCAGAGAGATCTTTACCGCCAGAAGAAAGCCCGGAAACGGGAGCGGGCGAAGGAACGCATGAAGGCGCAGGAAGAAAAAAGAAGAAAGAATCGTCAATCCGGTATTACCTGATCCGCGTAACCCCCTTGCGCGAATCTGTAGTAATATAGTGAGCTGTTTTGATTGCCCAAGGAACAGCTTTTCCTCCCTTAATACCGCCGTCGGAGCAGAGGCGGCGGTATCAAGGAAACAAAAACCTCCGCCGGGTATCCGGCGGTGCAAATAGATATCCGGCTTATTTTGTGGCAAATGCGCGACCGACCGAAACGGGAGACACGCATTCTTGTTCGGCTGAACAAGGGAATCCGGTGCAAAACCGGAACACGGCGGGCAGACCCGCCGTGCTGTAAGCACGGAGCCGACTTCCTTTCCGCGAAAGCGGGTCATTGGGGAAACCTGAGAAGGCGGGAAGCGGCGTGGACGGTTTCGTCCGAACGTGTTAGTCAGAAGACCTACAAACTGTGCGTTTGAAAAACGTGCAGCATAAGCAGAAAGCCCCGGCAGCGGTAAACCCGACGTGCCGGAGCTGGCCGGAATGAATTCCGCTTTACGCCTGCGGGCGTTGCAATACCATATAACGAGGAGGTTTATTTATGAAGAGAAGACTACTGGCATTCCTGCTGGCGTTTGTGATGACGTTCAGCCTTGTGCCGGTAAACACGTTTGCCGCAGAGGCAGATGCAGCCGCTCATTACACCAAGATTACCACGGAATCCGGCGAAAATGTGACCGTCGAGTATGTGGAAACGGTTGTTGGTGTAGCGGCGTGGGGTCAATCGATCAACACACCGTATTACCATGTGACGATTCCTGAAGGAACCGGAAAGGTGCTTCTCACCTATCCGGAAAGTGTCAAGCTTGTGCTTTCCGGGGATGACGGGGCAGTTTTCTTCTACAGAAATACGTACCCGGGACAAAGCACGATTGATCTCGGCGGGGCTCTCACGGTTGCGACCAACAATGACGGAAGCAAGACGGTGACCATTCCTGTTGAAAATTTCATGCTGAGTACGGATGGTTCAGTTGCTGTGGGCATGGCATACTACGTTGACGAGGAGAACCAGTCTGCTGCCGAATTCTTTGACTTTACTTACGCAGCCCAGACCCATGCGGTTACCCTGACCTCCGGCGAGGGCTATACCCTGACCGGAGAAGCCACGGTAGAGGACGGCAAGGACTACAGCTTCACCGTCACCATCGCCGACGACTACGAGATGGAAGACAACTTCGTAGTCAAGGCCAACGGCGAAACGCTGACGGCCGGTGAAAGCGGCAGCTACACGGTTGAGAACGTCACTGCCGATCTGACCGTTACCGTCGAGGGCGTCGTGAAAAAGCAGGCTGCTGGTCACGCTGTGACTTTGACTCCCGGCGAGGGCTATACCCTGACCGGAGAAGCCACGGCAGAGGATGGCAAGGACTACACCTTCACCGTGACCGTGAGCGAAGGCTACGACGCGGCCAACATGGTCGTCAAGGTCAACGGCGAGGAAGTTACCGCGGTTGACGGCATTTACACCGTCGAGAAGGTTTCCTCCGACCTGGCCATCACTGTTGAGGGCGTGACCGAAGCCGTTCAGGAGACGGCCGGCCTGTCCGTTCTGAAGTTCGGCGACACAAGCACCGAGGCCAAGGCGCAGATGTTCCAGCTGATTCCGGCTTTCGACCCGGCGGTCAAGGAATACACCGTGCTCGTGCCGGACAATTCCAACATGTTCTACGCATGGGCGACCAAGGCTGACGACAGAAGCAGCAGCACGACCATCACGGCCAAGTGGGTAAACCTCAACATCGATACCGAGAAGACACAGGCTCTGACCTCCGGCAAAGCCAGCGGCCAGAATCTGGCAGGCTTCGCACCCACCGGCACGAAGGTCAACACCATGACCGTCACCGTTGTGGACGGCGACTTCAAGGATGAGTACAAGCTCACCTCCGTCCGTGTTGCGCCGAGCCTGACCGCCCTGTCTCTGGACGGCATCCGGTTCGCGGAGAGCTTCTCCGCTACCAAGACGGCTTACACCGCGACCACTGCCGCCGAGAGCGTTACCGTTGCGGCGACGCCCCGTGACGAAAGCTACACCGTCACTGTCAACGGCGGCAGCGATACCACCGTTCCGCTGAATCTTGGTGAGAACAAGATCGACGTGGTCGTCACCAACCCCGGCGGCTACACCAATACCTACACCATTACCGTTACCAGAGTGGGCTCCGTCGAGGTCGGCTTCACCGTTGACCCCGCCGACGCCAAGGTAACTGTCTGGGATTCCAACAAGGACAGAGTTGCTCCCACGGACGGCAAGTACACCGTCATGTCCGGCGCCGAGTACACTTACCTTGTACAGAAGGACGGCTACGTCAGCCAGAAGAGCAGCTTCAAGTTCAGCGAGAGCAGCACCATCGACATTACTCTGGCTGTGGCCACGGAGAACCCGAACCTCGACAGGAGCATCACTGCCGAGTGGGGCAACTTCCGCAACGGCGACAACAACCTTGGCATCACCAACGCTAAGACCCCCTACGCCCCCGAGGACGCGGAAATTCTATGGGCTGTGAAGCACGGCACCGGCTGGGCGGCTGCCCCCGGTTCTCCCATCATGGTCGATGGCGACATCTACACCTACTCCGGAAGCACCATCCGCCGTCTCAACAGCATGACCGGCGAGACGGTGACCGAAGGCACCATGGTCGGCTCCTCCAGCTACTCCATCGTCCCCATGACCTACGGCGACGGCATGGTCTTCGTCGGCCTGTCCGACGGCCGTATTCAGGCGTTCAACGCAAAGACGCTGGAGTCTCTGTGGGTCTACACCGACGAGCTGGGCGGACAGCCCAACTGCCCCATCACCTACAAGGACGGCTACATCTACGCGGGCTTCTGGAACAGCGAGGCCAGAAACGCCAACTTCGCCTGCATCAATACCATTGACGAAGATCACGCCTCCGCTACCGAGGTCAAGTACGCCAGCTGGACTTACACCAGAGCGGGCGGCTTCTACTGGGCGGGCGCCTACGTCACCGACAAGCTTGCCATCGTCGGCACCGATGACGGCGCAGGCGGTTACGACACCAACGGCGCCGCGCTGCTGGTCTTCGACCGCTTCACCGGCGAGAAGCTCGACACCCACGAGGGTATCCGCGGCGACATTCGCTCCAACGTTTCCCATGATCCCCAGTCCGACCGGGTGTTCTTTACCACCAAGGGCGGCATTCTGGGCAACGCCCAGATCGACTGGGATACCGGTAAGATCCTGGACTACAAGGAAGCCGTTATCTCTGACGCCAACGGAAATACCTATGCCATGTCCACCTGCACGCCCTCCGTGTATAACGGAAGAATCTACATCGGCGTTTCCGGAACCAGCCAGTTCGGCGCCAACAGCGGCCACGCCATTGCGGTCTATGACCTGAACGGCGACGGCTCCATGACCAAGGCATATGCCTATGGCATCATCGGCTATCCCCAGACCTCTGCCATGGTCACCACGGCCTACGCGGGCGAGGACGGCTATGTCTACATCTATCTGCCTTACAACTATACCCCCGGTGGTATCTCCGTTCTGAAGGACAGACCGGGACAGACCGCGCCTCTGACCACCACCAATTCCGGCTACAGCGAGGTCTTCACCCCTGCCGCCCCCCTGGCGCAGTACTGCATCTGCTCCACCATCGCCGACCAGTACGGCACCCTCTATTATAAGAATGACTCCTGCTATATGATGGCGATCACCTCCAAGATCGAATCTCTGGAGATCACCCAGTATCCCACCATCACCGAGAATGAGGACGGCACTCTGACGGTTGACGGCCTGAAGGCCGTTACCAAGCTGAGAAACGGCGAGGAGCGGGACGTTTCCAAGTATGTCTCCGTCACCAAGAACGAGCAGACCGGCGGCTACACCGTGTCCTACACCTACGGCTTTGACAGCGAGAACTACGGCCTGAAGACCGTGACCGCTGAGATTGCCGACTACACCGTCACCATCCCCACGGGCGAGGGCTACACCATCACCGGTGAGAAGACCGCCAAGGGCGGCAAGGATTACACCTTTAAGCTGGAGCTTGACTACCGCTACGAGGCGGGGGAGGACTTTGCCGTGCAGGTCAACGGCGAGACCGTCACCGGCGAGAAGGGCGTCTACACCGTCAAGAATGTTTCTACCGATCTGGTCATCACCGTCAAGGGTGTGAAGGAGAAGGTTCTGAAGCCTGTCACGGTCTACTTCTCCTTCTCTCATGATGATACGTTCGAGTCCTGCAACGAATCCGGCGAAACCATGGCACTGAAGGAGGTCACCGTTCCTTACTTCGATCTGGAGCTGTATGGCCTTGAGAACTTCTACTTCGCCTCCGAGAATTACGGCCCCGCCAGCGGCGATCCCACCGGCGGCCCCGGCAGCGCTCTGGACCCCGGCACCAAGGAATTCGCTTACGGCAAGGTCACCATGTTCCATCTGTTCATCTATGCCACCGAGGTTTACTATCTGGGCATTGATCCTGCGGATGCGGGCAAGGGCTACCTGAAGGACAACGGTCTTGGCAGCAGCATCTTCAACGTCACCGGTTCCACCGGCTCCACCTTCCTGCAGGAAATCTGGAACTACGATCTGAACCTGAACTACTATCTGAACTATGAGTATCCTCTGGCCGGTCCCGGCTGGGGCAGCACCTCCGATCAGATCCTGCTCCACGATGGCGACATCGTCACCCTCGGCCACTTCTCCGACTGGAGCTTCTTCAACGATACCACCAGCATCTTTAATTACATCGTAGCCGACAAGACGGATCCCGTTCAGGGCGACAAGATCAAGCTGGAGCTGTACCATGCGGGCGCTGACATGTATGGTACTTACAACACTGCCCACACCCTCATCGACTACAGCCCCAGTGTTTACTGCACGCCTGTCAACGATATCGTTTCCGGCGACGTGACCACATGGCAGTATGTGGGAAATGCGGAAGCTGACGGCAGCCTGGTCGTGGACACCAGCAAGCTGGCTCCCGGCGAGTATATCTTTGCTCTGGCCGGCCAGCCCGGTAAGGAGAACTCCGGCGTCATCTGCTCCACCCCCGGCGGCATCCGCCTGACCATCCACGAGAAGCCCGTCGTGAAGGGCGATATCAACGGCGACGGTGTGATCAACTCCACCGACGTAATGGCTCTGTTCAACGCGATCAACTCCGGCGATGACCTCGACGCCACTGTTGCAGACGTCAACGGCGACGGCGTGATCGATGCCCGCGACGTGATGGCGCTGTACAACATCATCAAGAGCGACAACTGATCCAGCAGATGGTTTGCCGGCCGGAATATCCTGTTTTGACCGGCAAACCCCACCTTACCGGTACTTGACTCAAAGCAAAAAGACAACTTCTGACAGGAGGATGTTATGAAAATTTTTAAGAAATCCATGTGCCTGCTCCTCGCGGTAGTCATGGTTCTCGGCATGGCGATCACCGCCTCCGCCGTGGAGACCACGGAAACCATGAGCGTGACGGCCAGCAAGGCCAACCCGGCGGTTGGCGAGGAATTCAGTATTTATCTGAACGCCAGCGGCAATATCGCCGAATGCGGATGCTTCCAGATGGACCTGTACTACGATCAGGATCTGTTCGAGTACGTGGGCGCAAACACCGCTTTCACACCCAATCACAACACCAATAAGACCACCGGCGCGCGGTATATCCGCCTGACGTGGCTTGACCTGACCAGCCAGACCGTGATCCCCAAGGGGCAGTTCTGCGAGCTGAAGTTCAAGGTCCTGAAGGCTGGCGAATATCACTTCCAGCTGACCAACATCGTCATTTCGGATTATAAGGGCGACGCCATCATGAATGTTGCCACTGCTCCCGGCTCCGTGGACGTGGCTGCAACGGAAGCCCCCGCCTTCGTCGGCTACGCAGTTTCCGCTTCCGAGGACAAGACCGTCACCGTCGGCGAGAGCGCCGAGGTCAAGGTCACTGTTTCCAACAGCGACAGCATCATCACCACCTACAACGCCTATGATCTGACCCTGACCTATGACACCGACAAGCTGACCTACAATTCCTGCACTGCCGCTGACGCGAACGCAGTCGTGAAGGAAGCCGTTCCCGGCACCATCCGTGTGATCGGCTTCGGCGATGACAAGAATCTGGATACCCCCACCGCTACCCTGAGCTTCACCGCCAAGGGCACGGGCGAAGCGGAAGTGAAGATCACCTCTGCCAAGGTTGACATCGGCTCTCAGGCCGTCGGCAGCGACGCCCCCGACGCAGCCATTCTGGACAACACCACCGTCATCTCCGTGACCGGCTACACCGTCACTCTGGGCGAGGGCCTGTCCGGTGAATCCACCGTCGCTCCCGGCGCGGACTACACCTTCACCGCTACCGACGCGGACAACTACGACTACGTTATCTCCGCCACCATGGGCGGCGAGACCACCACTGCCAACGACAACGGCGATGGCACCTACACCATCCCCAATGTCACCGGCAACCTGGTGATCAACGCCACCATGACGCCCAAGAGCTACAATGTCACCGTGGAAGGCACCGGCGCAGGCGATGTGACCGCTGAAAATAAGGCCACCTACAACACCGACTACACCTTCACCGTGACCGAGGAAGCAAACTACAGCTACACCACCACCGTGACCGTGGGCGGCAAGGCCTACACTCTGGGCGCTCCCGAGAACGGTAAGTACACCATCCCCGGCACCGACATCAAGGGTGACATTGTGATCAGCGTCACCAAGACCGTGAAGCCCTCCTCCGTGGTTTCCGTCACCAAGCCCGATTACGTAAAGGGCAACGACACCGCCACCAAGGGTCAGGATTACACCTTCACCGTCGATAAGGAAGAAGGCTATGATTACTCCGAGCCTACCGTCAAGGTCGGCGGCGTGGATGTGACCGATAAGCTGGTCAAGAAGGGGAATGGCATCTACACCATCCCCGGCTCCAGCATCACCGGCAACATCACCATCGAAGTGACCAAGACCGCAGCCGTCACCGTGGACGTTACCGAGTACATCACTCTGAACGGCAAGGTCATGTACCTGGTGACCGCTTCCGGCAACTTCCCCGAGGGTCAGGTTGCCAAGTACGACGGCATGAGCATGTTCTTCTCCGAGAAGTACAACGCATACGCTTATCTGGTGATTTCCGCTGACGGCCTGGAGACCGTGAAGGCGGAAGCCGCCGGGAAGGTCAAGGTCGCGGAAGGCACCGCCGCCGGAACCGTGGACTACAGCGGCGATGTGAACGGCACCAAGGTGATCGACGTCAACGACGCCCAGCTGACCTACGATATGTACAACACCAAGTACAGCAGCTTCGATGTTGTCTCCATGCTGAAGTTCCTGAATGCCGATGTGAGCGGCGACAAGAAGGTCAACGTCACCGACGCCACCGCTATCGTCAACCTCATCAAGTAATTCCCTAAACCAAACGCCTCCCCCGCTTCACGGCGGGGGAGGCCAACCCGCAAAGTTCGGAGGGTCACAGGTGTTCCCGTGGGAAACGGAAACAGCTGTGAATTTCCGACACCTTTGCCGTAGGATGTGATTTTATGAAAAAGAGAGTTTTATCCGGTCTGCTTGCTTTTGTAATGCTTTTGTCCGCCCTGCCCATGGGAGTTTATGCCGCGGAAACGCGCTATTCGGTCGCCGCTTCGCCGGATCAGACTACGGATGTTGGGAAGACCGTCAGCATGAGCGTGTCCGTCTCCGGGGGAAAGTACAATGCCTACGATCTGGTGCTGACCTATGACACCGCGCGGCTGACCTATGTGTCCGGTCAGGCGGCGGATAAAGGGGCTTCGGTAACCGAAAAGAGCGAAAGCATCCGTGTCATCGGCTACGGCGCGGATAAGTCCGCTTCCACGAAGGTCGTAACCCTGACATTCAAGACAAAGGCGGCAGGGACGGCGGAAGTCAGGATTTCCTCGGCGAAAATCGACGCCGGCGCGAACGCCCCGACCAAGGACGCGCCGCTGGCTTTAACCAAGAACAGCACCACCCGATTTACCATCCAGCCGGGGTACACCGTGACGCTGGAGGATGGCCTGATCGCCGACAGCCTGAGCGCGGCGGCGGGAGAGGATTACACCTTCCGGGCGACAGACCCGCTTCACTATGATTACAAGCCCTCGGCGAAAGTAGGCGGCAAGAACGTCACGGTGAAGGACAACGGCGACGGGACCTACACCATCCCCGGCGACAAAATCACCGGAAATATCACGGTCAAGGCAAACAGAACCCCCAAGAGCTATAAGGTCACATTCAAGGGGGAAGACCTGTCCGGTGAAAATTCCGCGACCTACAACACGCCCTACCATTTCAAGCTGGGTAGGAAGGCCGGATACAGCTATGTTCTGCGCATGACCATCGGCGGGAAAAGCTACACCGGCTACAAGGCGGAGAATGGCGGCTATGTAATCCCGGGCGCGGACATCACGGGCCGCCCTGAAAAACAAGATCAACTCCGGAAGCGGCGGCAGCAGCGGCGGAAGCTCTGCCAAATATGTGTCGGTGAGCTTCATCGGCTCCGGCGCGGGAGACGCATCGGGAAAGACAAGCACCCGCCGGGGCGCGGAGTACACATTCCGCGTAAGCCGCAAGGACGGTACCCTTTATGACGTATCCGCCAGCGTCAACGGCGTTACCGTCAAATGCACCTACGACAGCAAAAAGGACATTTACCGCATTCCCGGCAGCGCGGTCACGGGAGATATCACCGTCACCGTCACAAAGGGCG
>OHOZ01001259.1_pt1 | contig 11693 bp, 7 predicted proteins | sample 1569931 | NCBI WGS metagenome assembly OHOZ01 (sample SAMEA3879572, study PRJEB24766) | human gut metagenome | biome: human-associated habitat; feature: feces | place: USA | collected 1985/1987
GGCGGCGGCGGCTACAAGGTGTCCGGCGGCCTGCACGGCGTCGGCGCATCGGTCGTAAACGCAATGAGCGAGTGGCTCGTCGTGCACGTCCACAAAAACGGCAAGATCTACGAGATGAAGTTCTCGCGCGGCAACATCACGCAGGAGATGCGCATCGTCGGCGACACCGACCGCACCGGCACGACCGTCCGCTTCAAGCCCGACCCCGAGATGTTCGACGATACGGTCTACGACTACGACACGCTGCACACGCGCATGCGCGAGCAGGCCTTCCTCAACGGCGGCCTTTACATCTCCACCGAGGACAAGCGCGAGGGCAAGGAGCAGAAGGACGAGATGTGCTACGCCGGCGGCATACGAGAGTTCGTTTCGTTCATAAACCACAACAAAACGCCGCTGCACAACGAGGTAATCTACATGAAGGGCGAAAGATCCGACTCCGAGGCCGAGATCGCCCTGCAATACAACGACAGCTATAACGAGGTCATAGTCTCGTTTGCAAATAACATCCACACGCCCGAGGGCGGCATGCACGAGACCGGCTTCCGCACGGCGCTCACGCGAGTGTTAAACGCCTACGGCACCAAGGTCGGCATTCTGAAAAACGACGACAAGCTCTCCGGCGAGGACTGCCGCGAGGGCATGACCGCGATCATCTCCGTCAAGCTCACCGAGCCGCAGTTTGAGGGCCAGACCAAGGCAAAGCTCGGCAACAGCGAGATGCGAACCTTGGTAGACAGTGTGGTATCCGATAAGTTAGAGCAGTTTTTGGAGGAAAACCCCGCCGTCGGCAAGGCAATACTCGACAAGGCGATGACAGCATCCCGTGCGCGCGAGGCTGCGCGCAAGGCGCGCGAATCGGTGCGCAGAAAGACGGGGCTTGAGTCCGGCCAGATGCCGGACAAGCTGCGCGACTGCAACGAGCGCGACGCGTCGCTGACCGAGCTGTACATCGTCGAGGGCGACTCGGCAGGCGGCTCGGCCACCCAGGGCCGCGACTCGCGGTATCAGGCGATCCTGCCGCTTTGGGGCAAGATGCTCAACGTCGAAAAGGCGCGCGCGGACAAGGTCTATGGCAACGATAAGCTCGCGCCGGTCATAACCGCGCTGGGCGCAGGCATAGGCGATGAGTTCGACGTCAATAAGCTCAGATACCACAAGATCGTCATCATGGCCGATGCCGACGTTGACGGTGCGCACATCCGCACCCTTATGCTGACCTTCTTCTTCCGCTTCATGCGTCCGCTCATCGAGCAGGGCTATGTGTATTCCGCCGTGCCGCCGCTGTATAAGCTCTCGCGCGGCAAGACCACGCGCGTGGCTTTCTCCGACGAGGAGCGCGACCGCGTTTCCGCCGAGCTGCGCGGCGATAACCCGAACGCAAAGGTCGATATCTCGCGCTTCAAGGGCCTCGGCGAGATGGATCCGCACGAGCTGTGGGAGACGACAATGAACCCCGAAACGCGCACCCTGCGCCGCATCTGTCTCGAGGATGCTGTCAAGGCCGACGAGATATTCACCATCCTCATGGGTGAGCAGGTCGAGCCGCGCAAGGCCTTCATCGAAGAAAACGCCAAATACGCGGTTAATCTCGATTTTTAAAGGAGCAGCGGCGAAAGAGATATTGTGTCGGCTAATGAACAAGAGAAGAGAAAAAAATCAGAAAATGAAGCGATCAACGGGGATAGACTTGATAAAAACGATTGCAATATTCAGCATCGTTATGATCCATGTTTCGGCACAGTACCTTGTGGTGTACGGTGCGGTCGGCACATGGCAGTTTGACGCATCGGTCGTATGGAGATGCCTTTGCGGAGCGGGTGTGCCGCTGTTTCTCATGTGTTCGGGCGCTCTTATGCTGCGCCCTGAAAAGGAGCTTACGGTAAAAAGGCTGTATTCGCACAATATTCTTCGCCTTGTTATCGCAATGCTTGTCTGGGCAATGGCATATAAGCTGTGGTGGCTGTATTTCGGCGGCGCGCTCAATGCAGCGAATATTGTCAATGCATTTAAGGAAGTGCTTCTGTTTAATCAGGAGTTCCACCTGTATTATATCCACATAATGCTGCTGGTGTACTTCTTCCTTCCGGTAACGAGAAGCTTTGTAAAAAACGCGACCGAAAAGGAAATGAGATATTTTCTGCTGGTGTGGTTCTTGTTCGGCATACTGTACCCGACCGTGAAGCCGTACTGGCCGTTTAACCTGGTGGGTGACATACCGTCGCAATGGTCGATGGTAATGAGCTACTCCGCCATAGGCTACGGTGTGCTCGGTTATTACATAAACAGAAATCGATTCTCGGTAAAAACCGGTATGCTGCTTGCTGTTATAGGCTATGCCGCGGTGCTTCTGCCGACGCTGCTCGTGACAAGGGCAAACGGTGTACTGTTTCAGGGCTGCCTCGACGGCATGACATTCGGAATGTGCCTGCTTTCGGCGGGAATATTCATCCTGTGTCTGCACGCCGGCGAAGGGCTGAAAAAGGGCAAAGGTTTTGTGGCTTATATGTCCAGGGCATCGTTCTGCATATATCTCTGCCATATGTTCGTGATGTACACGCTTCAAAATCTCGGTGCGTTCACGGTCGTAACACCGGCAGTATCAATACCGCTGCTGACTGCTGCGATCGTCGCCGTCGGCACCGCCGTGTATTGGGTAATATCGCATATTCCGGTTCTGAACAGGTGGATAGTGTAAGGCGCAATGCCCCTCGCGGCGAGCGAGCCCCTCAAGGGGAAGCCAGTATGCAGACTTGCGTCTGCTAATGAATAATGAATAATGAAGAATAAACAAATACGGTACGCACAAAAACAGCGCGAAACCTTACGGTTTCCATCATTGCCGCGATACCGTGTCTGTTAAGCGTTGAAGAATGTAAAACAGAGCGAGAGTTTTATGGTTTCGCCGGAACATTCCGGTCGGGATTTTGCAATAAATGTATAAGTACAGCAGAAAGGCGTAACTAAAAGATGGCAAGTAAGAATAAGGATTACAAACCTGAAGACATTGCTTTTCCCGAGCAGCACATAGTCCAGTCGGAGCTGGTCGGAGAGATGACAACGAGCTATATCGAATACGCGATGAGCGTCATCATCGGCCGTGCGCTGCCCGACGTGCGCGACGGCCTCAAGCCCGTGCACCGCAGAATTTTGTATGCAATGTACGAGGATAACCTGACGCACGACAAGCCGTTCCGCAAATGCGCGACGGCGGTCGGCGACGTGCTGGGCAGATACCATCCGCACGGCGACGCATCGGTGTATGATGCACTGGTGCGACTGGCGCAGGACTTCTCGATGCGATATCCGCTGATCGACGGCCACGGCAACTTCGGCTCGGTCGATGGCGACCCCCCGGCCGCATATCGTTACACCGAGGCGCGCATGGCGCGCATGTCCGACGAGATGCTGCGCGATATCGAGAAGGATACGGTCGATTGGGACCCGAACTTCGACGAAACGCGCAAGGAGCCGCGTGTGCTGCCGTCAAGATTCCCGAACCTGCTGGTGAACGGCTCGTCGGGTATCGCGGTCGGCATGGCGACGAATATTCCGCCGCATAACCTCACCGAGGTCATCAACGCGTGCATCTGCGTGCTGGACGATCCCGAGGCGACGATGAACGAGCTTTTGCAGCACGTCACCGGCCCCGATTTCCCGACAAAGGGCATCATTCTCGGCCGCTCTGGCATCCGCCAGGCGTACATGACCGGCCGCGGCAAGGTCATCATGCGCGCGCGCACCGAGTTTGAGGAGTTCGGCAAGGACAGAACGAGGATCATCGTCACCGAGCTTCCGTATCAGGTCAACAAGCGCCAGCTCATCGCGACGATCGCGGAGAACGTGCGCGACAAGCGCATCGAGGGCATATCCGACCTGCGCGACGAGACCGACCGCAACGGCATGCGCATCGTCATCGAGCTAAAGCGCGACGCAAATCCGCAGGTCGTGCTCAACCGCCTGCTGACGCAGACCCAGATGCAGACGAGCTTTTCGATAAACATGCTGGCGCTGGTAAACAACCAGACCCAGCCGAAGATACTAAACCTGCGCCACATCATCGACGAGTACCTCACCTTCCAGGAAGAGCTGATCGTGCGCAGAACGAAATACGACCTCAAAAAGGCCGAGGAGCGCGCCCACCTGCTGGAGGGTCTGCTCATCGCGCAGGATAACATCGACGAGGTCATCCACATCATCCGCAACAGCTACGATAACGCAAAGCAGAACCTGATGGAGCGCTTCGGCCTGTCCGACGTGCAGGCGCAGGCGATACTGGACATGCGCCTGAAATCGCTCCAGGGCCTCGACCGCGAGAAGCTGGAGAACGAGTATCGCGAGCTTGAGGAGCGCATTGCCTACTTCAAGGAGCTGCTCGCCGACCCCGAAAAGATCAAGGGCGTGCTCAAGGACGAGCTGATCGAGATCCGCGATAAGTACGGCGACGAGCGCAAGACCGAGATCCAGGACGTCGAGGACGAGATCGACATCGAGGACCTGATCGAGGAGGAGGACTGCGTCTACACCCTCACGCACAACGGCTATATCAAGCGCCTGCCGACCGCCGAGTACCGCGCACAGGGCCGCGGCGGCAAGGGCGTCAAGGCCATGGCCACGCGCGAGGAGGACTATGTCGAAACGGTGTTCACCGCCTCCACGCACGACAGCATCCTGTTCTTCACGAACCTCGGCAAGGTGTATGTCCGCAAGGGCTACCGCATCCCCGAGGCCGGACGCTCGGCGCGCGGCCAGAATATTGTCAATATCATCCCCACCGACCCCGGCGAGAAGGTCAGCGCCATGATCGCAGGCCGCGGCGTGACCGAGGACAACTACCTCGTGTTCGTCACGCGCAACGGCACTGTCAAGCGCACCGCGCAGTCGGCGTTCAAGAACATACGATCAAACGGCATCCGCGCCCTGTCGCTGGACGAGGGCGACGAGCTGATAAGCGTTTTGCAGACCACCGGCGAGGATAAGATCCTGCTTGCAACGCACGACGGCATGGCCATCTGCTTTGCCGAGACCGACGCGCGCGCAATGGGACGCGATGCGGTCGGCGTGCGCGGCATCCGCCTGCGCGAGGGCGACTATGTCGTCGGCGCGGGCATCGCGGCCGAGGGCGCGGCGATACTGAGCATAACCGAAAACGGCTACGGCAAGCGCACCGACGTCGGCGAGTACAGCGTGCAGAATCGCGGCGGCATGGGACTTAAAAACTACAACGTCACCGATAAGACCGGCCCCGTCGCAGACGTCGTTATTGTCACCGGCGACGAGGATCTGCTTGTCATCTCCGACGACGGCACGATAATCCGCATGGACGTCGGCAGCATAAGCCTGCTTTCGCGCAGCACCCAGGGCGTGCGCGTCATGCGCCTGACCGGCGACGCGAAGGTCATCTCCATTGCACACACAGTCAAGGAAGATTCTGCGGAGGCGGATTCTCCGGAGGCGAGAGAAGAGAGCTGAGAGCTGTTAGCTGAGAGCCGATGGTGTGCGGCGCAAAATTCAGCGCCGCACTACCGGGTTGCGTAGCAGCTACGGTTTCCACCATTGTCCCGAACCGGGCTACCAGAGATATATGTATCCGTGACTGCGTCAATGCGCCACTAAAAAAACTGCATCGTACTTTGTTGTAGTACGATGCAGTTATTGTTTTTGCTGAGGTTTTGAATCGGGCGGCGCGGAATTTATTACCGCACCTGCGTTACGCGAAACGCTACGGTTTCGTCAGCACTCTAGAACCGGGCAACCGCAATATGCGTATCCGTAGTTGCCCAAAGCGCCTCTAAAAAACGCGAAACGTCATGGTTTTCACCAATGTCCCGAACCGGGCTACCGCAAAACTCAGCTTGCACTACCGGGTTGCGTAGCAGTCACGGTTTATTCCATTGTTCCGAACCGGGCCACCAGAGATAACCGTATTGGTAGCTGCGTCAATGCGCCACTAAAATTACTCCTTGACGGTCTCCTCGTCGGATGCTTCGGGAGCAGGCTGCTCTGCCTCGATGACGGTTTCGTCTGCTGCCTGAGCGGCGGCTGCTTTTTCGGCAGCGGCAGCGGCTATGGCTGCTTCTGCTGCTGCGTAAGCTGCGGCGTAGGCTTCCGGAGTGTAGCCGACGTCTTCGTCGTTATCCTCTGCAGCTGCGGCTGCGAGGGCTGCTTCCTTATCCTTGGCTGCCTTGCTTGCGATGAACGCGAAGATCACACCGAGGATCGCGGCTCCTGCCAGGACGCAGATAGCGGTCAGATGGAGCGAGCCGGTGTATTCCTGAACGGGAACAAAATCGAGCTTTGCCGCGGTCTCGCCGACATAGTTGCCTGCCGAGTCAACACGGATGGTGTAAACATAATCGTGGAACTTGGTGACAAGGCCGGTGACGAGGACTGCAACTGCCATGATGGCTGCGATCAGGCTCAGGGTCTTGCCGGTGCGCTTGCTGCCGTTGACTGCCGCAACGATGCCGAAGATTCCGGCGATGATGCCGAGGACGGCTGCAACTGCCAGAGCAACGTACATGCCGATACGGACATAAACCTCGCTCTTGATGTCGGCTTCCTGATCCTGCAGGTACTGCTCTGCCTTGTCGCAGAGAATCTCGCACTTTTTAAGGTCGAGCATCGGGTAGCCGTTCTTCTCAACGACTGCGCCGTTCTCGTCTACTTTATACATGTTGGAGAGGACGTACTCGCCGAACGCCTCGTAAGCCTCTTCGTTTACATGTGCGCGGCCGTCTTCCTTGACGATGAGGTTGTCGGGGATCTCGAGGCCGAACTCGATTGCCAGATACTCAGGCAGGGACTTAACGGTCTGCTCGCCGCCGTAGAAGCTGAAGCAGGGCTGCATGCCTTCAAAAAGTGATCTTGCGCCCTCTGCCAGGGTGATCTCGCCCTGCTCGAAAACGGAAAGCTGAGCCTTGCCGTCTTCAAGCTGACCCTTTGCCGTAGCAAGCTTGTTTGCGCCTGCTGCGAGGTCCTGACGGCCTGCCGCGAGCTTTGCCTCGCCTTCTGCGAGCTGCTTCTCGGCCTCTGCAAGCTGCTTCTTGCCGGCTTCGAGCTCCGCAAGGCCGTCTTCATAGGCTTTGAGCTGAGCCTTGCCGTCGGCGACCATCTGGTTGATGTATGCCGGGAAGTCTGTTACATCTGCGGGAATGTTCAGACCCATCTTGGACGCGATGGGACGGACAACGGAAACAAACCACACCTGCGCGCTGTCAAAGCCGGGCAGCTTTGCGATGGTGCCGTCGCGGAACTGGACGTACTGGTTGAGATAGGGCAGCAGCGGCTCGATCTTCGCGAGCTTTTCCTTGCCTTCGTTATAAGCTTGAGTGTTGGCGTCGATAGTAGCCTGGCCCTCTGCGAGCTTCTTCTTGCCTGCTTCATAGGCTGCATAGCCCTCTGCAAGAGTTTTCTCGCCTGCTGCGAGGGTAGCCTTGCCTGCGGCATAGTCGCTCAGACCCTTTGAGTACTGGCTGAGACCGTCGGTGTAGGTTCCGACACCGGTCAGGTAGGTCTCTTCGTTCTCTTTGAGCTGGGCAATGCCTGCCCGCGCCGTTTCAAGATTCTCTCTTGCGAAGGCGGCGTCAGCATTCTTATAGTCGTTGATATTCAGCACGTCACGAACGCCGGCGACGCAGGCGAACAGGCCGAATATGCACGCGAGGATAAGGATGATGCTGAAGACCATAAGTAATACTCGTTTCATTTTATTCCTCCCTAATTATGTATAAAATATTACTTAATGACTTAAATAAAAAATTACAGACTGTCGAAAAACTATGCTGCAAATGAAAAGTAATAGAGCAGCAGGGGAGCACGAGGGGGCAAAGGCCCCACTCGCAATTAGATTAATAGCCATCAAAAACGCCTGATTTATCAGGCTTTTTGACGAGCGCAGCGAGATTTTTCGTGAAAACTTGTTTTCACAAAAAATGTGGCGTTTTTGAAGCGTGCAAAAAAGTCACAGACTTTTTTGACACGCTGTGAGTGTTTATGCCTCCGGCACGGCAAAGTCGAGAACAGACGGTGCGATCTTAACGGTAAAGCGGTCTGAATATATTATCTCGCCGTCGAGCGAAAAGGCAAACCCCTCGCCGCCGATCACTTCCACCTCTTTTGCCTGACGGTAAATGACTATGTCCTTCATACTCTGATCGTCAAGATGCTCGCCGTTTGTATAAGGTGTGAGCACTTTCACAAAGCGCAGGCGTGATATCGGCTTTATCATGCAAACGTCGATCAGTCCGTCATCGGATCTGGATCTGGGCGCACATTTGAACGAGCCGCCGACATACTGGCCGTTTGCCAACGTGCACAGCAAAAGCTTTCCGTCGGGATTGAGCGTCTCGCCGTCGGCTATGACGGTGCAGCGGTTATTCATGCTTTTTATAAGCGCGGTGACAACTCCCTTGGTGTAGGCGTTCTTGCCGCCGTGGCCGGTCTTGTCGCGTTCCTTGTTTATCGTTATCGCAACGGTGGTATCAAAGCCGAAGTTGACCACGTTGTTGCTGTATCTGTCGCCAACCTTGAGCAGATCAAGCTTTCGCGTGGGCGCGGTGATAAGCTTCGCGATATCCAGAAACAGCTCCGCTCCGCCGAACGCCTTGACAAAATCGTTGCCGCTGCCGCACGGATAGCAGCTTACGCTGACATTTTTCTGCCCGACAGCGCCGTTAAAGACCTCGTTTATCGTTCCGTCGCCGCCGCAGGCGATAAACCTCACCTCTTCGCCGGCATGTTCTTTGCACCAATTTCGCACAAATTCCGTCGCGTCGCCGACAGCTTTTGTGACATAGAACTCGCAGTCGGCTCCTTCGATACCCGCCGCCTCCCGGCGGATCTTTTCCTCGTTATCGGCTTCGCCTGCATGTGGATTGATTATAAATACGCATTTCATCCCTTTTTCCTCCGTTTTTATATTGTCAGCATGATTATGCCCTGAGTTATGAGCAGCTCGCCGAGGATGTAGGTCAGCATGACCGTAAAGTGGTCCTTGTAGACGATCTTCCGGGGCTTATAATAGCGGACGAGAAACAGGCTGCAATCCGAGACGAAAAACAGCACCGCGCCGATATAGGCAATGACCGCACCAAGAGTGCCTGTCGATAACAGCTGCATCAGTGCAAAGACGTTCATTGCGCTGTTTGCCAGCAGATATATATACATGACGGCGCGCATAAGCCGGGGTGTCGTCTTCCACACCATTGAGATTATCTTTGCCGCGACGATACAATAGACAAGCGCGGCGACGATGACCGGCAGCCACAGGACCTCGGCAAAGCTTATGCGCTCGATATACACGGCTATGAAGAGAAAATGACTGACCATAAAGCTCACGCCGCCGGCGGAGAACCACTTATGCCCCTTCGGTATAAGCAGCACATCACCCAGCCAGCTCGTCAGCAGAGCAAAAAGCAGCACGAGTGAGATCTTATCGACCGAAAAAACGTAATACAGCGCCAGAAACAGCAGCAAAAACGGCTTTGTCACGGCTCGGCCGCGCTTATCGTCCTTCCAGCTGAAATACAAATGCGCTATCGCCGCCGCGAACAAGACAAGAAATACGATCTTCAAACTCTATTCCTCCGATTTTTTATAATACCCCACAAGACTTTCGACAGTCTCGGAGAATATCTCTCTTATGCTCTGCTCCGTAAAATCCGTCTGTCCGCTCACAAGGATGCAGGCCATTCCGTGGGCGTGGATTATCATCTGGTTATACAATCTGTAAGCCTTGTCGCCGCTGAGGCCGAACTCGGAAGCAACTATCGGCACAATTTTTTCCGTCAGCCCCTCGAAATTCATAAAAACATTCAGCGGCGTCGTCAGCCGCGCGCCGCGCGCCGACGGGACGAACAGCAGTTTATAAAGATTCGGCTCCGTTCGTGCAAAGTCGATCCACCTCAGTCCGATACGCATGAACGAAAGCTTTTCATAGGGTTTCTGCATAAACTCCGTAAAAATGCTCCTCGCCCTTTCGACCGTTGCCTCTATAGCATCATCCATATTGTCAAACGCCGTGAAGATCGGTTTTACCGAGCAGCCGAGTTCTTTTGCTATGCTCCGCGCGGTTACTGCGTCAATGCCGTGTGCTCGCGTTATGCCTATCGCCGCGTCTATAATCTTTCCGGCGGAAAACTGGGTTTCGGGTGCCATGATACACGCTCCTTTCATAGGTAACGCAAGTTACCTATTGAGCATATTGTATCACGGCGCATATCACTTGTCAATCCTCGCCGCTTGTTGAAAAGTCAATTTGGCAGCAAAAATGCACCGGCGAAAAACGTCGGTGCATTTTATCATTCAAAGTTCCCGGCTTCGGGCATCATTTCGGCCGATATGCGCACGAGCATGTCCGAAAACAGCTCAAGCTCCTCTTTCGAGAAGCTCTCCTCGATCCTGCCAAGGACGGTTTTGACGTAGCTGCGCATGATATCGGTATAGTTATAGTACTTCTCCGACAAAACAAGGTGATATTCTCTGCGGTCGGTGTCGGAGTTCTGCTTTTTGAGGTAGCCTTTTTTAATGAGATTGTTTACCTTATAGGTTGCATTCGACTGCGAGATATTTAAAAACTCGGCAAAGCGGCCGATCGTCGGCTCGTTGAGCGCATGGATTATCTCAATAGAAAACGCCTCCATTGCCGAAAGCGAGCCCTCGCGCTCGCGCACAAGCTCAAATATTCTGCGGAAAAATTCAAGCTTAAACTTATCGTACACTTCCAAAAAGTTATCCTGCAGCATACCGAGCTCCCCTTTCATTGCAGCCGATGTTTAAACTATTTTAATATATTTTAGTCAATTTGTCAATTTTCCGACAGAGAAAAATAAAAAAGGCAGCGATTTGCTGCCTTTTCAACAATTATGCATTATTTTTTGCGCTTGCCGAACACGCCGTTTTTGGTTTCGACCGTCTCGCCGAGCGAGGAGGCAAAGCCGCGCAGAGCTTCCTTCTGCGCCGAGGTGAGGTTTTTCGGGACCGCGACTCTCACAGTCACGAACTGGTCGCCTCTGCCGCCGGAGCGCAGGAACGGAATGCCCTTGCCCTTGAGGCGGAAGGTCGTGCCGGTCTGCGTGCCCTCGGGTATGTTGAGCTTTACCTTACCGTCGAGCGTGGGAACCTCGATCTCCGAGCCGAGCGCCGCAGTCGCAAAGGATATGTCCTGATTAAGGAGCACCGACGCGCCCTCGCGCTCAAACCTTGCGTGGGGCTGCACGAGCACCGTTACCAGCAGATCGCCGGCCGGGCCGCCGTTTACGCCGGCGTTGCCCTGTCCGCGCAGAGATATGGTCTGTCCGTCGTCGATGCCGGCAGGGATGCTGATGCTCACCTTGTGCTGGCGGCGGATGCTGCCGATGCCGTGGCAGGTGCCGCACGGGCTATGGATGATCTTGCCGCGACCCTTGCACTTACTACAGCGCGTGTTCTGCTGCATCATACCGAACGGCGTGCGCTGCGTGGTTTTCACCTGACCCGAGCCCTTGCAGTCGGGGCAGACCTCGGCAGTCGTGCCCGCGGCGCAGCCTGTGCCCTTGCAGTCGGGGCACTGCTCAACGCGCGTTACGAACACTTCCTTTTTGACGCCGAACGCCGCTTCCTCAAACTTTATGTTCACGTTTGCGCGCAGATTTTCGCCCTTGCGCGGAGCGTTCGGGTTCTTACCGCCGCCACTGCCGCCGAAGCCGAAAATG
>OHOZ01001260.1_pt1 | contig 11691 bp, 10 predicted proteins | sample 1569931 | NCBI WGS metagenome assembly OHOZ01 (sample SAMEA3879572, study PRJEB24766) | human gut metagenome | biome: human-associated habitat; feature: feces | place: USA | collected 1985/1987
TGGTCAGGCTGCCCTGCGGGTCTCCGTCGATCAGCAGAACTTTCTTCCCCGCCTGCGCCAGCCCGATACCCAGATTTGCGCAGGTGGTTGTCTTGCCAACGCCGCCTTTCTGGTTGGCGATGGCGATAATTTGTGTGTTCATTTCAGTTTCCTCCTGTGTCTTGAACAGAAGATGGAATGTAAAGAGGGTAAACTACCCCCTTGGGTTTTCTTAAAATCAAGAACATTTCGGCATCCTTTTGATTTAGGATTCATTTATCACGGTTCTGTACCGGACACTCCCATTGCCTGCGACGCTTTTAACGCTCGGACTGTGGCTGAGTGTAAGTTTTCCCCCTGTCCCTGGATCGTGGCCTCAAGTTATCAAGCTCTTTACCGGCGATAGGGAAGTCGCTCGACCCGTAGGCGTCATGGCGTATCACCGGAGTGGCTCTCCGAGGGACGGTTGTACCTGATGTTCTTCTGAATTTTCAAGGTCCATGAGATGTAACTCTCACTTGTAGGCCACGGCAGAGGCCGTTTGTTGCGCAAAAAATAAAAAAAGGAGCAGAAAATTTTTCTGCTCCCTGTTGTGACAAGGTATAACAACCTTTTATTGTGTGTAGCCACGCTTTTTACTCCAATTTCTAATCAACAGTAAAATCGTGTTGTGCATCTGTTCACTATTGTAATGCGAGGGGAAATACTGCTTGATTTCTTCTTCTTCAACAATCATCGGCTCTCTCTGGTTTGGTTTCTTTTCCGATAAGATACAAACCAAGTAATCTTCTGTAAAGTCTGATTCACTGGCCTTTTCTCGGATGGCTTTTGCCTGAGAAATAGATGGGGTTGCTTTTAGTGCTACCATTACCTTATATAGTAGCTTCTGTTGCTTCTTGTCCAAGTAGGAAATAGATACTGCTGGATTCAATGCCATTTTTCGATTATCAACCATTTCAAGAATTTCTGGTATCAATTCAGTAAGACGGATATAGCGAGAAATTTGGTTGCGACTTTGACCGACTTGTTCAGCAATTAACTCTCTGGATTCTTTACCAACACACTTCCGCCCAAGTTGGGCGGAAGTAAATCCTTTGCGCCCCTGATGGCTCATAGCTACCAACTTCATTTTGTATGCAAAGGCTCTTTCACTTGGGAGAATCGTTTCACGCTGAAGGTTTGCATCTACCATGTTTACAACTGCCTCATCATCCGTCATGGACCGAACTAAAACAGGCATCTCAGAGTAACCCAATACTTCACAAGCCGCTTTGCGTCGATGACCAGAAATTAGTTCATAACAATCCTCACCAATCTGGCGAGCCACCGCTGGATGAATTACACCGTGAATTTCAATGCTCTCAACAAGACGCCGAAATTCCTCATCGTCTCGGACCTGAAAGGGATGATTCTTAAATGGCTTCAGTTGTTCCAAGGGAATGCTTTTTACTGCTTGCCTTTGATCGTCTCGTCTCATAATGGCCTCCTTTACTGAAAGCTGAATTCGTCCAAAATTACGGAATTGGCTGCTGTGAAAATAGCAGCGAGCATGGACAAAATGTATTTTTGAAATCAGAATACATTTTTGCGTTTCCGTTTAGATTTGTACAAACAGCCCAAAATAACAATAAAAAACCCCCGCACATTGCCCAATTGGGAATGTACGGGGGTTTTGGCGATTAGATATAAACCTCCACGGTCAAATCATGCCATTTTGACGGTTTTATGCCGTATCCATGGGATTTATAGAAGGTTTGCGCTTCATCAAATCCAATGGTGAATGACAGAACTCTTACTTGCGGGGGTTCTTGATAGCAGCCTGTGCGGCAGCGAGGCGAGCGATGGGAACGCGGAAGGGGCTGCAGGAGACGTAGTCGAGGCCGACCTTGTGGCAGAATTCCACAGAGGAGGGATCGCCGCCGTGCTCGCCGCAGATGCCCAGGTGCAGATCGGGACGGGTTGCACGGCCGAGCTGGCATGCCATCTTGACGAGCTTGCCTACGCCGACCTGGTCGAGCTTTGCAAACGGATCGTTCTCATAGATCTTCTTATCGTAGTAAGCGCCGAGGAACTTACCTGCGTCGTCACGGCTGAAGCCGAAGGTCATCTGAGTCAGGTCGTTGGTGCCGAAGGAGAAGAACTCTGCTTCCTTGGCGATCTCGTCGGCGGTCAGAGCCGCTCTGGGGATCTCGATCATGGTACCGACAAGGTACTTCATATCAAGGCCGCTTGCTGTGATCAGCTCGTCGGCATTTTTGACAACAACGTCCTTTACGTACTTGAGCTCCTTGACCTCGCCGACCAGCGGGATCATGATCTCGGGAACCATCTTCCAATCGGGATGGCGCTTCTGAACATTTATTGCAGCGCTGATGACAGCACGGGTCTGCATTGCAGCGATCTCGGGATAGGTGACAGCCAGACGGCAGCCGCGGTGACCCATCATGGGGTTGAACTCATGCAGGGATGCGATGAGAGCCTTGATAGTCTCAACGGACTTATGCTGTGCCTTTGCCAGAGCCTCGATATCGGCTTCCTCAGTGGGAACGAACTCGTGGAGAGGAGGATCGAGGAAACGGATGGTTACCGGGCAGCCTTCCATTGCTTCATAGATGCCCTCGAAGTCGGCCTGCTGCATGGGCTCGAGCTTTGCCAGAGCCGCAACGCGCTCTTCAAGCGTGTCGGCGCAGATCATCTCGCGGAACGCGGCGATACGGTCGCTGTCGAAGAACATGTGCTCGGTACGGGTAAGGCCGATGCCCTGTGCACCAAGCTCGCGAGCCTTGCGTGCATCGTACGGAGTATCTGCATTGGTGCGAACCTGGAGGCGGCGATACTTGTCGGCCCATGCCATGATGCGACCGAACTCGCCTGCGATGGAAGCGTCAACGGTGGGGATGATGCCGTCGTAGATCTTGCCGGTGGAGCCGTCGATGGAGATGAAATCGCCTTCGTGGAACGTCTTGCCGCCGAGGGTGAACTTCTTGTTCGCCTCGTCCATGGCGATGTCGCCGCAGCCGGAGACGCAGCAGGTGCCCATGCCGCGCGCGACGACGGCAGCGTGGGACGTCATGCCGCCGCGAACGGTCAGGATGCCCTGTGCGGCTTTCATGCCCTCGATATCCTCGGGAGAGGTCTCGAGACGGACGAGAACGACCTTTTCGCCGCGCTCGTTCCATGCCTTTGCTTCCTCAGCGGTGAAAACGACCTTGCCGCATGCAGCGCCGGGGGATGCACCAAGGCCCTTGCCCATCGGAGTTGCAGCCTTAAGCGCGGCAGCATCAAACTGGGGGTGCAGCAGAGTGTCAAGGTTTCTGGGATCGATCATTGCAACGGCTTCTTTTTCGGTGATCATGCCCTCGTCAACGAGGTCGCATGCGATCTTGAGCGCGGCCTGTGCGGTGCGCTTGCCGTTACGGGTCTGGAGCATGTAGAGCTTACCGTTTTCAACGGTGAACTCCATGTCCTGCATATCACGGTAGTGATTCTCAAGTGTCTTGCAGACGTTCTCGAACTGAGCAAATGCCTCGGGGAACTTCTCTGCCATCTGTGCAATGGGCATCGGGGTGCGAACGCCTGCAACGACGTCTTCGCCCTGTGCATTGGTAAGGAACTCGCCCATGAGCTTCTTCTCTCCGGTTGCGGGGTCGCGGGTAAATGCAACGCCGGTGCCGCAGTCGTCGCCCATGTTGCCGAATGCCATCATCTGAACGTTGACAGCGGTGCCCCAGCTGTAGGGGATGTCGTTATCGCGGCGGTAAACGTTTGCACGGGGGTTGTCCCAGCTGCGGAAAACTGCCTTGATAGCGCCCATAAGCTGCTCTTTCGGGTCAGTCGGGAAGTCCTCGCCGATCTTTTCCTTATATTCTGCCTTGAACTTGCCTGCAAGTTCCTTAAGGTCGTCTGCGGTGAGCTCAACGTCCTGAGTTACGCCACGTGCTTCCTTCATTTCATCAATGAGCTGTTCGAAGTATTTTTTGCCGACCTCCATAACAACGTCGGAGTACATCTGGATGAAGCGGCGGTAGCAGTCCCATGCCCAACGGGGATTATTGGACTTCTTAGCCATGACTTCAACGACCTGCTCGTTCAGGCCGAGGTTGAGGATGGTGTCCATCATGCCGGGCATGGATGCACGTGCGCCGGAGCGGACAGATACGAGGAGAGGATTTTCAAGGTCGCCGAACTTCTTTCCGGTGATGCCTTCCATCTTCACTACGTACTCCATGATCTCTGCCATGATCTCATCATTGATCTTCTGGCCGTCTTCATAGTACTGCGTGCATGCCTCGGTGGTAATGGTGAAGCCCTGGGGTACGGGCAGACCGATGTTGGTCATTTCCGCCAGGTTTGCGCCCTTGCCGCCGAGAAGCTCACGCATTTTTGCGTTGCCTTCGGAGAACAGATAAACATACTTCTTGCTCATTGGGTAATCATCCTTTCTATGCTTACGCGCGCAAAAGCGCGCGTTTTTTACTTTTTAAGTCTTGCCTCGAGGTCGTCGAGTTCCTGTGCAAGCTTTTTGGGCAGCTTATCGCCGAACTGTGCGTAATACTCGCGGATGCCCTTGCATTCCTCAAGCCACAGCTCCTTATCGACTCCGAGGATATCCTTAACGGTGTCGAGAGTGACATCAACGCCTTCGAGGTTGATGTCCTCGGGCTTGGGCTCATAGCCAAGCTCGGTCTCGACTGCGTCCTTTTCGCCGAAGCAGCGGCCGAGTATCCACTCGACAACACGCAGGTTGTCGCCGAATCCGGGCCACTCGAAATTGCCCTCGTCATCGGTACGGAACCAGTTGACGTTGAAAATCTTCGGGGGATTGGTGAGCTTTGCGCCCATGTCGAGCCAATGCTGCCAGTAGTCGCCCATATTGTAGCCGCAGAACGGACGCATCGCCATGGGATCGCGCCTTACAACGCCGACCTTGCCGGTTGCAGCTGCGGTGGTCTCGCTTGCCATGATGGAGCCGACGAACACGCCGTGATCCCAGTCGCGGGACTGATAGACCAGAGGAGCGGTCTTTGCGCGGCGGCCGCCGAAGATGATGGCGGAGATGGGAACGCCGGTCTTGCTTTCAAACTCGGGGCTGATGCAGGGGCAGTTCACGGCCGGAGCGGTGAAACGGGAGTTGGGGTGTGCGCCCTTGCTGCCGTCGGTGCAGTCCCACTTTTCGCCCTTCCAGTTTTCCGCGTTCTTGGGAGGATTCTTGTCCATGCCTTCCCACCACACGGTGTTGTCGTCAAGATTGTGAACAACGTTGGTGAAGATGGTGTTCTTCTTGGTTGCGGCAAGAGCGTTGGGATTGGACTTTGCGCTGGTGCCGGGTGCAACGCCGAAGAAGCCGTTTTCGGGGTTTACTGCCCACAGTCTGCCGTCGGGACCGATGCGCAGCCATGCGATATCGTCGCCGACCGTCCAGCACTTCCAGCCCTTTTCACGGTAGGCCTCGGGGGGGATGAGCATTGCGAGGTTCGTTTTGCCGCATGCAGACGGGAATGCGCCGCAAACATAACGAATCTCACCCTGCGGATTTTCAACGCCGAGGATGAGCATATGCTCTGCCATCCATTCCTCTTTCCTGCCGAGGGTGGAGGCTATGCGCAGTGCAAAGCACTTTTTGCCGAGCAGAACGTTTCCGCCGTAGCCGGAGTTGACGGACATGATGGTGTTGTCCTCCGGGAAGTGGACGATGTATCTCTTCTCGGGGTCGAGCTGAGCCTTGGAATGCAGACCCTTGATATAGTCGTCACTGTCGCCGATAGCATCGAGCGCCTTGGTGCCGATACGGGTCATGATCGCCATTGAAACGACAACATAGATGCTGTCGGTCAGCTCGATGCCGTACTTGGCAAAATCAGAGCCGATAACACCCATCGAATAGGGGATAACATACATTGTGCGCCCCTTCATCGAACCGTCGAATATCTCGTACAGCTTTTTGTACATCTCCTGAGGTTCCATCCAGTTGTTGGTCGGACCTGCATCCTCCTGACGCTTGGAGCAGATAAAGGTGCGATCTTCGACGCGCGCAACGTCGTTTACGTCCGAACGGTGAAGGTAGCATCCGGGGAGCTTCTCTTCGTTGAGCTTAATAAGCTCGCCTGTGCCCATAGCCTCGGCTCTCAGCTGCTCGAGCTGCTCTTCAGAGCCGTCGATCCAAACGATCTTTTCAGGCTTCGTAAGTGCGGCCATTTCGTCGACCCACTTGAGAATGTGGACATTATCGGTCAGTTTCATGATCTTTTCCTCCATATTTTCATAAAAATTATTACCAATAACACCTTAATTAAGACTACCATCTTTGATAGTTCTTAATCAATGCATTTTGCTTACAAAAATTAATCTAAAACAGCGCAAAAAGCATCCGCGATTTTTGCAAATTCACCAATTGAAAGTACTTCTCCGCGCACTTTTGGGTCAAAACCACTATCTGTAAGGCATTTTTCGACGGTTTCCTTACTCATTTCGCCAAATCCTGCACTTAAAGCGTTCAGCAAAGTCTTGCGCCGCTGAGCAAATGCAGCCTTTACGACGCGCATAAACATCGCCTCGCTTTTGACCTCTGCCGGCGGCTCGGATCTCCGCGTAAGACGTATTACGCTCGATGTCACCTTGGGCTGCGGAATGAAGCAGCCGGGCTGCACATCGAAAAGAAGCTCGGGCTGCGCAAACCAGTTTACGAACACCGTGAACGCTCCGTAATCGCCCGTTCCGGGCTTTGCGCATATTCTGCGTGCCACTTCACGCTGGATCATAACGGTGACGGAGTCAAAGCAGCCGATCTCCAGAAGCTTTGATATCACAGGTCCCGTCACATTATACGGCAGATTGGCGCACACAACGTGTCGCATTCCCGGCATTTTTTCATCCAAAAGCGAAGGAATATCGACCTTGAGCACATCATCGAAAACTATCTCGACATTTTCACAGCCTCCGAGAGTCTCCCGAAGCACCGGTTTGAGTGCCTTGTCAATCTCGACGGAAACGACCTTGCCTGCGCGCATTGAAAGCTGCTCGGTGAGGCAGCCTATGCCTGGGCCGATCTCCAAAACGCCGGTGCGCTCGTCAAGCCCGGCTGCGTCGGCGATATCCTCCGGCACCCACGCAGCGGTCAAAAAGTTCTGCCCCATGGATTTGGAAAAGCGGAAGCCGTGCCGCGCAAGCAGCGCCTTTATATCGTTTATGTTCGTAAGATCCATCGTTTTCTCCGTCAAAGCAGTTTTTCAAAGCACTGGCGCGCCGGGTCGTGTCCCGGCTCGGCCGAGCAGAGCATGTTTCCGCGATAGACAAAGCCGCTTGCGCGCAGAAGCTGCTGCATGGCCTTGTTTTTTCTGTGCGTATCGGTGCGCACAGACCTTGCTCCCAGACCTCTTGAATGCCATTCAAGAGTTTCCATGAGCTTTCGGCTCATTCCCGTTCCGCGGAATTCGGCAGCCACCGCCGCTCGGTGCAGCGTGCAGTATTTGCCCTCGCCGTGCCAGCGGCCGTCGGTTATGCCGTCGTAATCCGGCTCAGGCTCGTCGCCGAGGCAGAAAAAGCCTGCGATCGCTCCGCCGTAGGTCATAACATAGCATCTGCCGGCATTTATATCAGGCATGAAATTTTCCTGCGCCGGATAATCGCCCTGCCACTGATCGACCCTGTGCTTTTTGAGGTAATTGCGGGCCTGACGCACGATGAGCATTATCTCATCCATATCCTCCGGCACGGCCTTGCGGCACTCTATCGGCTTTGTGAGCTGCATGCGGCTGCGCTCTTTCTTTATCTCGTCCAAAAGCTTCAAGTCGGTTTTATCCGTCAGCTCAAGCTTTTCAAACATATCCGGGCGCTTGTCCATCGTGCGCTCAAGGCTTTTTTTGCGCCGCCAGCGCGCAACGGCAGCATGGTCTCCGCCGAGAAGCACCTTCGGCACTTCCCTGCCCTCCCAGACCTCGGGGCGCGTATACTGCGGATATTCGAGCACTCCGTCCCAGTGGCTTTCGCCGGTGAAGCACTCCTCATCGGCAAGAACGCCCGGCACGAGGCGGCACACGGAGTCGGCAACCGCCATCGCGGCAAGCTCGCCGCCGGTGAGCACGAAATCGCCCAGCGATATCTCCTCATCGACGCACTGCTCGATAAAGCGCTCGTCTATGCCCTCATAATGGCCGCACACGAGCACGAGATGGTCATAGTCGTTTTTAAGCCTCCTTGCCGTTGCCTGATCGTAGGGCTTGCCCTGCGGCGACATGTAGATAACGCGGCTGCGCTTGCCCTGTGCAGTTGACATAATATCATCAAGGCAGGACTTGAGCGGCTGCGCCATCATAACGCAGCCCCAGCCGCCGCCATACGGATAGTCATCTACCTGGCACTGCTTATTTTCCGTATAATCGCGTATCTGCACGCAATTTATCTCGATTATCCCCTTTTTCGCCGCCCGTCCGAGGATGCTTTCATGCATGATCGCATTCATCGTATCCGGGAACAGCGTCATTATATCTATTCTCATTCCGGGGAAGCTCTCCTTATCGTCAGTTAACATAATATATTACATGCCCTCTATCAGGCGCACGGTTATTATCCCGTTTTCGGCATCGGTTTTGAGCACGAATTCCGGGACTGCCGGGATCATGTGCTCTGTTTCGCCGCGAACGATGTAAACAGACGATGCCGGCGTTTCGAGGATATCCTCAAGCGTGCCGACAAGCTCGCCATTTTCGGTCTCGACGCGCGAGCCGATGATATCGCACAGGAAGTATTCGCCCTTTTTGAGCTTTGCATCCGCGCGGTCGATGTAAACTGTTTTATTCTTCAAACTCATGGCCGCGTTTATGTCCTCCACACCCTCGAGCATGGCTATAAGAAAGCCCTTATGCGCGCGCGATGAGAGGAGCCTGACCGGCTTTGAGTCGATATATAAAGTCTTAAAACGGCGCATGAACTCCGGACTGTCAAGCCATACCTGGATCTTGACCTCGCCGCGCACGCCGTGTGTATTCACGATTTTGCCCGCTTCGATGTACTGCTGCTTCTCCATGTAAAAACCTCCATAGTTGGTCAGTATATAATTTACCACAAAGGACGCGGTTTAACAAGCGCGGCGGCGCTAAAAAAAGCAGAACGGTAATTTCCGTTCTGCTTTTTAATCAGTCCATGATATCGACTGAAACCTTTTTGCCCTGTCTCTGGGCGACAGCCCGCATGAGTATACGGATCTCTTTTACGATCCTGCCCTGCCGGCCAATGACCTTGCCCATGTCTCCGTCAGCTACGCGTACTTCATATACGGTCTCGCCGCCGTGAACGCGCTCGGTCACAGAGACCTCTTCGGGTTTTTCAACGAGGCTCTGTACGATATAGGTCAAAAGTTCTTTCATGCCGGTAGCTTCTCCTTGTTAGGCCTCGACTTTAGTAAGCAGGCCGCGTACGGTTTCGGTAGGCTGAGCACCGTTGGATATCCAGTACTTTGCGCGCTCGAGATCGACCTTGATGTTCTCGCCCTCTGCCATGGGATCGTAAGTGCCTATCTCCTCGATGAAGCGGCCGTCACGGGGGCAGCGGGAGTCAGCAACGACGATGCGGTAGAAGGGTGCCTTCTTTGCGCCCATTCTGCGAAGTCTGATCTTTACCATTTATCTTTCACCTCCATATTATTTCTTCATATATTACAAACGCATTTGCGAGAGTAATCAAAGCTTAAATCCGCCAAGGCCGGGGAAGCCGCCGCCTCCGCCCATTCCGCCGAAGCGCTTTTGCAGTTTCTTCATGTTCTTGCCGGAAAGCTGGCGCATCATGCCCTGCATTGCGTCAAACTGCTTGAGCAGGCGGTTTACATCGACGACCGAGGTGCCGCTGCCGGCGGCAATGCGCTTTTTGCGCGAGGCGTTGAGTATCGTCGGATCGTCGCGCTCGGCCTGAGTCATCGAGAGGATTATCGCCTCGATGCGCGCCATGCCCTTTTCATCGACCTTTGCACCCTTGAGCGCCTTTGCGTCAACGCCGGGGATCATGCCGGCAAGGTCGTTTATATCGCCCATACCCTTGAGTGAGCGCATCTGGTCGAGATAATCGGAAAGTGAGAAGCGGTTTGCTTTCATTCGCTCGGCCATTTCAAGAGCCTTTTTCTCGTCAAAGCTCTGCTCGGCCTTTTCGATAAGCGTGAGCACGTCGCCCATACCGAGGATACGCGAGGCCATGCGGTCGGGGTAGAACGGCTCGATCTGATCGAGCTTTTCGCCGACGCCGATGAATTTGATGGGCTTGCCGGTGCTTGCCTTTATCGAAAGCGCCGCGCCGCCGCGCGCGTCGCCGTCAAGCTTTGTGAGCATGACGCCGGTAACGCCGAGCGCGTCGTTGAATGCGTTTGCCGCGTTCACGGCATCCTGGCCGGTCATCGCATCGACCACGAGCAGTATCTCGCTCGGCTCGACCTCATCGCGGATGTTCTGAAGCTCCTGCATCAGCTCCTCGTCAATGTGCAGACGGCCTGCCGTATCGAGGAACACAAGGTCGTTGCCGTGCTTTTTTGCATGCTCGACTGCGGCCTTTGCGATATCGACGGGATTTGTCGTTCCCATCTGGAACACGGGGATATCGAGCTGCTTGCCGACGGTCTCGAGCTGCTTTATGGCAGCCGGGCGATAGATATCGCACGCGGCCAGCAGCGGACGCTTGCCCTGCTTGCGCATATAGGCTGCAAGCTTTGCGCCGTTTGTCGTTTTACCGGCGCCCTGAAGGCCGACGAGCATAACAACGCTCGGCGATTTCGAGCCGATGCTCAGGCGCTGATTTTCGCTGCCCATGAGCTTTACAAGCTCTTCGTTGACTATTTTGATGACCTGCTGAGCAGGCGAGAGCGCTTCAAGCACATCCGCGCCCGAGGCGCGCTCCGTAACGCTTTTTGTAAATTCCTTTACGACCTTATAGCTGACGTCGGCCTCCAGAAGCGCCATGCGCACTTCCTTCATGGCTTCCTTGACGTCTGCCGCGGTCAGTCTGCCCTTGCCGCGCAGCTTTTTAAAGGCAGCGGACAGCTTGTCGGACAATGATTCAAATGCCATGTTCTCTGCCTCCTAAATCTTAAGTTCCTCCAGCTGCTTGAGGATACCCGGCTCTGTGCCCTTATCCCTAAGCTCCCGGATTATTTTGTCTATCTGGGCGTTGCGCTCGAGAAAGCGCTTTATAAGCCCGGTTTTTTCTTCGATCTCGGTCATCGCGGCCTCGGCTCTGCGGATTATGTCCCACACGCCCTGGCGCGATATGCCGCACTGCTCGGCGATCTCGCCAAGCGAAAGATCCTCGTTATAGCGGAGGTCGAAATACTCACGCTGCTTATCCGTGAGCAGCTCGCCGTAAAAATCAAACAAGAGGGATACTTCAATGTTTTTTTCCATATTTGACAGCTCCCGTGATTGGTCTGTGTCTGTAAAGAGATTTTCTTTACACCTGTGATATTATAATATATGCTCGACTGTTTGTCAAGCCTTTAAAGCTGATTTCTGCAATGCGTTTACCGAAATGACAAAAGCAGAATAAATTTTGACAAATTTTTAAAAAACTATCAGAAATTGTACGGTTGTGTCATAAAAAAGACGATATTGTAGAATTTTTGGTGAAATCCGATAATTAAAACGAGCCTGTTACAATGTGATTTTGATAAAAATTACGAATAATTGATGATTATATTTCTAACCTTTACAAATGAGGGGGCTATGTGCAGTTTAGTTT
>OHOZ01001264.1_pt1 | contig 11680 bp, 11 predicted proteins | sample 1569931 | NCBI WGS metagenome assembly OHOZ01 (sample SAMEA3879572, study PRJEB24766) | human gut metagenome | biome: human-associated habitat; feature: feces | place: USA | collected 1985/1987
TCGCGCCTGCGGGCGCGACAAGGGGGCTTTGCGGTCGCCCCCTTGACCCCTTCGCCCGTCGCCACTCCTGTTACTTGGTTTGTATTGTTACTTAGGGGGAACGAAAGGCACGCTAACTAAAAAACTTCCAATACAAATTAACTAACATGGGAGGGCACCGAAGGTTTCCAAAGGGCGACCGCAGACATTCGTCTGTTTTTATTGCCCTTTGGTCGCGCCCGCAGGCGCGAAATCCCTGCGGTTGCATGAAAAACAAGTTTGTGATATGATAGGAACGAAGTTGTTCCCCAACAGATGACGCTGGGGAATCAGAAAGAAGGAAGACCAATGAACGTATTGACGACGCGCGAACTGAAAGAGCGCCTGAATGAATTGCAGGGACAGACGGTGATGCTGCAGGGCTGGATTCGCAATCACCGCAAGCAGAAGAACATGGGTTTCATCGACTTTTTCGATGGCACCTGCTTCAAGAACCCGCAGGTGGTCTACGATAATACCATCGAGGACTACGCCGCCATCCAGACCCTGCATGTCGGCGCGGCGATTACCGTGACGGGCAAGGTCGTGCCGTCTTACAAAGATCCGACGACCCCCGAAGTGCAGGCGATTGCCATCCACCTCGAAGGCGACTGCCCGGAGGATTACCCGCTTCAGCCGAAGCGCCACAGCGTGGAGTATCTGCGCGAAATCGCGTATCTGCGCCCGCGTACGCGCCTGTTTCAGGCGGTTTTCCGCGTCCGCAGCGTCGCAAGCATGGCCATTCACACCTACTTCCAAGACCGCGGCTACCTCTATGTGCATACGCCGCTGATTACTGCCAACGACGCCGAGGGAGCGGGCAACACCTTCACCGTGACTACCCTGCCGCCGTCGGAGCAGAAGGACGGCAGCAACGATTTCTTCGGCAAGCCCACCTCCCTCGCCGTGACGGGTCAGCTCGAAGCCGAGACGTTCGCGATGGCGTTCTCCAAGGTGTACACCTTCGGCCCGACTTTCCGCGCTGAAAACAGCAACACCAAGACCCACGCCGCTGAATTCTGGATGATTGAGCCGGAAATCGCGTTCTGCGATATTCATCAGCTGATGGACATTGAAGAGGACTTCCTGAAGTACCTCGTCAAGACGGTGCTGGAGAAGTGTTCGGATGAGCTGGAGTTCCTTGACAAGTTCACCGGCGGCGGACTGCTGGACAAGCTGAATCACCTTGCTGTGACGGGCGCGGCGCGCATCACCCACGAGGAAGCCATCACGATTCTGCGCAAGGTGAAGGATCGCTTCCAGTTCGAGCCGAAGTACGGCGAAGACACCGCCAAGGAGCATGAAAAGTACCTGACCGAGGAATACTTCCATAGCCCGGTGTTCGTCTATGACTGGCCTAAGGACATCAAGGCGTTTTATATGTACCAGAACGACGACGGCAAGACGGTCGCGGCGGTTGACCTGCTTGTGCCGGGCGCGGGCGAATTGATGGGCGGCTCCCAGCGTGAAACCCGCTTGGACAAGCTGACGGAGCGCATGGACGCGCTGCACATCTCCAAGGACGCGATGTACTGGTATGTGAACCTGCGCAAGTTCGGCGGCTGCACGCACTCCGGCTTCGGCATGGGCTTCGAGCGTCTGCTGATTTACCTCACGGGCGTTGACAACATCCGCGATGTCATTCCGTATGCGCGCACGCCGATGAACTGCGAGTTCTGATTCCTATTTGCGCATTGGGGCAGCGGCTTCCATGCTGCTTGATTCAACTGCGCCAAAAGCATAATAGCGCGTTTTTCCCAATGTATTTTCTCCGAAAAACTTTCCCTCCCAAAGGACGGTGATTCCCCATTTCCAAGGGCTTCTGGAAGCGCAGCGCCAAAAAGCTCCTGATGGCGCTGCTGTGCCTGCTGCTGATGGCGGCGTTCTACCTCGCGGTTATCATCGGGCAGCCACAGGAGGACGAAACGGCTTCCACCGTAACACCGCGTATGGATCAGCCGCTGCTGTCCGCCGGACAAGACGTTGTGGCCATCACCAGCGCGGATGATTTGCCGCTGCTGCTGCGGATGTTCCCCGCGCCCGCATTGACGCCAACCACCTCCGGGTGGCCGCTTGTCGTCGGCACATGCTATGATGTTGCGTTCGAGAATGGCATGGGACGTATCCTCACGCTGACGTATCAGGCGAGCGACACGATTCAAGTGACGCTGACGAGCATCTATCCCGCGCGGGCAATTGCGCTGCTGGAAAAGGGCGATTACCGTATCAGCGCATCGCTCGGTGCAACGCTGGCGGGTCTGCGTTCCATCCGTATGGAAAACGCGGAGAGCATCCGACTGCACGCGCAGGGCGAGGAAGCACTTTACGTCATGATCACGCCGCTGCTGGAGGAAAACTCCCTCCGCAGCATCGCGGGGCAGATGACCCTGACAGAAGGGGAATAATCTCCAGATTCATCTGGTTCTTCACGGAAAGTTGGGGGAGCAAACAAGGGCTTAGGCGTAGCATCAAAAGCTGCACGCGGAAGGAGCATGAAAGCGCGACCAACCCAATCGCGCGGAGGGGGTCAAGGGGGGACTTCGTCCCTTTTCGTCTGCCCCTTGCAGGGTCAAGGGCCAGCGTCCCTTGCGGGGCTTGGGGCAACGCCCCAACTGTTCCGCGGGTGGTCAGCATCTTAAACGCGCTCAACAAAGGCGCAGGCAGCGAAGCGTCCCTGCCAGTAACTTTGCGCATCCGCAGATGCGCCCCCAAGCTGCTTTACCCATCAACTCAACATTGTCGCGCCAGATGGGCGCAACCGACCTTCCGCCCAAAACGCCAAACGCGGAACACAGCATACACAGCTGCATTCCGGCGCTTTTTGTCAAGCAGACTTATTCCATCACAATCCAAACATACGTCGTGCCGTCCGCCATCGTGTATTCGCGAATGTTGCTGGCAGGGTAGTTTTCAGGTTCGCGCAGATACGTCAGGCTGAGCCGCACATCCGCCGAAGTCACATTCATTTCGAGGAAGACGGGCGTTCCTTCGTCACTGGTGTCGCGGGAGCAGAATGCCGCCCAGTTTTCCTCCGCCATTTCATGGTAGGTGTCCTTAAATGATGCGTCTCTGGCCGAAATCATCAGCCTTATCGCAGCGAATACAGAGAAGATGCGTTTAACGTCTCTGTACAGCGTTTCGCCATCGTCGGGTTCTTGATACGTCAGCAGCGAATATGTGCCGTCGTGGTTGTCCAGCAGCTGCAAGCGCACCCAGCTTTCGCAGCCTGCCATCATGTGATGCGGGTCATATTTTTCTGTCGGGACTTCATTGGGGCTGAAAACACCATGCAGAGCGGCAATCTCCATCGTGATGATATCATCGTCGGATGTGACGCTAATGGGGATTACCATGCACGTTTCCATCACTGCGCCTTCTCGTTTGGAACCCGCATTGAAAAGCAGAATCATCGACTGCGCCGCCGCAAGCGCGGACGATGCTTTGATGACGGCTAATGGTGCATCTGCTGTAGTGGACAGGTTCATGGCTGTATCAACGGATGTATCTGCAAAAGCAGACGCAGTGCTGAAACAGAGGATAAATGCGGTTAGCAATGCTATGATACGATGTTTCAATCGGACGCACCTCGCTTTATTTCTTGATGGTCTCGAAGCAAAATCCCCCGTCAGCCGGACATCATCATCCGCTGGCGGGGGATTCGTATCCCTATCAATACTCGTAAATCGTAATCAGTCCGCCCATGTTGTCCAGCGACATGGTGTAGTTGCTGGTCTTGCGGCTGATGCTGACGGAGAAGGTGCTGCTGTCGTCGCCCACCTGCTGGCGGACGATTTCGTACTTCAGCTGACCGTCCTCAAACACGGCGATGTGCGGGTGCGCCATCAGGTACTCGATGTACTCTTCCAAGCACATGTCCAGATGGTGCATCACCGTCGCGTTCGGAATGCCCACGAAGCGGAACAGATTCATCTCCACGTTCACGCCCGTCTTGTAGGCGCGGCTGATGGTGCCCTTCGTCGGGAAGTCCTGCAGCGGGAAACGGAACACAAGCCCGTACTTCCAGCTGTTTTCGTACATCCACTTGCCCTGCTCACTCTCGGAGAACACCATCTTGTTCAATTCGTCATTGCCGTTCTCGTAGAGGTACAGCGTGAAAGCCAAGCCGGAGTTATATTCGCTCGTGCCGGGCAGATTGATGCTCTTCTTCGTGGCGGCAATCAGTTCATCGTCCGTCCACGCGCTGTGGCGGCCTTTCAAGCGGTTGTATTCCGCGTCCCAGAGCGTTTGCTGGTCGGAAATGCTGCGGTACGCCTCACGGACGACATAGCCCTCCAGCCCCGCTTCTTTCGCGGCATTGAGCGCATCCAGCAGGGCATTCGCCGCCACCGGGAACAGCCGCTGGTCGGAATTGCGCCAAATGCTTTTCGTCACGCCCATGCTCCGCGCATAGGTCATGATGGACACCAGCGATGATTCGTCAAAATCCGACGGGCGGGAATGCCACTCGTTGACCAGCAGCAGACCGCCCAGCATCACGTCCTGACGCGACACCGTGACCGTGCCGGGGTTATCCAGCGGATAATTCGTCAGGTCGACAATGGAGATGCCTTCCTGCGTGTCCGGCGTAGGCCAGTCGGCACTGATGTTGTTGTTCGCCGTCAGACGGTCTTGCAGCTCCTGCACTTCCTGCCGATACGCTTCGTAGCGCTCCGTGTTGCGCTTCTCCACCTCGGCGCGCTGCTCATTGACGTTGCGCACACGCATGGCGTAGAGCAGATTGCTGCCGAACAGGCACAGCACCGCCACCGCCGCCAGCACCGCCGTCGTCGCAATCAGGAACGTCAGCGAACTGACGCGCTTCTTCCCGGATGACTTCTTCATATACGAAAAACACCTGCCTTTTCGGGTGAAACCCTTTCATCAGGATGCCCGCGCGGCGGAAAATCAGTCAGCACAGGCATATTCTCTATCTCTATTCGCCGCGCAAGGGCGATTTTCCTGCTTGCGGAGAAAATCTGCATCAAAAAGCGTGTTGATTGAATGACTTTTCCTGCGCGGGACACAATAACAACGTCGCAGGGAGCGATTTCCCTGCAATCTGGAAGATTGAAAGGGGATTTTTTAATGCAAACCAGTTGGATAACGCGGAAGCGCCTGTTGATGGCGCTGTCACTGTGTTCCTGCGCCGTTCTGCTTGCGTCCTGCCGCGCCAGCGCCGACACGCGCGCGGGTCAGGCGGATGGCTACGGCGGCATCCTGCGCGTGCAGGTGATGATGGAGGACGGCGCCATCAGCGCCGTGAACATTCTGGAGCAGCATGAGACAGACGGCATCGGCAGCCGCGCGCTGGATATTCTGCCGGACGAGATGATTCGCATGAACACATGGGATGTGGATGTCGTGACGGGCGCGACGATGACGAGCAATGCCCTGCGTGAAGCCGTCCGCGTCGCCCTGAACGCGTCGGACACAATGGACGACAACACGGGCAATCCGGCACACCGCGCGGGTCAGGCGGTTCGCGAGGGCATCGGCATGGCAGCGACCGGGCGCGTCGGGCCGGGCAAGGACGACGAAGACGGGCAGGTTTACTCCTTCAACGTCGTGTTTGCGCACGGGACATTCGACGAGGACGGACGCATCGTGTCGATGGCGGTTGACCAGCTCGAAGTAGCGACGCCGAATTACAGCGGCGCGTCCATGCCGCAGTTCAGCGGCTTTCCGGGGCAGGGCGGCTATTCGCTCTGGGATGACAGCGCCGGGAAGGTCGTCGGCTACACCGAGGACAGCGAGGACAACTACATGCAGGAAATTGCCGCATGGACGAGCAAGCGCGCCCGTGGAGAGGATTACCAGCTGACGAGCGGTTCATGGCGCGAGCAGATGGACGCCTATCAGAACATGATGGTCGGCATGACGGTGGACGAGGTAGAGACGTGGTTTGGGCGGTACTTTTCCGCCGAGAACGGCCGCCCATTGACGGAAAATTCCTCTTCCGACGCTGATCGCGCCCGCTGGGAAGCCTTCTCCGACGACGACCGCGCCCGCGCCGCCGACATTGTCTCCGGCGCCACCATGTCCCTGCGCGACGCCCACGGCGACATCCTCACCGCCATCCGCCGCGCGTGGGAAGATGCGCAGAAGAGTGAGTGAGGGGGGAGACCCAAGGGGCTTTGCCCCTTGACCCCACAAGGGAGTTCCTCCCTTGACCCTTCCGCGCGATTGGGTTGGTGACGACTGCATACAGTGTCCGCGTGTTTATCCGGTGAACCTACGGTTCGGATTGGACGCTCCAACGTAAACTTTCAGCACAAGTCAAGAAACAGGTAACCCCAAAAGTGACGGCGCCGAAGGTTTCCAAAGGGCGACCGGAAAGCCCTTTGGTCGCGCCCGCAGGCGCGAAATTTCCCCGCACGAATCAGCTTTCGATTCGTGCGGCTTTTTCTTCGATGGCCTTCATCAAAGCATCAAGCTCCGGCATTTTCTCTCGCACTGGCGCAAGCGTGTTCCGCACAACCTCTGCTTCCCGCGCTTCATGTGTCACCAGCATCGCCACCGCATAGGCAGGAAGCGCATAGTCCACCATGCGAAACATCACCTGCCGTATTGCTGCGCCGGCTTTTCCACGATAGAGCGCCGTAAATTCACCCGGTTCACCTGCCAGAAGTTCCGCAACCACCCCATCGCTCAGCAGAAGTTTCCATGCAGTATATGACAGCCGCGCCTCGCTTTCCAGCACCTGTTTCATCAGCCCATACGCCTTCTGTGCATCACACTGAACCATCAGCGCAATCTGCGCTCGCTGAAAGACGCAGATTGCATCCTGACATGTCTTCACTGTTGCAGGCTGCGGAATGTTTTCAATCGAAACATCTGTCACCTCCACCCCGCCATTCGCCTTCATACGCGCGAAATACAGCCACTCCGCCAATTGTTCCGGATCTCGAAGCATCCGTGCGGTTGCCATCGGCGATGCGATAAACCGCTCATCCATCGGCAGAATGCACGTCATCACCAGCACCACGCCGCCCATCGCCAGTTCGCACAGCACCAGCGACACCGGCTGCCCCAGCGTCAGCAGGGTCAGCACGCCAAACACCACTGCCAGCGCCCCGCCATACAGCAGGGGACAGAGCGTGTACAGCGTCACGTCGTGCCGAGGGGCATCCTCCGGCGGAAGCAGATACGGCTGATAGCGCAGACGACTTTGCGCCGGTACTGGAACACGCACGAACGCCCCTGTGCCGTCCGCCTGATAGACCCGCCCGAACGCCTCGTAACGCACGAGCTTCCAGCCAAAGTGCCTGCCGACCAGCATTTTCGGCACATCTTGCAGCAGATACGTCACGACCGCCGTCATTGCCAGCCCCAGATACGTCGCCAGATTCCGCTCTTCATTCGTCCCGACAGTCAGCTGTGCGTTCACGCCGATTAGTGCCGCGCAGAACAGTACCGCCGCCAGCAGGATGCTGCCCATCCGCAGGAGCGGAAACAGGCGCTGAAATGTCCGATTCTTCATTCTTGCGCTTCCTTTGCCTTTCTTGATTCGTAGATTTCCTTTTCCTGCGCCATCCGATCTATCGTCCACTGATAGCAGCGCGGCATGGTCGTATGGCGGATGCGGCGCAGGAACTGCTTGCGGCACTGCTCCGCCTTCTGCTCGTTGCCGTCGCGCAGCAGATGCACCGCATACGCCGTCCGCCAGACAAGCGGCTGCTTTTCATGCTTGCGCAATTCCTTCTGCATGTACAGCGTGTCATATTCCTTCAGAAAGCAGCCCGGCTTGTCCAATGCCAACTCGCACAAAACGCCGCGCGGAATCAGCTGCCACCAAAGGCGCTTCGTCTGCTCCCGATGCTCCTGCGCCAGCATAGTCAGGATGTCCAGCGCCTCACCATAGCGGTTCTGCATCATCAGCCGCGCGGAACAATTAATCATAAGAGCCGCATCATTCTGATTCTGAATTTTGTCCGGCGGAGCGAAGTATTCTTCCGGCATTTCCGTGAACAGGTGATCCGTCAGGTTCTCCGCCAGCAGGCACTGCATCTGCCACATTTTGCGCCGCTTTTCGGGCTGGAATACTTTCCGAATTTCGCTTGGCGGCATGATGATGCTGAGAAACGCATAACCCCACGCCAGCACAAGGCAGGCAATGGCGGATGCTGTCCCATACAAATTGACTGCCAGCGCATAGAACAGTATTGCCAGTACGCTCTGCACATAGTACAGGACAATCTGCGCCCGCTGCTGCAAGTCGCCGGTTTCCTGCTCCCACGGAACAGCCGCCAGCAGTATGCCCACCTTGCGCTCCGCCGCCGGAAGGTACTGCACGCGCCAGCCGACGGTTTTCCTGCGGATATGAAGAAAGTACAAAGCCACCAGCTGTATTCTGCAGCCGTACAGCACCAGAAGCAGCGTATACAGCAGCATATGCAGTGCCAATGCTATGAACAATCCGCAGATAAGCGGCGGCACAGCAAACACCATCAGCATCAGCGCATCATCCGTTATCTCGATGAGCGGCAGAAGCAGGCATAAAAACGATGCAATACCCATGATGAATATTCCCAGTGCCAAGTATCCCCGTAGTTTCTGCATCATTCTTCTCCTTTTCGCGGTCATCCGCGGAAATTTCCGCTTCCAGTATACGCCTTTCCCCCGATTGCGTCAAGAGAAGGGAATTTTTCCGGCAGCAGTCATGGTTTCGTCATCTGTTCGTCACTTGGCGGGGATATGATAGAAGCGGAAAGGAGTGAAGCTCCATGAAGCGGCATTTCGCAAACATGGTGTTTGCTTTGATTTTGATAGCGTACACGGTTTATGCGGCGCTGGACACGTTCGTGATTGTCCGTGTGCTGACGCCGGACACGCTGCCGACGTCAACCGCTGAAGCCTCCACCGCGCCGACGGAAGCTCCGACCACCGTGCCGACTGCGACGGAATCCCCCGCGGAACAGGCGACCACCGCGCCCATTTCCACCGATACGGAATACCACGACGACCAAATCGACATTGTGCTGACAACGATGCGCGTAGAGAACACGACGGTGTACGTCGCGGACGTGCAGATTGCGGATATTTCCCTGCTCAAAACGGCGCTGGCGGGGAACACCTACGCCCGCAACCTGACCGAGACGACCTCCGTGCAGGCGGCGAACGCGGGCGCGATTCTCGCCATCAACGGCGACTATTACGGCGCACAGGAGCGCGGGTATGTGCTGCGCAACGGCGTGCTGTACCGCGCATCGGCGCAAAGCGGCACGGACGCACTGGTCATCGGTGCGGACGGCAGTTTCCGCATCATCACCGAGGGCGAAACGAGCGCCGACACGCTGGTGCGTGAGGGCGCATGGCAGGTGCTGACGTTCGGCCCGGCGCTGATCAATGGCGGACAAGTGACCGTCAGCAGCAGCGACGAGGTCGGGCGCGCCATGACCTCCAACCCGCGCACCGCCATCGGGCAAATCAGCGAAGGGCATTACCTGCTGGTCGTGTCCGACGGGCGGACGAAGAAGAGCACCGGGCTTTCCTTGCGGCAATTGGCAGAGCTGATGCAGTCGCTGGGCGCACAAATCGCCTACAACCTCGACGGCGGCGGCTCTTCGACGATGGTATTTCATGGGCGCGTCGTCAACAACCCGACCACGAACGGGCGCAGCATCCGCGAAAGGAGCGTGAGCGACATTGTCTACATCGGCTATTGACCGCAAATGCGTGAAACTTGCGCTCTATCATCTGCTTTTTGCCGCCGTGACCGCGCTGGGCGGATTCGTGTATGAGCAGTTCAGCCACGGGGTCTACTCGGACTTCATGATGTATGCGTTCCTGCCGCCGCTGGTGCTGGGAGCGTGTCCGCTGCTGATTCGCGCCCTGCGCGGGAAAGCGCTGCCGGGGCGCTGGTGCGTGCGGCTGTACCACTGGGGCATCATTGCGCTGACAGTCGGCTGTCTGTTTCAAGGAGCGCTGGAGATTTACGGCACGACGAGTCGCCTCGTAATGGGGTACTGGATTGCAGGCGGTGCGTGCCTTGCAGGAAGCCTTGTGGCGGGCGGGAAAAAATGATGATACACCCCTTTGACAAATCCGCTCCGATGCGGTAAAATAGCGGTACAGAGTGCTGCCTTTGCTGCGTAAGTCCATCTGTCGGACGCGCAGCAGGGGGCAGTCTTTTTTGCCTTGACACTGCGCTCCAATCAACGAAAAGGAGTGCTTTTTTTATGCAGACAGAATCCGAAACCTTGGCGGCGCAGGACGCGCGCCCGCTGGCAACACAGCCGCTGGGGCGCCTCATGCGGCGCTACGCCGTGCCGTGCATGACCTCTCTGGTCGTGGCGGCGCTGTACAACATGGTCGATCAGGTGTTCATTGCGAACGCACCCGACTTGGGCAGCGTCGGGAACGCAGCAACGACGGTCGTCTTTCCGCTGACGGTCGCGGCGCTGGCGATTGCGGTCATGCTCGGCGACGGCTGCTGCGCGTTCGTCAGCCTGATGCTTGGCGCAGGGAAACAGGAGGAGGCCCACCGTGCCGTCGGCGAAACGGTAACGGTCAGTGTCCTCGCGGGGCTTGTCCTGATGGCGGCATACCTGCTGTTCCCGGACACGCTGCTGACGTGGTTCGGCGGGCGCGTCAATGCCGGGACATTCGAGAAGGCGCAAGAATATTTCTTCTGGATTGCCTTGGGCGTGCCGCTGTACGTCTTTGGGCAGTCAATGAACCCGGTCATCCGTTCCGACGGCAGCCCGACATTCGCGATGGTTGCCACACTGGCGGGGGCGGCGGCAAACCTCGTGCTTGACCCGCTGCTGATTTTCGTCTGCCACTTTGGTATGGCGGGCGCGGCGATTGCAACGGTTGCCGGGCAGGCGCTGACCGCTGGACTGTCCATCTGGTATCTGACGCGGATGAAGCAGATTCACCTGCAAAAGGACAGCTTCCGCCCGCGCGCGCATTTACTGGGGAAATGCGCCAAGCTCGGCATGACATCCTTCCTGGCGCAAATCAGCCTGGTCGCGGCAATGGCGGCGACGAACACGATGCTGCGCATTTGCAGCGCGCAGGACGCTGTTTTCTCGCAGGAGGAATTTTCCGCGATTCCGATGGCGGTTTTCGGCATTGTCATGAAAGTGTTCCAAATCGTCATCAGCTGTGCGATTGGGCTGGCGGCGGGATGCATTCCCGTGGCGGGATACAACATGGGCGCAGGACGGTACGACCGTGTGAAAGGGCTTTTGACGCGGCTGCTGGCGGCAGAAGCAATCGTCGGGCTGATTGCGCTGCTTGTGGTGGAGCTGCTGCCCGATCAGGTGATGCTGCTCTTCGGCGCGCAGAACGAGTCCATCCACTACACGCTCTTTGCCCGGCGCTGCTTCCGGGTATACCTGAGCATGATTGTGCTGGCGTGCATCAATAAAGGGACGTTCATCTTCCTGCAATCGCTGGGGAAAGCGGCTGCCTCGACGCTTTTGTCGATGGCACGGGAGATTGTGTTCGGCGTGGGGCTGGTGCTGCTCCTGCCGCAGTTTTTCCAGCTGGACGGGGTGCTCTATTCCATGCCTGCCGCCGATGTGCTGACGGCAATTCTTTCGGCGGTCGTGCTGGTACGGACATACCGCTCACTGGAAACGGAGAAGTAAGTAATGTCTGCTGACCAACCCAAAAAGCATTGCGACACAAGGCAATCCCGGCAATCTGTGCTATA
>OHOZ01001267.1_pt1 | contig 11635 bp, 12 predicted proteins | sample 1569931 | NCBI WGS metagenome assembly OHOZ01 (sample SAMEA3879572, study PRJEB24766) | human gut metagenome | biome: human-associated habitat; feature: feces | place: USA | collected 1985/1987
GGGGTGTGAGGCAGATGCTCGCCGTCCGGATCGGCGGAGATGGCCTTCCAGTCATAGTCGCAGTCGTTGCCGCCGAAGCAGAACAGCACCGTCGTATCCTCTGCGCACGGGGCGAGCCGGCGGCCGATCTGCTTGAGCCCCGCGTCGATGGTCGCGCCCATCCTGGCGTAGTTTTCCACTGTGACGCCCTGCGCGGCGATGGTGTCAAAATCATGGTCCTGGCACAGATGGTAGCTCTGGCCGTTATAGGTGACGCCCTTGATGATGGAGTCGCCGAAGATCATCAGTTTTTTCATGGGAAACCCTCCTGCGCTGCTGTAAACTTTCTGTATCCAGTGTAACCCAGGCAGACGGAAAAGTCTCCCGAATCTTCGCGCAAACCGCTCTCCTGCTTGGCAAGCTGCCCTCTACGAAAGAAAACCCGGCACTCTACGCACAGTAGAGTGCCGGGTTTTTCACGGGAATTTCGCCAAGATCCAGACAAAAATCTTCCGATGCCCAACAAAATTGCTCTCCCGGCAGGAGAGCCCGCAGGGAACGGGATGTGGAGCGGTAAGAAACAAGCACCCACAAAATGTGGGTGCTTGTAAGAGGAAAACTCAGCGCTTCGAGAACTGCGGCGCGCGGCGGGCTGCCTTCAAGCCGTACTTCTTTCTTTCCTTCATTCTCGGGTCACGGGTCAGGAAGCCGGCGGCTTTCAGCGTGGCACGGAATTCGGGGTTGACGCCCAGCAGTGCGCGGGCAACGCCATGACGGATGGCGCCGGCCTGGCCGGAGACGCCGCCGCCCTCGACGGTGCAGATGATGTCGACCTTGCCGACCAGATCGGTCGCAGCCAGAGGCTGACGGACGACCATCTTCAGGGTGTCCAGACCGAAATACTCGTCGATGTCACGGCCGTTGATGGTGATGGAGCCGGTGCCGCCCTGGTAGACGCGGACACGAGCGACGGAGGATTTGCGACGGCCGGTGCCGTACTGATACTGTCTCTTGCTCTCGTACATAGTCTGTTACCTCCTGATTAGTCCAAAGTCCAGGCTTCGGGCTTCTGTGCAGCGTTGTTGTGCTCGGCGCCCTTGTAGAGCTTCAGGCGGGTGAGCTCAGCGCGGCCGATGCTGTTCTTGGGCAGCATGCCCTTGACAGCCAGCTCCATGGCGAACTCGGGACGCTCCGCCATCAGCGTGCGGTACTTGACGTCCTTGAGGTTGCCGATCCAGCCGGTGTGATGATAGTAGTGCTTGTTGTCGAGCTTCTTGCCGGTGAGAACGGCCTTGTCAACATTCACGATGATGACGAAATCGCCGCAGTCCACGTTCGGGGTGAAGTCAACCTTGTGCTTGCCGCGCAGCAGCTTGGCAGCGGTGACAGCAGTGCGGCCCAGGGGCTTGCCTGCTGCGTCGAGGACGTACCATTTTCTCTGGACGTTCTCTTTCTTAGCCATAGTGGTCATGTTTGTTCCTCCGTTTGAAAACATTGCTGTTTCCGTTTATGATAAAAAGTTTTGACAAGTGTGGAGCGCGCATATACAATGGGGTCTGGAAAACGCGCTTATTCTTTATATCACAAGCAAAATCCGGTGTCAAGCGTGATTTTTCTGATTTTTAACGGTTTGCAGAAAGAACTCCGGAATGCTCGCAAATGCTCTGGAATGCTCGCAAATGCTCCGATCGCAAAAACAAAACCTTTTGGGGGAAAACGATATGCAGAATATGATGGGCCGCATCCGCCGGTGCGCGGAGGATTACAACATGATCGCCGAGGGCGACAAGATCGCCGTCGGCGTCTCCGGGGGCAAGGATTCGCTGACGCTTTTATATCTGCTGGCCGCGCTGCGGCGGTATTATCCGGCGCATTACGAGCTGCAGGCCGTCACGATCGACATGGGGCTGCCGGGGATGGATTTTTCCCCGGTGGCGGCGCTGTGCGAGAAGCTGGAGGTGCCGTATCAGATCAAAAAGACCGAGATCGGCCCCATCATCTTCGACTATCGGCACGAAAAGAACCCCTGCTCGATGTGCGCAAAGATGCGCCGCGGCGCGCTCAACGACGTGCTGCTTTCGCTTGGCTGCAACAAGATCGCCCTCGGCCACCACTTTGACGACGCGGTCGAGACCTTCCTTATGAGCCTTCTCTACGAGGGCCGCATCGGCTGCTTTGAGCCCGTGACCTACCTCAGCCGCACCGGCATCACGCAGATCCGGCCCATGCTCTATATCGGCGAACAGGCCATCGCGCACTTTGCCGGGCGCTATGAGCTGCCGGTCGTCCACAACGTCTGTCCGGCGGACAAGCACACCAAGCGGCAGGAGGTCAAGGAGCTGATCGTCACGCTGCAGGCGCGGTACCCGGACCTTAAAAGCAAGGTCTTCGGCGCGATGCAGCGGCTGCCGCTGCCGAAGTGGGGGCCAGAGGAAAAATAAAGGTTCCCCCTCCCGGGGAGCGGCCCCTTGGCTCCCCTCCCGGGGAACAGCCCCTTGGCTCCCCTTCCAGGGGAGCTGTCAGCGAAGCTGACTGAGAGGTTGTCTCAGATTTGCAACTGCCCGATGTCTCCGACGGCCCTATCTTTTCTCTCGCAAGAGAAAAGATAGGGGAGAAAAGAGTGCTCGGTTACGGTTTGGTGCTTCCTGTCTCTGAATTTAGGTAAGCACCAATGTTTCAGGCATCGTTCCACACGATAGTCACCTTACGTATGTCTTGGTACGCGCCGCCTGATACGGGGGTTCCAAATTTGCAGCTAGTTTCCGTAGAATATCTGCCATCAATAGAAGGTGCTTTGGAAATCCAGATGAATGTTACCTTCTTGCGGGGGAAAGGCTCCCCTTCCAGGGGCCGATTCCCCCTATCAGGGGGAAATGTCCCGAAGGGACAAAAGGGGTAGGGATGCTGTCACCGAAGGTGACTGAGAGGTTGCTGCATATTTGCGGCGACCTCTCAGTCTCGGCTTCGCCGAGCCACCTTCCCTGGAAGGGGAGGCTTTGGGATCGCGCCTGCCAAGGCTTCCCCTATGAGGGGAAGGCATTTTTCTGCTACATCCACAGTGGGCGGATCTCGATGCCTTGTTTGGCGGCGAAGCGGAGGGTGGAGGCGGTGCCGCCGGGGGTGCCGTCGAAGACGGAGATGAGGAGGGAGGCTCTTTGCACCATGGCGCGGTTGCGGCGGAGCATGCAGCCGGGAGTATAGACCGGCTCGAGCACCTCGACTGCGCTGCAGGCGGCAAGGAGCGCGTCGTAGCGCGCCTGCTCCTCGGCCGGCCAGCCGTCTTTCTGCGAGGGGCACGGGACCATGGCCGTAAGGATCGCCTCCGGCGCAGCCCCGGCGGCGCGGCAGGCAAGGACGGCCTCGGCAAAATACTGGTCGCAGCCGCGGGCCATGCCGCACAGGAAGGTCCGGAAGCCGCGGTCATAGACCTGCTGCACCGTGCGGCGCAGCAGGATCTTCAGCGCCCGGCAGCGCGGGTCGTCCTCGTCCCGGCCCCAGGGCAGATGCTCCGGCCGGTGGCCGGTAAAGGCGCAGATCATGGCGGCTCCCCTCCCCGTCGCGTTTTCCACAGTATAGCAAAAAAACAGCCTCTTTACAAGCGGCCCCCGGCGTGCTATGATGAGGGCGAAAAGTGAACAGATCTTCAGGGCAGGGTGCGATTCCCGACCGGCGGTAAAGTCCGCGAGCGAAAGCTGAACCGGTGTGATTCCGGTACCGACAGTACAGTCTGGATGGAAGAAGATTTTCTTTGGCGGGACCGGTGGAAAATCGGGCCGTCCGACTGCAGCACCTGAAGATCTCTTCAGGTGTTTTTCATTTTTATCGCAAAGGATGGTCTGTATGCACACATTTCTGGAAACCCTCTCTGAAAACGCCCAATTCGTCCTGCTCTGCCTGGGGATCACGGCGGGCGTCCTGCTGCTGGCCTGGGTCAGCGAAAAGCTCGTCATGCGCCGCCGTCACCGGCTGAACGCCGCGCACACGATCACCACGATCGCCATGCTGGCCGCCATCTCCGGCGTGCTGATGGTGATCGAGATCCCGCTGTTCTTCGCGCCGTCATTCTACAAGCTGGATTTCAGTGAGCTGCCGGTGCTGATCTGCGCGTTTTACCTCGGGCCGGTGTCGGGCGTGGTGTGCGAGTTTCTGAAGGTGCTCATCAAGCTGCTGCTCAAGGGCACGTCGACCGCGTTCGTGGGCGATCTTGCCAACTTCCTGGTGGGCTGCTCGTTCGTGCTGCCGGCGGCGATCGTGTATCAGAAGACGCTGAGCAAGAAGGGCGCGGTCGTCTCGCTCGCGGTGGGCACGGCGGTGATGACGGTGTTCGGGAGCTTCTTCAACGCCTGGTTCCTCATTCCCCGCTTCGCGGTCATGTACGGGATGCCGCTCGAGGCCATCGTCTCGATGGGCACGCAGATCAACGGGGCCATCACGAATCTCTCCACGCTGGTGCTGTTCGCGGTCGTGCCGTTCAACCTGCTCAAGGGCGTGCTGGTGTCGCTGCTGACGTTCTTTTTGTACAAACGCGTGGAGAAGCTGTTCTTCCGGAAAAAGCATACCGCGTGATTTCGGACAGAATTTTATTTCTGCCCAATCTTCATAAAAGTTTAACAAACGGAATCTTGTTTTTTTCGCGCGCATCGAGTAGTATTCTCTTTACCAAAGAAGGAGAACGAAGGATATGAAGGAAAAGTCCCGCCAGAAGCGTCTGCGGCTGCTCGCAGAGGCAAAGAAGAAGCCGGCCGTGTTCACGGTCTACATCGTTTTGCGATTGATCGTCGTTGCGATCCTCGTTTCTTCGATCCTGCGGGGAGAATATGAAAACGCGGCGATCTGCCTGCTGGTGCTGTTTCTGTTTCTGCTGCCGCTGTTCGTGCAGCGGAACTTCGGCATCGAGCTGCCGGGCACGCTGGAGATCATCATCCTGGTCTTCATCTTTGCCTCGGAGATTCTGGGCGAGCTTGGCTGCTTTTTCATCAACGTACCGAACTGGGATTCGATCCTGCATACGACGACGGGCTTCCTCTGCGCGGCCTTCGGCTTTGCGCTGATCGATATCCTCAACCGCAATGACAAGATCAAATTCCAGCTGTCCCCGATCTACGTGGCGCTCGTCGCGTTCTGCTTTTCGATGACGATCGGCGTGCTGTGGGAATTCTTTGAGTTCGGTATGGACCGGCTGTTCCACATGGACATGCAGAAGGACACGATCGTGCACACGATCTCCTCCGTCATGCTCGACCCGACAAACAAGAACATCCCCATCACGATCGACGGGATCACCTCTGTTGCCGTCAACGGCAAAAACCTGGGCTTTGACGGGTATCTGGACATCGGCCTGTACGACACGATGGAGGATCTGCTCGTCAACTTCATCGGCGCTTTGACCTTCAGCATCTTCGGCTACTTCTATATCAAGCGCCGCGGCAAGGGCCGCATCGCAAAGGCGTTTATCCCTACCATCACCACAGAAGACAAGGAGCTTGATGCACCTCATGAGCAATTCCAAGCACAAGACCGGCCGGAAGCCCCTGAAGCTCGGGACGGTTGAAAATTATCACCACCACTGGTATCTGCTGATCTGGCTCGTCTATCTGACGCTGTTCGCCATTGCGGAGCATGTTGTGACCGACAATTACTGGGTCTCCTATCTGCCGCTGGACGACAAGATCCCCTTCTGCCGCTATTTCATCATCCCCTACTGCCTGTGGCATCCGCTGCTGTTTCTGATGACGCTCTATCTGATGTTTTACGACGCGGAGGGGCTTAAGCGGTACATGCTCTATATCGGCCTCGGCTTCGGCGGGTCGATCCTGTTCTGTCTGATCTTCCCGAACGGACAGGATCTGCGGCCGACAGAATTCGCGCAGCACGATCTGTTCACTTGGCTGGTGCAGCGCATCTATGCCGCCGACACCAACACGAACGTGCTGCCGAGCATGCACGTCATCGGCTGCGCGGCGCTGACACTCGCCTGCTTCGACTCCGAGCCGCTGCGCAGGCGGCACCTGCAGTGGGTCATGCTGCCGCTGGGCCTCGTCATCAGCATGTCGACGGTGTTCGTCAAGCAGCATTCCATCCTTGACGTTTTTGTCGCCATTCCGGTGTGCGTGATCCTGTATTTCATCATCTATCACCGCGCCTTTGTGAAGAAATTTGGGAAGGCAGCAAACCGGGACGCATAAATTTCAAAAAAAAGCGCGGGAATCGCGCTTTTTTCTTGACTTTCTCCGGAACCTGTGAGATATTAACAAAACTTCTCTGTAAAGGCTGTGTAAGATATGAGTATTCTGGAAATCCTGCTGCTGGGCATCGGTTTGTCGATGGACGCGTTCGCCGTCTCGATCTGTAAGGGACTTTCGGCCAAGCGGCTGCAGACCAGGCATTATCTGATCATCGGCGCATGGTTCGGCGGCTTTCAGGCGTTGATGCCGACCATCGGATTTTTTCTGGGCTCGACGTTCGAGCAGTACATCACAGCCTTTGACCACTGGGTCGCGTTCGTGCTGCTGTCCGCCATCGGCGCGGGCATGATCAAGGAGAGCCTGTCCAAGGAAGAGTCCAACGGCAACGACTCGTTCAGCTTCAAGACGATGCTCCTGCTGGCGCTGGCCACGAGCATCGACGCGCTGGCCGTCGGCATCACGTTTGCGCTGCTGCCGGACGTCAATGTGCCGCTGGCGGTCTGTCTGATCGGCATAACGACGTTCGTCTGTTCCGCCGCGGGACTGAAGGTCGGCAATCTGTTCGGCCTCAAGTACAAGGCCAAGGCGGAGCTCGCGGGCGGCATCATCCTGATCCTCATCGGCCTGAAGATCCTGCTCGAGCACCTCGGCGTCATCAGCTTCTGAATCTTTCCCGCCGGCAGCAAAAACTGCCGGCGGGTTTTTCTGTGCTGGAAATCCGGTGGGAAATGTGCTATGCTGGATACAGAAAATATATAAATAAAGAAAGGGATACGCTCTATGATCTATAAAGCGTTTCAGGATCTGCAGCTGTCGCAGCTCGGCTTCGGCACGATGCGGCTGCCGCTGCGCGAGGACAAAAGCATCGACGAGGAACTGGCCGCGGCCATGACCGACGCCGCCATCCGGCAGGGCGTCAATTACTTCGATACCGCCTGGCCCTATCACTCCGGCAAGTCGGAGACTGTCATCGGGAAGATCCTGCAGAACTATCCGCGGGAGAGCTTCTATCTGGCGGACAAGTTCCCCGGCCATCAGATCGCGCCTACATATGATGTGGCGGATATCTTCGAACGGCAGCTGAAGAAGTGCGGCGTGGAGTATTTTGATTTCTATCTGCTGCACAACGTCTACGAAAACTCCATCGGGGTCTATGAGGACGCGCGGTGGAACATCATCCCGTATCTGCTGGAGCAGAAGAAAAATGGCCGGATCCGGCATCTGGGCTTCTCCACGCACGCGGGGCTGCCCGCGCTGGAGCAGTTTTTGCAGCGGCACGGGGAAGAAATGGAGTTCTGTCAGATCCAGCTCAACTATCTGGACTGGACGCTGCAGCAGGCGAAGGAAAAATGCGAGCTGCTGAACCGGTACAACATCCCCATCTGGGTCATGGAGCCCATCCGCGGCGGCAAGCTGGCGAATCTGCCCGAAAGCATGACGGCGGAGCTGCGCGCGATGCGGCCGGAGGCGTCGGCGGCATCCTGGGCGCTGCGGTGGGTGCAGCAAATCCCGGGCGTGACCATGATCCTCAGCGGCATGTCGGATCTGGCGCAGATGCAGGACAATCTCGCAACCTTTGACCATCCGCAGCCGCTGAGCGAAGAAGAGACCGCCTGCCTGCTTCGCTTCGCCGAGCAGATGAAAAACGCCGTCCCCTGCACGGCCTGCCGCTACTGCTGCGACGGCTGCCCGCAAAGAATCAATATCCCGCAGATGCTGCGCGTGCTCAACGAGATCCGCATCGCCCCGTCCACGAACGCGATCATGGCGGTCGAGGCTCTGCCGGAGTCGCAGCAGCCGTCGGCCTGTCTTGGCTGCGGCGCATGCGCCGCGATCTGTCCGCAGAAGATCGATATCCCCGGCTGCATGCAGGAGCTGACCGAGCGGATCGCAAAGATCCCGAGCTGGGCCGAGATCAGCCGCCAGCGCGCAGCCGCGCAACCGTGAATTATTTGTGAATTCTTCATTTGAGAGATGATTTTTGCGGTGCCTGCGCGTATAATGGGTACTTGAAATCTTGAGAAGATTTTCATAAAATCTTTATCAAATCTTCATCTTCGGCAGGTGTTCGTTGATCATGCTCTATGTATTTCTCGTGCTCGCGCTCCTCGCCAGCTGCGCGCTGACGTGGGCGGCGTCCGGGTTCGCTTCGCTGCACGCGCTGTGGCAGGTGCCGGTATTTTTCGCGGGGAGTTTTCTGGCGCTCGTGCTGCTGTTTTTGCTGGTCGTGCTCATCTCGTGTCTGTTTGTCGACCCGAAAAAGCTGCTGGAAAAGCCCAGCGGTTACTTCCGGTTCCTGCTCAACGAGTTCTGCCGGCTGGCGCTGGCTCTCGGCGGCGTGCATGTCAATGTGACGGGGCTCGAAAAGGTCCCGCGGGACAGCCGCTTCCTGCTCGTGAGCAACCACCGCTTCGCATTTGACCCGCTGGTGTTCTATTCGTCCATGCCGTGGGCCGATCTGGCGTTTTTGTCAAAGAAGGAAAATTTCTCGATCTTCGTCGTCGCGCAGATCATGCGCAAGGTGCTCTGCCTGCCGGTCGACCGGAATAACGACCGCGAGTCGCTCAAGTCCATCCTCAAGGCCATCCAGTTCATCAAGGACGACAAGGCCTCCATCGCCGTGTTCCCCGAGGGCCGGACGAACCGGACGGCCGATCCCCTGCTCCCCTACCGCTGCGGCGTATTCAAGATCGCGCAGAAGGCCAATGTACCCATCGTGATCTGTTCGCTGGTCAACTCCCGCGCGATCCTGCGCAACATGTTCCGCAAGCATACGGAGGTGTGGCTCGACGTGCTGGACGTCATCCCGGCAGAGGAGCTCGTCGGCAAGACGACGATCGAGGTCGGCGAGCGTGTCCACGCGGTCATGGAGGCGGGCGTTGTGCGCCGCGAACAGGCGCAGGGGCTGCGCTGAGGCCGGTTTCTCTGAAAAAAGAACGCCGGATGCATTTTTTTGCTGTATCCGGCGCTTTTTTACTTGTTGTTTTTCCGATTTCATGCTATGATATACACAATTTAAAGTGTAAAAAAGAAAGAAAGGGAGTGTTTGCGATCGCACTTACCAATGCAAGCCTGCCGGCAAAGCGGCGGATCCTGAAGGTCTGCGTCAAGCTGTTTCTGGAGCAGGGCTACAAAAAGACGACCGTCGCGGAGATCATCCAGAAGGCAGAGGTCTCCAGCAGCTTTCAGAACATTTTCCGCGCCAAGGACGGCGTGCTGACCGAGCTGGTCGGCTTCATGTTCTCCAATCAATTCAGCGCCGCGAGGCAGGCGGCCGGGACGAAGCTGCCGCCCGTGTTCGTCTATGCCATTGAGACTGCTCTGCAGATCACGCTGACGGAGCTGAACGAGAATCTGCGCGAGATCTACATCGAGGCCTATTCGCAGCGCGAAGCCTCGGAATATATCTTCCGCGAGACAGCCAGAGAGCTGTATCAGATCTTCGGGCCGTACCAGCCGTCGCTCACGGCGCAGGATTTTTACACGCTGGAGCTCGGCTCGGCGGGGCTCATGCGGGGCTATATGGCCCATCCGTGTGATGAGACGCTGACGCTCGAGCAGAAGCTGGAAGCCTTCCTGTCGCTCAGCCTGCGCGGCTACTGCGTACCGGAGGACGAGCTGCAGAAGGTTTTGCAGTTCATCGCGGGAATGGATATCCGCGCGATCTCCGAAAAGGTCATGCAGGATCTGTTCCAGGCGCTGGCCATGCGCTACGATTTCACGCTGCCGGAAACGGTGTAACGACATAAAAGCTCCCCGATCCTTTGGATCGGGGAGCTTTTTTCAGCTTTCTTTCTGCACAGGCTGCTTTTTGCCGGCGGCTTCGCCGGAGAAAAAGAGCCAGATGCGGCCAAAGAAGGGGCGGTTGAAGTAGAACAGCCAAACCGCGAGCGCGCCGAGGCCGATCGTCAGCAGCGACGAGACGCACACGTCCGAGAGGAAATGCGCGCCCATGCGCAGTCTTGTAAAGGCGACGACGGCAGTCCAGGCTGCGCCGATGGCCATAAAGAGCTTTTCCTTGTCGTGCAGGCGGCGGCAGATCGTCGGGACGAGGATCATCAGCATGGCGCAGGCGGCGCAGGCCGTATGGCCGGACGGGAAGGAGCGGAACTCATCGGACGAGACGCCGTCGGCGACAAGCTTTTTCTTGAGCGCCGTGCCGGCCTGCCACCAGTTGGTGAAGTAGGTGTCGTTGCCGGTCGAGTAGATCAGGCGCATCCGCGCGCGGCCCCAGGGGACCTTGATGATGTTGATGAGCAGCATGATGCCGACGCAGACGAAGATGACCGTGCACAAAAAGCGCAGAAGCGTCTTGGCCTGACAGCCGCGCGTCATAAAGAGAAAGGCGAAGGCCGCAAGCGCGTCGACAAAGAGCGTCACCAGCAGTGCGACCGCCGTGGGGAGCGCGGGGACGTTGTCCGTCGCCTCATGGATGGAGAGGAAGACGCTGCCCGCGATCAGGCAGACGCCGAAGGCCAGCAGGATCATGTGCAGCTCCGGGCGGAACTCGCCGCGCCGCACGATCAGCAGCACGCCGCAGCTGGCCAGCAGCGCGAAGGCCGGCAGCTCGCCGAAGGCGGCGAAGAACTGGCCGAAGGAGCTCTCGTGGCCGGGATATAGGAAGCGTGAGATCGGCAGGTCGGCGAACGATCCGGCGATCAGCAGCGCAAGCAGCACCAGCGCCGTCAGACCGGCGCAGCGCGTATAGGTTCGTTTCAGTTTTTTCATGGAATACCTCGGAATCTGGAAAATCGTCCTGTCAGTATAGCACAAAAAGTGGGCGCTGGCAAGTTGACGCGGGGAAAGAAAGCTGATATCATCGGAAAAAGAAATGAGGCGAGGATATGAAGCACGCGCAATTTGATTATGTTAACCAATTTCACTGTCTGGCGGGCGACTGCCCCGATACCTGCTGCAAGGACTGGCAGATCATTCTGGACGAGGACGCGCTGGCGCGCTACCGCGCCATGCCCGGCCCGCTTGGCGAGCAGGTGCGCGCGGCGCTGGTCACGGAAAACGGCGAGACACGCTTCCGGGAGGAGGGTGGCCGCTGCGTCCTGCTGCGGGATGACGGCCTGTGCCCCATCCAGGCGGCATACGGCGCGGAGGCGCTCTGCCGGACGTGTTACACGCACCCGCGGTTCACAGAGGAATATGGGCAGACGGCGGAGCTGACGCTGTCGCTGTCGTGTCCGGAGGCGGCGCGGCTGCTGCTGACACACGAAGCGCCGCTGCGGATCGAGACGCAGGACGACGGCGGGCCCGTCGTGCCGAATGAGCTGGACCCGGAGCTGTATCCGGCGCTGCTGGCGGCGCGGCAGGCGTTTTTCCGACTGGCACAGGACCGGTCGCGGCCGATCGAGGACCGGCTGGCGCTCATTCTGCTGCTGGCGCGGCGGACGCAGCGGCTGCTGGACGAGGGCCGCGAGGAGCTGGTGCCGGTGCTGGCGCGGCGGTTCGGCGGGCGCGGG
>OHOZ01001270.1_pt1 | contig 11595 bp, 10 predicted proteins | sample 1569931 | NCBI WGS metagenome assembly OHOZ01 (sample SAMEA3879572, study PRJEB24766) | human gut metagenome | biome: human-associated habitat; feature: feces | place: USA | collected 1985/1987
TGCAAAATAAATATTTTCATAAACAATACGTAAGCATTTTCTTGATATCTTAATTGCCTTGGATATCTTTAACGGGTCATCGTCCATCAATACTATGTCAGCTGCTTCTATAGCGGCGTCACTTCCTAATGCACCCATTGCTATTCCGATATCTGCTCTTGAAAGTACCGGTGCATCATTGATACCATCACCTACAAATGCAAGCTTTTTCTTTGATTTCTTATGTTCTAACAGCTCCTCAACCTTAGAAACCTTATCTGCCGGAAGCAATTCACTGTACACAGCATCTATATTTAATTCTTTAGCTACAGCATCTGCATTCTTTGCATCACCGGTAAGCATTACTGTCTTACGTACTCCAGCTTTCTTAAGTTCTTCTATAGCCTGCTTTGCATGAGGCTTTAACAAATCTGATATTAGTATAAGTCCTGCATATGCCCCGTCAACTGCCACATGAACCTGAGTTCCGGCCTCGTTGCACTCTGCATATTCAAGACCGAGTCTTCTCATAAGCTTTCTGTTACCTGCAGCCACTTCTCTTCCTGATACATTAGCCTTAACACCTTCACCACTGATTTCCTCAACATCTGTAACTAATGTCTTGTCAATCTCTTTTCCATAAGCTTTCTGTAAACTCTTGCTTATAGGGTGTGTTGAATAGCTTTCTGCAAATGCAGCATATTTTATAAGTTCATCTTTGTCAATAGTGTTATTATATACACCACTGACCTCAAATACTCCCTGTGTCATAGTTCCTGTCTTATCAAAGACAACAATGTCTGTCTCTGCAAGTGCTTCAAGATAACTTGAACCTTTTACAAGAACACCCTGATTACTTGCTCCACCGATTCCTGCAAAGAAGCTGAGCGGAATACTTATGACAAGTGCACAAGGACAGCTTATTACTAAAAATGTAAGCGCTCTGTATATCCACATTCCCCACTGAGGAGATACTCCTAAGAATATCATGCTTACAAGTGGTGGAATTATAGCAAGTGCCAGCGCACCGTAACAGACTGCAGGTGTATATATCTTTGCAAATTTACTGATAAAGTTCTCTGAACGCGATTTCTTGGAACTTGCATTCTCTACAAGATCAAGTATCTTAGATACTGTGGATTCACCAAATTCATTAGTTGTGCGGATCTTAAGCACACCTGACATATTAATGCAGCCGCTTATTACTTCATCACCAGCCTTTGCTTGTCTTGGAAGGCTTTCACCTGTAAGTGCACTTGTATTAAGAGTTGTATTACCTTCTTCAATAATACCATCAATAGGAACTTTCTCTCCCGGCTGGACAACAATAACTGTACCAACCTCTACTTCATCAGGATCTACCTGCTCAAGCTTTCCATCAACTTCAATATTGGCATAATCAGGTCTGATGTCCATAAGCTCACTTATGTTCTTACGGCTCTTTCCAACTGCAATATTCTGAAACAGCTCACCAATCTGATAAAAGAGCATAACCGCAATTGCTTCTGTAAAATCACCATCATCTACAAGTGCAATTATAATTGCACCTACAGTTGCAACTGCCATAAGGAAATTCTCATCAAATACCTGTCTGTTAAGAATTCCCTTAATTGCTTTCCTTAAAATATCATATCCAATAACAAGATAAGGAACCATGTACATTATAAAAAGAACAACCGTAGGAATATCAACAAATGTGCTTATCACCTTAAAAGCAATCATAAGGACTGCTGCGATAATGATTCTTGTAAGCATCTTTTTCTGCTTTTTATTCATATTCTACTCCAATCTGCCAGAACAACTCTCACGGCTTTCTATTACAGATATATCTCACAATCATCTTCTACTTTCTTGCAGTTCTTAAGAACATCCTGCATAACAGCCTTAGGATCCTGTCCTTCTTCAAATTCAACAATCATCTTAAGTGCCATAAAATTAACTGTAGCATCCTTAACACCTGCTGTATTCTTAGCTGCATCTTCCATCTTATTAGCACAGTTTGCACAATCAACATCAATCTTATAAGTCTTCTTCATAATATTCTCTCCTTAAAAACATTAAATAATCAAAATTCTTTCATATGAACATTCATTCATATGTTCATTTTCATTATAACACCTATAAAACTTCTGTCAACAAGAATTCACTATATTTTTCCGCAAACATTTTATGTCCTTTCTCATCTAAATGCTGTCTGTCAACTTCACTTGGTTCAGCAGCACCAGCGGCATCAAAATAATAAAATCCATTTTCATTTGCTATTTTTTCATATTCCCATGCAAGCTGCCTTGAAACATTTTCAGAACTTTCATTAAATTCAGGATCAAAGCCTTCTTCACCTACACCTTTTCCAAGATGAATCGGAGAAATTATAACTATCTTTGCATGTTCTCCTGCTGTCTTGTTAGCCTTTCTTGCAACTGCCTCCATTCCTTTTGCAATTGTCTTTGCATCAGCATGAAATTCAGTCTTGCAGTCATTCGTACCAAGCATTATAGCTATAACATCTACCGGCTTATGTGATTCAACAACTACTCCAATAAGATCAATGCCCTTTCTTGCATCTCTTACAGCATCTGGAAATATAGTTGTTCTTCCGCACAGTCCCTCTTCAATAATATTATATTCATTTCCAAGAAGATTAGCTATTCTGCCTGTCCATCTTACATCATAATCATATCTTCCTGATTTATCAGGCTTATATCCATAAGTATTAGAATCCCCAAAAAACAAAATATTTTTCATTGCCACATCCTCCCATGTAATATCTATCATTGTTCATTCCATACTTGTTTAGTATGTTTATATGTTATTACCTGCATAGTGATTTGTCAACAAAAAATTATTATAAAAAAATATAATTACTCACCCCGCCAGTAGGTTGTGTCAGGTACAGACTGCCTACAAACTATGCGCATAATAAAAGCATTGAGCATGTATAAAGTCTAGTGTACACGCGTCCATGGACGGACGCGTGAGCTGCCACGCACACGGAAGTGCGTTGGCAGCGTAACGTACACATAAACAAATTTCATCGCTCAATGCTTATTATTATGCAGCCTAGTTTGTCCGGAAGTCTTACCTAACACAACCCTACTGCTCTCTTTGCAAGCCTGTCAGCCTCTTCATTTCCTTCCACCCCTGAATGTCCCCTGACCTTCACGAATCTGATATTAATTGAATCCCTGACAGATGTAATATAATTATAATATTCTATTGTTCCTTTTTTGTTTCGTTTCCATTCTCCCACAGCCCATGCCTTGATACCTGCATAATCATAGAATATAGAAATATCTTTAAGTCCAAGCTCTATTGCTTTTTTTACAGCGGCCATGCTTCCAAGAATCTCTCCTGCAACATTACGCATTGAAGCCATCTCTTTATCACTGCCATTGCCTGACAATTCATATCTTACGCCATCATGCATAAGAAAACCGCCATATCCATACACTCCGGTTGCAATATTAAAAGAACCATCAACAAATGCATAATCATTGTCAGGCATTACATCTTCCATATTGCCACTTCCGGTCTTTCCATTAATCTCCTGTACAGCTTCCCTTCCCATATAAGCCTTCGCCTCTTCCATAGACATGAAGCTCTTATATTCGGCAGCTGGAAAACCATGTACATTCTTCTTACATTCGTCCCATGTCTGATATATTCCGGGAACTTTACCTACACGCACAGCATAATATTTCTTAGCCATATATATTTCCCTATTCTGATTAATAAACTCGGATTACTCCGGCAATCTCTTTTACCACTGAAAGTCCATTAAATACTGTCATTGCATCATTAAAATTCTTCTCTGCAACAACATCTGTAATAATAACCAGTTCAGCAACACCGTCCTTACGGCTCTTCTGGACCACCTGCGCAATACTTACATCATTGTTTCCAAGAACACTTGCAATGTTAGCAAGAACCCCCTGCTTGTCTAATGCTTCTATTCTTAAGAAGAATTTGCTCTTGGTTTCAGATATATCCTTAACAGGAAGCTCTTTGTAGCATGAGCAGCCAATCTTGCCACATGAGCCATGAACTATGTTACGGCATACATCGATAATGTCCCCCATAACAGCAGAAGCTGTTGGCATCTGGCCTGCACCCCTGCCCATAAACATGGTATCATCACTTGCCTCACCATGAACAAATACCGCATTAAACGAATCTCTTACTGTAGCCAGAGGGTGATTCTCATCAATAAGCATAGGATGAACCTTAACTTCAATTCCATCCGGTGTGTTTCTCGCAAGTCCAAGAAGCTTGATAACATATCCGAATTCCTTAGCATACTTAATATCTTCTGCCGTAATCTTAGTAATACCCTCTGTATATACCTGATTAAATGTTACCCTTGAATTAAATGCGATTGATGACATAATAGCCATCTTTCTTCCTGCATCATATCCTTCAACATCTGCTGTAGGGTCTGCCTCTGCATATCCTAATTCTGTTGCCTTGGCAAGAGCGTCCTTGTAATTCATTCCTGATTCAGTCATCTTTGTAAGGATATAATTAGTTGTTCCGTTAACAATACCAATAATCTCTGTGATATTGTTGCCAGCCATGCTCTGCTTTAATGGTCTGATTATTGGAATTGCTCCCGCAACAGCCGCCTCAAACTGAAGGTCAGCATGCATTTTGTCTGCCATTCCCATAACCTCTTCACCATGCTCAGCAAGAAGATCCTTATTGGCAGTAACAACCTGCTTTCCAGCCTCAAGTGCCTCAAGAATATACTGCTTTGCAGGAGTAGTTCCACCCATAAGCTCTATTACAATCTCAATATCCTTATCTTCAATAATATCCTTCCAGTTGTCAGTCAGTAATTCTCTGTCAATTGGATCACGGTCTTTATCAAGATTTCTTACAAGAACCTTCTTAACTACAAGTTCTGCACCCGTCTTACTAATCACATCATCTTTCATACTCTGACATAACTTGTATACACCTGTTCCAACTGTTCCTGCTCCTAATATAGCCGCATAAATCTTTCTGCTCATTACTTTGTACGCCCTCATTCCTGTTTATTATGTTAAGTTTATTATATTAATCTGTGATACATTTATTTCATATCTACAGCATCAACCTGATCCTTAAAGTTCTTTATAGCCTTCCCAGCCTTCTTTGTTACAGATACAATTCTCATAAGAGATATAAAATCCCATAACCCCTCTATCATCAGAGCAATTCCAATAAATACTATAAGTGCTGATGATGTTGAAAATGGATTCAATAATGCAATGATGCCAATAACAACCATTACAACTGCACCTATAAGCTCAATCCACCATTTGTCTGACTCAAGATGGTAGAAATCCACAGCATACTGAAGTTTAAGGATTCCATCAACAATAATAATAATTGCAAGTGCTGTTCCTAAAAAAACCGCAATAAAACCTGGTTTAATCACGAAAAACATACCAAATGCAAGAAGCGTAACTCCCTGTACAAGACCATATGATCCAAGAATCTCACTTCCCGCAATCCTGAAATAATTGATAAGTCTTAATACTCCCCAGACACATAAGGCAACTCCAATTCCTTTACATATGATTTCCTGGGATGCTGTTGGAAATATTACCAGCAGTAAGCCAAGAACAAACAATGCAATTGAAACAATAATAATCTCAAACTTAATTGTCTTTAACTTCTTATAAATACTGTTCATATGCTCCATCTCCTTTTCACTCATTTCAAAGTTCCGTAGTTCTTTTGTCTTTTGATTATACACAAAAAAGAACATCACTTCAAGACATGCATTTTTCTGCACTTTAATCTGTCTGTGATGTTCTTTATTATTATTTAATATTAAGTTAACATATACAGATTACTCTGCTCTTGACATAGCCTGCTCGTAGTCTCTTGTTCCAACCCAGATTTCCTTAGTATATGGACACTTCTTCTGTTCAATAGAGCGCTTGATAATAACCGAAATACATACCACATTCGCTATTATTGCAAGCATTGCAACAACTCCCTGTGCTGTCGGGTTAGCTGTTATACCAAAGTTGGCAATTGCATCTCCTGCACTTGCACCTGTAGTGTGACATGTAATTGCTGCGTTATAAAGATCAAGTGCCTTAACACCAGCCTTAGTTGCTCCACCATATAATGATGGCAATACACTGAATTTATTGCTTAACTGGAATAATGGTAATACCTGTGCAAACATGCACCATGTCGCAAGTGTCATGGCTCTGTTCTGAATCCATCCACCCTTATTCCATAATGCATTAGCAAATGTAGGAGCAAGAAGAAGAGCTACACCACAGTACCATGTATGTGTTGGAAGATTACAATATGTATACTCAAAATTCCAGATGTCATAAGCAACGATAAACCATATTGTCATATCCGGCCAGAGCATATCATCCTTTTTCTTAGATGAGTAAATTCCCCACCAGCCTGTCATACAGAAGATATTAATAAGTCCTGCAATTCCATTAACAATATTCCACCAGCCACCATAAAGGAATACACCTTCATTAGATGCCCACCATGCACCAGAAAAATCTCCAGTAATCTGGTAAGCTCTTATGGCTGATTCAAAATCAGATACTACCGCAATAAGAATATTAATAGCAACAATTACGAATGGCCAAGGTTTAAACCATTCTTTCTTTCCAATTCCCCACTTATACTTAATCATGAGGAAACCGACAACTCCGATATCTGCTGCATAAAGCTTAGCATAATGGAACCATCCGTTCATATACTCATATGTCTGATTGCTGTGACCGCCAAACAGACCTGCCTGAATTGTTATGAAATAGATTGTGAGTACAGCCGGAATGATAACGAATAACACGATACCACCAATCTTAGTACGACGACCTATCTCATTAAGAATTACTAATCCTGCAAACACAAGCACCCAACCCAGTAACTGAGTCATGGCTGTGCTGCCATAAAGTTGAAATAACATTGTTCACGCCTCCAATCGCTTGATTGATTTTATAAGTATTTTACACTTTTTTAATAAATATTTCAAGTAAAAATGATAGTCTATATGGGCTATCCTAAACATTTTAATATCTGCGATTTCTTGTTGTTGACAACTGCAAGGTTTTGCAAGGCCGAACGAATATTTTTCTGAATCACTGCCGCCCTTATTCCTTCGAATGGTTTAAGAAAGCTGTTAATTCCAAGTTCTTTAGCATTCTGTTCCAGTCTTGTAATTGAAGTAAACGCTGCAGACCACTGTGTATTATTAAGTGTCTGTTCTAGTCTTATGAAGTCATAACACGCCATATATTCCCTTACATCCTTTATATATACGGTCATAACAACTTCATTCTCTATATCTTTATCCTTGAATTTTGAATTAGAAATATCTATTCCGAGTCTTCTAAGATTCGCGATTATTTTCATCAATACCTGTTCGCGGACTGACATACTAACACTTCCCCTCACACTCAGCTTTCTTATATATTCTTGGCAGTACATTATTATGCTTTAGTTTTACTTTTTCCTTCAGGAATAACATATATCCATATAAGTGAACTTACAAACAAAAACATTGGATAAAACAGCTTTGGTAGAATCTGAAATGCTGTAATGCTATATCCAAGCTCTGAAACCGCTGATATGGCAACCAGCATCTGAGCACCATATGGTATTATTCCTTGAAATATACATGAAAATGTATCAAGAAGCGAAGCCGCTTTTCTTGGAGTAATATCATAATCATCAGCCATCTCTTTTGCAATAGGGTTAGCCATTACAATAGCAACTGTATTATTAGCTGTAGCAATATCCATTGTTCCAACTAAAAGTCCCATTCCAAGCTGTCCGCCTTTTTTCCCTTTAAATAATCTTCTTATTCCATTAAGTAAAGCATCAAATCCACCATATTCTTTAATAAGTGAACACATTACAGATACAAGAACTGCAACCATACATGTCTCAAACATTCCTGACGCACCACTTCCCATATTAAGAAGCAGAGTCTCCAATGTAACCTCTCCCATAACAAGCATAATAACTATTCCCGAAATAATACCTGTTATAAGTACAACAAAAACATTTACACCAATAATTCCACCCGCAAGTACAAGCACATATGGAATAATCTGAAAAAGATTATATGAATGTGCAATCTCACCATGAATATCTGTACTAAAAGAAAGCACAAGAATTATAACAAGGGTCACAATTGCTGCCGGAAGTGCTATCCAGAAATTCTCCCTGAACTTGTCTTTCATGGCACAGCCCTGACCATTACAAGCTGCAATAGTAGTATCTGATATAAAAGAAAGATTGTCTCCAAACATTGCACCACCCATGACAGATGCAACACATAATGCCATACTAAATCCTGATGCTTCTGATACCGCAACCGCTATTGGTGTAATAAGTGTTATTGTTCCAACAGATGTACCCATTGCAGTAGATACAAAGCAGGCAACAATAAAAAGTACCGCTACTGCAAACTTTGCAGGAATAATGCTTAACATAAAATAAGCTACACTCTCTGCACTGCTTCTTCCTACAACTCCGACAAATATTCCGGCTGTAATGAATATCAGAAGCATTGTAACAATGTTCCTGTCAGCCAACCCTTTTGCCATTACATCAAGCTTTTCATCAAACTTAAGCTGTGAATTCTGCATGCACGCTACTAATATTGCAGCCATAAATGCAACAATAATTGGTACATTATAAAATCCCATTGGAATCTTCATGACATATTCAAATATAATTCCGGTTCCAAGATACAACACAAGAAAAACAAGTATAGGTACCAGCGCAACCGGATTAGAATTCCTATCCTTTTTCATAATACCAATTAATCCTCGCCCATCTTAGCAAGCTTGGCAGCCTGGTCGGCAGCGATACATGCATCAATAATATCCTGGATGTCTCCATCCATAATCTTGTCAAGCTTATATAATGTAAGACCAATTCTGTGGTCTGTTACTCTTCCCTGTGGGAAATTATAAGTTCTTATCTTCTCAGCTCTGTCACCTGTACCAATCTGGCTTCTTCTTGCATCTGCCTCTGCTTCATGTGCTTTCTGAGTCTCAATGTCATATAACTTGGCTCTTAAAAGCGCAAATGCTTTCTCCTTATTCTGTATCTGTGACTTCTCTGTCTGTGAATAAATAACTATTCCTGTTGGATAATGAGTAAGTCGTACAGCAGAATCAGTTGTATTGACACACTGTCCACCATTACCTGACGCTCGCATAACATCAATACGGATGTCCTTCTCATCAATGTGGATATCAACCTCTTCTGCCTCTGGCATAACAGCTACAGAAGCAGTAGAAGTCTGTATTCGTCCGTTAGATTCAGTTACCGGGATTCTCTGTACTCTGTGTACACCAGATTCATACTTCATAATAGAGTAAGCTCCCTGTCCCTTAACCATGAATTCTACTTCCTTCATTCCACCAATACCGGTTTCATCGCCACTTAATACTTCAACCTTCCAGCCTCTTGCCTGTGCATAGTGTACATACATTCTGAAAAGCTCTGCTGCAAAAAGTGCCGCCTCTTCTCCACCTGCACCCGCTCTGATTTCAACAACAATATCCTTATCATCATTAGGGTCTTTAGGTAAAAGAAGAATCTTTAATTCATGCTCTAATTCTTCTACTCTTGCCTTAGATTCATTAAGTTCTTCCTTCGCCATCTCTTTAAGTTCTTCATCTGTCTCTTCATCAAGAATAGCAAGACTGTCCTCAATATTCTTCTTACAGTTCTTATACTCAGTATAAGTTTCTATAAGTGGTGCAAGACTGCTCTGTTCTTTCATAAGCTTTCTGAACTTTTCCTGATCATTAACCACATCAGGATTACCAAGTTCAGCCGTTATATCTTCATATCTGTTGACTGTATCTTCAAGTCTGTCAAACATACGTGTCACTTTTCCTTTCTCTCTCTAACTATATAATTACTTTCTGCCCATAACAACACGGTCAAGGCCAGCAAGGTCTTTTACAACCGTTATATCTCTTAAACCAGCCTGCTTCATTATTTCAGAAACATCTGCTGCCTGTTCGGCTCCTATCTCATAACACAGGTATCCGTCTGTCTTAAGATATTCTCGTGCTTTCTCAGTGATTTTCCTATAAAACATAAGTCCGTCCTCTGTTCCGTCAAGTGCAAGCAGAGGATCATGTAAACGGACTTCATCCTGCAGAGTTTCTATAACCTTAGTTGGTATATATGGTGGATTGGATACTATTGTATTAAATGTAATATCATTACCCAATTCGCCAAATAAATCACTAAGCATAAAATCAATATTATCAGCCTCGAGATTATGCTTATTCTTCTGTGCAACTTTAAGTGCCTTTTCAGAAACATCTACTCCAAGCACCCTGCTTTCTGGAAACTTCTTAGCAAGAGTAATCCCAATGCAGCCTGAGCCTGTACACATATCAAGAATATTATCACCATTTCTTGTAACCTTGATTACCTCACCAACAAGCACTTCTGTATCAGGTCTTGGTATAAGCACATCTTCATTCACTTCGAATTCATATCCATAGAAATATGCTTTTCCCAGAATATGCTGTAGTGGAACATGCGCAGCCCTTTTATCAATATATTCTTCATACAGCAGAAAATTCTCTTCTGACAACATGCTGTCACCATTCACAAGATAAAAAGTTCTTGTCATACCATTAATGGCAGATAATAATTCAAAACTATCATGGTCTGCATTATCGACGTTATTATCTCTAAGTCGCTTTGCCCCCCATTTTACTGCTTCTCGAATTGTCATCATAATTATCTGTCTTCCAGCCTTTTCTGTTTAAACATAGGAACATCCTCAGGATACTGCTCTTCTTCCGGCTCTTTTCCAGTTTCAAACTCAAAGCCCGCAACTACCTCTTCCTCTGTAAGTTCCTCTGCTTTATCATCAGCATTATAATCATTTGAATTATCATATACAGTACTTTCTGATTCATCACTTGCTTCATATACAAAAGCAAATGACTCCCTGTCTGTATCGTCCATACCAAATTCCATCTCCCTGCCCATCTGTAAATACTTTTGTTCAGGGGTAAGTTCTGTTTCCTGATTATCTTCTGACTTCTGTTCCTCTATATCAATAGTTCTTGTCTCTTCATTCCCATGAATAAGACTTCCTGATATTGCAAGTTCTGCCTCAGATGCCACAAGTGCTTCAACCGGATTATCGGCTTCTGAATAATATTCAGCAATAAACTGTCTCCAGTCAAATACTTCCTCAACTGCCCTTATGGCAACTTCAATCATATCCATATCCGGCTCTCTTGTAGTAAGCTTCTGAAACCACATTCCCGGTTTACTCAAAACTCTTACAAATGCATTATCATTCTTTCCTGCCCATCTTATTACCTCATAAGAAACTCCTGCAATTACAGGAATAAGCAGAATTCTTATAAGTATCTGCAGTGCCGTATTATCAACTCTTATAAATATAAAAAACACAATACTTATAAACATTACAAAGAATAAGAAGCTTGTTCCACATCTCTTATGATATCTTGAACTGTTCTTTACATTCTCTGGTGTAAGTCTTGCACCATTCTCAATGCAGTTGATACATTTGTGTTCAGCACCATGATACATGAAAGTCCTTTTAATATCTTTCATCATGGATATAAGTAA
>OHOZ01001272.1_pt1 | contig 11582 bp, 11 predicted proteins | sample 1569931 | NCBI WGS metagenome assembly OHOZ01 (sample SAMEA3879572, study PRJEB24766) | human gut metagenome | biome: human-associated habitat; feature: feces | place: USA | collected 1985/1987
GGATCTTCATTAAAACTGGTATCAGGTTTAGCTCGGTAAAAAACATATCGCACCCTTTCTTTTACCATCTTACAAAAAGACTGCCAATCATAATAGGCAACATCCTCTTCTCGATCAGAAAAGGGGTCGGCATCACACCAAATATCATCATACATAATTTCCACAATATCTTTTAGTATTCGCTCATCTTGGGCATCTATCTCATCACGCAATTCTTCGAAAATCAGTTGAGCTGTTGTATATGTTTTTCCGATATATTTCCCAGAATCAAACGGTAATTCGTTGACGGCATGAGTGTACAAAAAATTAACCCCGCTCATAATTATTACCATGAACGAATCAAGATTAACGGCTTTTCTTCTTTGTCCACAATAATCACATGTACAGACATATCCGTTTGCCTTTATATATTCTTTTAATGATTTATTTCCAATGCACTCATGGCACAGCTTTTTATCACTATCCCCATATCCTCTTTCAATCGAATTAATATAATCATTGTTAACCAAACTCATATTAAAAGCTCCCATAAAACAGCATAGAATAAAAAACATATAGCAGATTATAGTTGCCTACTCTATATTGAAAATTATACGCCTCTTCTGGATCATTTTCAATGTGTACTGAAAGATATACAGTGTTTATATGATAAGAACCTTGGTATAGGTACAGGTAAAAACAGCAAAATGCAATCACCGGCAGAGATGCTGATTATCCAGTATCCCTGTCGGTGATTCTTTTTACTTTCCTTTCTTTCCCTGCTCTCTCTTCCTCCCCTCTGTCGGCCGTCCATCGCCTTCGCCCATGTCTTTCAGCCGCTGCGCCTCCGCAATTTCCGCTTTCATCTCCACGATCAGCACTTTCAGCTTCTCCTCGCACTCCTCGCGGGTATGGGCATAGACATTGCGGGCGTGCTTCTTGCCATCGGGCCATTTTGGGGAATAGCGCCCTTCGAAGAGGTGGTCGTTGATCTGACTGACGCAGCCGGTGCCGGACCTGCGCTTGCGGCCCACGTAGGGCTTGAAGTCGGTCATTCTCGGCTTTTCCGCCTGGGCCGGGGCAGTTTCCTGCCCCGGCTCTGAAGCGTCCTCCTGCGGCGCTGCTTTGCCGATGCCGCGGTCGATGTTGGCGGCGGCCGTGAGCCGCATGTCGTCGGTGATGTGGGTATAGATGTCCAGCGTGGTGGCCGCCGACACATGCCCCAGCATGGCGGAGAGCGTTTTCACATCCATGCCGTTCTCCAGTGCCAGCGTTGCAAAGGTATGCCCTTACGGTATAATTACGACAAACCGGAAAAGCCCCGTATATCAAGGGTTTTCGGTTATCTGGCAAGGTTTTTCATCCTTTTCCAAACCGAAAAATCGAGCCGCGAAGTAGTTATATCGTAGGGGGTGTTATAGTAACGACAAAAACTAAATACTGTTTGGGCGGGCTGTCAGCCCGTCCAAGAAATCAGGACATTTCCTCTGAAAAGAAGAAATGTCCTTTTTTTGTACCCAAAATCAGATGCCGACAGGAGGAACACAATGCCTGAAAAAACCGTGCAGAAGGAACCGGGCAAAAAGCCCGTGCCATCCAAAAAGCCGAAACCGCAGCAGGAAGTGGTCGTTCAGATTCCGCTCTCCGAGCTGCATCCATTCCCGGATCATCCCTTTCAGGTGCGGGAGGATGCGTCCATGCAGGAAACCGCCGAAAGCGTCAAGGAATACGGCGTCCTCGTCCCCGCGCTGGCACGGCCACGGGAGGACGGCGGCTATGAACTGATCGCAGGCCACCTCCGCAAACACGCCTGTGAGCTGGCGGGGCTGGCCACCATGCCCGTCATTGTCCGCGACATTGACCGGGACGCTGCCACCATTATCATGGTGGACAGCAACCTCCAGCGCAAGAATATTCCTTATCATGAGCGTCTATTTGCAGAGGTCTCCATTGGATGAGTCAACCTACCAGTTCATGGGCAGAAAACGGGCCGAGGGTAAGCCCTACCGCGTCTACACGATGGCTTCTGCCAACAAATTCCTACGGATCTACTACACCACTGTAAAAGCCTATCTGGAAGCGTTAGAATAAGTCTGCCCCTACCACGAAACATTGGCTGGCCGCTGTTTCAATTTGAGATGCAAAGCGGCTTAGTTTGGTGCGGCGTTTTTGCACACCGCATTACCTTGAAATTTCTACTTGACTTTTCTTAGCAGGTCTTTCCCATTAACTTTGTACGCAGAAAATTAGCTTAAAACAGCGCCGTTTTCAGTGGTGCGGCAACACCGCGGACCTCGTTCAGCGACTTAATCCCAAGCTCCTGCATCAGCGCAGCAAGATCATCCAGCAGACGTCCCATGAAATCCGGACGGGTCAGATTTGCGCTGCCGACCTGCACAGCAAATGCGCCAGCCATGATGTACTCCAGCACATCCTTTGCGCAGGTAATGCCGCCTGCGCCAATAACCGGCATTTTAGTCAGAGAAGCCGCTTCTTTGCAGATACTCAGACCAATTGGCTTGATCCCCGGGCCAAAGTAGCCCCCCCCCTGCGTCGTGCGCGAATAGATGTCAACAGACAGTCCGCTGATACAATTGAAGGGGACGAACATGTCGACACCCGTTTCTTCCAATGCATGAATGACCGGCGCCAGCGGATACAGGCCGCCCGCGCCCTTAGCGATCAGCGGCTTGTCTCCGGCACTCTCCCGGACCATGCGCAGCAGCTTTTCCAGCTGCGCAGGATCCTGCCAATAGGCAGGACCGGGCACACCGTAGGGGCACGTCAGGTTGACTTCGATTGCAGCGATCTTTGGCGTCTGGGCGGCCAGGGCCGCCAGCTCCGCCATTTCCTCCATGCTGCGTGACTTTAAATCAACAATGACCGGAATGCGATCCGGCAGCCGGTCCAGCACCGTATCGATAAAGGTCTGGAGGCTGATGTTGTTGGGGCCGAACGCACTGAGAAAGCCACAGGGTACACGGGCAAATTTGTTGTTTATGGATGGAGAACCATCGGTGCTCAGCATGGAGTTAGGGATCAGCGCGCCCAAGCGCGTCAGATCCTCGTAATTTGCAAATTCGATCACGTTCCCATAGCTTCCCGGTGCCGGCATAATGGGATTTTGCAGTGTAAAACGCCTTTCACCCAGCATACAGCTTACTTGCAGATCCATACTTCATCCCTCCTTATACATAGTGGCCCAGGAAATTCTGGTCCTTTGCGTAATCCACCGTCTCAATCGGCAGGAACGGGCCTTCCTGGCACACGGCAATCCCTGTAGATACAGGACCGCTGTGGATAAAGCAACCACGGCACGCACCGACGCCGCAGCCGACCTTCGCACCGGTAAAAACGACGCAACGTTTCGCCTTCCCCGCCGCAGTGGCCTTCCAATGAACCAGCTCCTCCAGCGGGAGCGCAATGACGAGCGTCTTCGCATCCGGCAGTTCTTCAGGCACCGCCACAGGAGCCGGGCGCATCCCGGCAAATGCAGCAGATTTCGCATGGTACGATCCCGTCAGATACACACCTTTACAGCGCTCCGGCCACGCACGCAGCAGTGGCGCAGCAAGCAGGAACCCCTTTGCATCACACAGCACAGAAAACTCGCCCTGCACAGGTGCGACCTTGCCATTTGGCCCCCAGATCGTCACAGCATCGCCGTCACGCAGTTCGTACAGCGGACTGTTGGGATGCAACCACACGCAAACGCCCTTCGCGTCAAGACGCTGGATCATCACGGGGGACGGCCAGTGCACGCCAGTGCCATACATAGGTGCAGCCATCAGAAACTGTCCCGGATCAAAACCGGCCGGATCAGCGGCCACGAGGCATTCTTTCCATGTAGTCCCATCTGCGCCCGCAAACGTCCTTGCGGACAGGAGCACAGTATCCTTGATATAAGACATAGTCAGCTCTCCTTCTTGCACGGTTTAACGACCAAACGGGGCAGGAAGATGCTTTGCAAGTTCTGCCGCCATGTGCAGATAATTATCGTAAGACGGGTAACGTACCTGAACGGAGTTTGTCTGCGGCGCATCAAAGGGGGCATCGTGATCCCACAGTGGCCCCATGTTTTCTCCATCCGTGTAAATCAGACCTTCAATGTCGAACAAATCCTGCTTTTCCAGCACGCGTGCACGCAGCAGATCCATAATTGCACGGAACGAGCAATTCCAGCAATGGCGATCCCAGCCCGGTGCAAACGGATCCTGATAGCAGGGTGAAAAATACTTCGACTGCTTATAATACCGTTTCAGTTCCGGATAGCGGATCGGTTTCTGATGGTCTGCAAAAATTTCATCGTAACGGAGATCCACGATCTTTCCATCCTCGATCACAATACGCAGCCAGCCGGTGAGGCCATAGCCGAAATCCTCAGACAGGCTGTAGAGCTTCTGCTTGGACGATGTCTGGATCTCTTTGGAAAGCTTGCTTGCCAGCGGCAGCAGGTTCCGCATGCTACCGGAGGCACCGGTGAGGAGCTCAAAGTTCCCCTCCAGGCTCTGCTTTTCCATCATCTGCGCTTCAACGAAAGCCATTCCATCTGCCAGCACAACGCCAGCCTTGGCCTGGCGGGGCTTCGATGCCTGCCAGATACCGTAGTCGGTCCGGCGCTTGTCAATGCCGCCAAAATACTGGTTGTAATAGTCGGGCATGGTCTTTTCATTGAATTCGACGAAAAGGAGCTTCCCCTCGCTGCAAACGACTTCAAGACTACCGGTGTGGCCCTGCATACCGGCGGGTGCGCCAAATTCGTTGACAGCTTTGTAATAATCGCCGATTAGCAGCCCCTTGGGCGGCTGTACACTATAATTCAGCCAGTCGACTTCTTCGCGCTGATTCCAGATAACAGGTTCTCTCGTCATAAGTAATTCCTCCTAAAACTGCCGGGTCGATCCCGGCTGATGCTTTGTTGTGTATGGATCACAAGGTTTCCGTGCGTCAGTTCGCCGTTCGGAACAACGGCTGCGGAAGCTCTGTGATGCAAATTTCGCCGTTGCTGTCTGCAAACAGGCATTGTGCGCCGTGTGCAAGGGCCATCGCTGCGCCGTCTTCCCTACCCAACACAAAAATTGCGGTAGAAAGCAGTTCCGCCAGCACCGGATCTCCGCACACCACGGTAACGCTCTCCATTCCGGCCGGGACCGGCCATCCGGTTCGCGGGTCAAGAATATGACAGTAGGTTTCGCCGTCAATGCGAAAAAAGCGATCGTAACTGCCTGATGATGCAACCGCCAGATCCTGCGCCAGCAGGATCCTCCCGGCTTTTACCCCCCTGGCTGCGCCAGGCTTCTGCACTGCAACAGGCCAAAGGCCCGATCCTTCCGCGGACGGATACGCACCGAGCAAATACAGCTCGCCGCCAAAGTTTATGCTGGCCGACCGGATTCCCGCATGGTGCAGGCATTCAGCAACACATCCGGCAGCATACCCCTTCCCGACGCCTCCGGCATCGATGGACATGCCCGGCTCGGAAAACGTGAGCGTCTGTGTGCCGTCATCATACCGTACGCGGGAATAGCCACAGCGCTCCATGGCTGCACGGATGGCCCGTCTGCTCGGAATGGCAGGCTGTGGTGCAGTGAAATCCCACAATTCGACCAGCGGACGCACCGTCGCATCATACGCGCCCTGACACCGCGCGGAGAATCGATCCATTCTCCGTAGCAGTGTATAGAGTTCCGCCGAGACGGCGTAAGGAACCCCGGCCGGTGCAACCGATTCATCCGGCCAAGCTCGGATTCCGGGTCATAGGCATTGAGCATGTCCTGTACATGCCGGGCTGTCATCTCACAGGCGTCCAAAACAGCACCGGCATCACCCGTATAATCATGCAGGATAATCTCGCAGACGGTGTTATACAGGAATAGCCGTCTTCCGACAGGGATATCGCAGCACATATCTCAGCCCTTAACGCTGCCTGCCACAAGTCCCTGAATCAGGTACTTAGAGAAACAGGCAAACAAGATGACCATCGGGATCGTTGAAATTGCCAGACATAAGATCTGCGCGGCCAGATTGGCGCGGTATTCCGTGTTCAAAAGCGAGATTGCAAGCGGGATTGTAAATTTGTTGACGTCCGACAGTAAGACCAGTGGGCCCATATAGCTGTTCCAACTCCAGACAAACTGAAGAAGGCCGACCGGGATCAGCGCCGGGCGAAGGATCGGAAAGACCAGTCGGAAAAAGCTCTGCCATTCATTGCAGCCGTCGATCCGGCCGCTTTCCAGGATCTCATTCGGAACGCCGCTGCGGATATACTGATGCATCCAGAAAACAGCAAACGGGCTGGCCATGCTGATAAAACAGAGTGGAAGCAGCGAATTGGTCAAACCGAGGAAGTTAATCTCGATCACAAGGCCAACCAGGTTGAGCTGCACCGGCACAGCCAACGCGCCGACTACAAGCAGGAACAGCAGTTTTCTGCCCCGGAACTGATACTTGGCAAACACAAACCCAGCCAGTGCGGAGACAAATACGCTTCCGACCGTGCTGAGGATGGCGATGAACATGCTGTTGCCATAATAGCGCAGGAAATCAAACTGCATGATGCTCCGGATGTTTTCCATTAGGAACGTACCAGGAAGGAACCGGAAATTCGTAAACAGGTCTTCCGTTCGGTAGGTACCCATGATAAGCATCAGGTAAAACGGCAGCAGCGCAATCACCGTGAAAATCAGGACAAACAGCCACGCAGCGCCGGTCCCAATCGCATGTTTGACCGCACCGGTCGTCTGCAGCGCATTATGTTGTGCTCGTTTCATCAGGTCTCGTCCTCCTTCCCGTTAGAGATCCGCAACGTCAGCAAAGAGAATCCAAGAATAATGGCAAACATAATAAACGCGATCGCCGCTCCGTAGCCAAACTCAAACCCCTTGAAGGACGCGTCATAGAAGCGCAGCATCATGGTGAGCACTGAACGGTCCGGTCCTCCCAGCGGGGAAGAACTGAAGCCGCTCTTGAAAATCATCTGCGGCGTATCAAACAGGTTCAGCACAGCGTTTGTACCGGTGATGATGGTAAAAATGAACGTCGGCTTGAGCATAGGAATGGTAATGTGAAAAAGCTGATGCCACCACCCTGCGCCGTCGATCCGCGCAGCCTCATACAACTCATCTGGAATGGCAGACAGGCCCGCCAGGAACAAAACCATCATATAGCCGTAATTTCTCCACACCTCCACGAAGATCACGACCAGCCTCGAAGGCCACGGCAGGCCGAGCCAGTAAATCGGCTCTACGCCAAACAGCCCAAGGAAATTGTTGATAACGCCGCCCTTCCACGTAAAAATAAAATTGAAAATGATGGAGAGCGCAACCGAGGTTGTGATATACGGCAGGAAATTGATGAGCTGGAACGCGCGACCGGTCCGTTTGAAAAAGGATTTCAGGAAAACCGCCAAGGAAAAGCCGATCAGCATCTGCAGCGGAGAAATCGTAATGGCAAACAGCAGTGTGTTTTTGATCGATTTCAGGAACTGCGTATCCACAGTAAATGCGCGGATATAGTTGCTGAGTCCCACAAAATCAAATTCCGGACGGATGCCGTTCCAATTCGTGAAACTGACAGCAAAAGAAAACAGCAGCGGAAAAACATTGAACAGGAAGTAGATGATAAAATAAGGCGCGAGCATAGCAAACGGCGTGCCGCGTTTTACTTTCAGTCTCATCTGGTCGACGACATCCTTTCGATAAAGTAGGGGGAATGCGGCGCTACGCCGCATTCCCCCGATCGGTTAATTTACGCGGGTCAGCTCAGCGTGCTTCATCATCAGATCATCAGCGATCTGATCGAGCAGATCGTCCGTATTGCAATTACCACGGGTCGCGTTGATGGTCAGCAGTGCCTGACGGCAGGCATCCGTGAAGTCATTGTCATACGGTGTTACCAGGATCGCTGTCTGCAGCTGACCAAGGCCGCGGTCCGCATAGACCTTCCAAATGTCCTGACCGGCGAAGTAGGGGTCTTCCTGTGTGTAGAAATTCGCATCCGGTTCATACAGCGAACGGTTGCTGACAAAGGAGCTCTTGAACTCCATGGCTGCCGTTGCGCCTTCGATAGTATTGTGGATGAATTTCAGATACTCCACCGCGCCTTCTTTGTTGACGGCGGACTTCGGAACCAGCATTGCGCCGGACGGCATGGCGTAGGCGGTGCCGGTCGGCAGAATCAGACCCCAGTTGCCGGCACCGTCAGGATCGTTGGCTTTCAGTACCTGCGAAATAAGGTACGGCGGCATGGGATAGAAGATGTGGTTGTCTTTGCTGTAGGACGCGGATTCTTCGTTGGAGAGATTCTCAAAGACATCGATCAGGCCTGCCTGCGTGAAATCGATCAGCGTATCAAAGATCGGACCGAGATAGCTTTTCAGTGTGAGCTCTGTCCCATTGACGTAAGAACCTTCTTGGTAGCCGCGCAGCACATCATAGAAACCGCCGACAGATGGCATCAAATACACCTCGCCGTCGGAAGCTTCCTTGACCTTCAGGCCAAGTTCCTTGAACTCTGCCCAGTTGGTAAATAGCGCTTCCACATCTTCCGGCTCCGAAACGCCAAAATACTTTTCTGTCAGATCCCGCTTATAGGCCATTGCACCGACTGCAACGTATTCTGGGCCATAGAACTCACCGTTCGGGCCGGACTGAAGCGGCAGCAGCGCCGGGATCGTAGTCTCCGGATCATAATTATAGGGCGGCTGCGAAATGTCCTCCAGGATCCCCATTTCATAGAACAGGCCACGGTACGGATAGTCGACCATGATCAGATCGCCGAGTGGAGATCCAGCTGCCAGCGCGGTCTGCACCTTCGCGACCATCTCTGTGCTCGGGATAGGCGTGTATTCAATCTTATACTTGTGGTTCGTGTACTCATAGAACGCTTCATTGAGCGGCAATGTGGTTTCAATGTCTTCCGACCAGACATGGATGATGATCGGTTCTTCGGAACTACCGCTTTCCGTGGAGTCTGCAGCAGGAGTCGTTTCAGAAGCAGCGGGCGTCTGCGTTTCGGTGCTGTGGGTTTTGCCGGCACACGCGGTAAGGCCGAACAGCAGAAGTACTGCAAGAGCAAGGGCAAAATATCGCTTCACTTTTTGGTTCCTCCTTCGTTGTTTCCCGGCGCAGTCTCTGCATAGGCTGCGCCGAACGCTGATTTCTTTCTGGCGCAAGAAACCTGCGGAACAGCGGCATTTGCACCGTGCAGAGCGGACTGCAGTATCCCGATCCTGGTGCGATGATTTGCAGCTGTTCCGGCGGCCGCCGGTTTTCTTGCTTTCTAGGTTAAGTATAGCAGACGGGCACGTGCAAAAACCATGTCCAAATTTAAGATAATTTGCACATTTTAAATGACGTGCCGCGTTCCATTCCTGGTTTCCAATTGCTGCGATCGACTGCAAGCCCACTTGATTTACAGGCTGTCACCGTGGTAAGATATCACATAATCCGTTTCGATAAAGGAGACGAAACCTGTGACATCTGTGATGCTGCTTAATCTGACCGGCACTGCACAAAAGCGCCTCATGGCGCTGCTTGGTACCATGTCGGACGCTTTCCGTCTGATCGGCGAAGCCGAGGACATGGAACAGGTTCCGGCGTTATTGCGACAGGTGTCTCCAGAGATCCTCGTATGTTGTCTCTCTAGTCCGGAAAAAACTATGCATGAGGGGTTCCTTCAGCTCCACAGGGAAGCGCCGGATACCGAGTTGATCCTGATCTGTATGGAAGAATCATTCGTCTGTGCCAGGCTCGCGGTCACGCTCGGTGCGGCGGACTGCCTGCTTTTCCGGGAGCTGTCCGTTCCCGCGCTGAAGGCCGCATTAGAACGTGCCGAGGGCCGTCTGTCCGATCGAAAAAGAATTCATTTTCTGGAAGCGAATGCAGCCGTCAAGGCCTTCTGGCGCAAGCAGCCCCAAGCAGTGCTTCCAGACTGGATCCGATTTCCACAGCTTTTAATTCTGTGCGCACCTGCTGTCCAGCAGACTTCGCTGATGTACATGGACTCTTTCCCCTATTGGCGCAAGCTGAACGAGCAGCTTCAGGACTACGGGCCGATCACAAGTGTTGTCTTTTCCGATATGGAAAGTCTGCTCCTCCTACCAACCGGAAAGCTGCACAGCAAACAGCGTCTGCGCGAGCGTGGTCTTGCATTTGCGATGGATTTTCAGAAATTTCACAAGGAAACGTATCAGTTTGATCTGCATATTGCGCTGGGCGGTGTCTGTTTGGACGCTGCGCAGCTGTATGACGGTTATCTCAAGACACGTGCGTTGCTGATGGATGGCGTATTCAACCAGAATGCTGCAATCATGGAAAATCAGCCGGAAGCCGTCGATGAGGTATTAGCCAGTCAGGTACGCAGCTGCCTACAGTCCATGCAGGAGCTGATCAGCGAAAGACGGTACAATGAGGCAAAGGTCCCGGCAGCAACCATGATGGATCAGCTCCGCAAGTCTCGCTTTCCACCTCTGTTTCAGGAAGTTATGATCGCTACAGAGCAACTCTTAGGTGAGCATGCCAAGCGCGGCGGACTCGTCTATCCTTATTCCTCTATCTCACAGGCGAAAAAAGCCCTGCTAGCAACACTCAGTGTTTTAGAAGCAGAGCAGTCTGCAAAATACAGCTGGCGGGTGCGGCAAATGCTGCAGCACATTCATCAGCATTATCAGGCCGAGATTGATTTGAATGGGCTTGCAGCAGAGCTTGGCATTACGCCTATCTATGCTGGGCAGCTATTCAAAAAAGAGACCGGTCAGACCTTCTCTTCCTATCTTACGCAGTGTCGGCTCGCCAAGGCACAGCGACTCCTAGAAACCGGAAAGTATAAGATCAGTGAGGTCAGCGAGCTTGTCGGCTATCAGTCTATCTCTTATTTCAGCCGCACCTTCAAGCGGGTCACGGGCAGAACTCCCTATAGCGTCCTATCCTCCGCCCACGCCAAGCAACGGCCATGAATGCATAAAGCCGCCGGATTCCGCAATAGCATCTGGTGATTCCGCGTATGCATTTTTGCAGGAACAGACCGTGAACGATCAAAAGGCGTTGGCAGGAATTCTGGCTGCGCTGATTCAATATAAAAAGCATAAAAACACCCCGACGAACTGCAACCAGCTCTCGTCGGGGGTGTTATGTAAATTATTAGCTGAAGTATCATTTCATCTCTTTCATGACTTGACTATCGGCAAAGCTCAAGCTACAATCCATGTCGGCTCCGTTTGGAATCCCCCGAATTTGCCCAGCTCCCCTGACCCAGATTATGACCCAGGTGTGCGCGAAAGCGTGTGGACATAATGGATAAAACCTTGCAAAATCCCGCACTTTTCACTGACGGAACGGACGTATTTGACGCAAAACGCTCCATATCACGAACCGATAGCAGCTGGCAGTCATGAGGTCAGCGGTTCGATCCCGCTTATCTCCACCAAAACAAAAAGTCATTCCGTAAGGAATGGCTTTTTTGTTTTGGCTGGGCATACGTGGCGCGAGAAGCGCTGTGGTTCGACCGAATGCATTTTTGCGGCGCAAAAGCGCCGCTTTTTCTGCATGCAATGCAGAAAACATAAGAAAATGCAATCGGCACGGAGGCGGCGCAGCCGCCGGAGT
>OHOZ01001279.1_pt1 | contig 11530 bp, 4 predicted proteins | sample 1569931 | NCBI WGS metagenome assembly OHOZ01 (sample SAMEA3879572, study PRJEB24766) | human gut metagenome | biome: human-associated habitat; feature: feces | place: USA | collected 1985/1987
GGGCGCAGAAAGCGTGAGATTTCTTGATTTCTTCCGCATGGGGCTGGTCAACCTCTCCCGCCGCAAGGCGCGGACGATCCTGACCGCCCTTTCGATGGCGATCGGCGTCATGTGCATCGTCGTTCTCATCTCGGTCGGTCTTGGCTACGAGGCGGCCTACCGGGAGAACATCGAGGCGATGGGTAGCCTGACGAAGATCGACGTGGCCCCGCCGAGCGATTCCACGGGCGGCAGGACCGCGCTGCTCAATGACAAGGCGGTCGACGCGTTCAAGAAGCTGCGCGGGGTGGAGGCGGTGACGCCGGTCGTGCAGGCGACGGCGTGGCTGCAATCCGGGTCTTACATTGGCTCGGCAAAGCTCTACGGCATTGACCTTTCCACGGCGGAGAGCTTCCTCATCTACCCCGTGGAGGGCGAGATGCCCGGCGCGGGCACGCATCTGCGGCCCGAGATCATGTTCACCGACGATATGGCGGCGTCGTTCGCGGATCCGGACAAGGACTGGGAGTTTGCCCTGAATGCGGACGGCACGCCGAAGGTCGACCTGCTGCATTCGACCGTCAAGCTGACCTTCGACTACTCGAACCTCTCGGGCGAGTACCAGGAGGGAGAAGACGGGCGCGCGGTGTCGGCGGGCAATATGTACCGGCTCAACATCTCCGGCCTCTGCTCCGCGCAGAACTACACCTACGCGACGAGCGGATTCCTCGATAAGACGAGACTGGAAGAGTGGATCAGCGCGAACAGCGCATTCATTCCGCAAAGGTCTCTGGAAGACACCGGCGGGCAGAAGACCTATGATCTGGTTTGGGTCAAAGCCGCAGAGGGCGACGACGTGCAGGCGATTGCGAAGGTCATCCGAGACGCGGGATTCCAGACGTACAGCCTGAACGATATGTTGGAAAGCGTCAAGAAGCAGTCCAATCAGATTCAGGGCATGCTGGCGGCAATCGGCGCGGTGTCAATGCTTGTCTCGGCAATCTGCATTGCGAACACGATGATGATGTCCATCAACGAGCGGCGAAAAGAGATCGGCGTTCTCAAGGTGCTGGGCAGCGAAATGACCGACATCATGTTCATGTTCATGGTCGAGGCGCTTCTGGTCGGCATTGCGGGCGGACTTTTCGGCATGGGGCTGAGCTTCGGTATGCGGGAGCTGATCCCAGTGCTGTTCTCTGACATGGACGTGCGCAGCATCATTCCGGTCTGGCTGGTTGTGGTTGGCCTCGGCTTCTCCGGCATCGTGGCGCTCCTCTCAGCCCTCGCCCCCGCGATTGGCGCAATGCGCATCTCGCCTTTGGAGGCAATCCGGGCAGAGTAATGGATCTGATTCAAAAGGAGTAGCACTATGAAATTAAAAAAAGCAATTCTGGTACTTATTGCTGCAGCAATCGTTGTTGCGATAGGTGGAACGGCTGTTTTGGTGCTGCAATACTTCTCTGAAACAGCTGCGGCCGCTAATTCAAGCGGAGATTTGGAAATAGATTATCTCATAAAAGACAACGAATCAGATACAGAAAATACTGCGCAGCAGGAAAGCAAGAATATTTTCCAATGGTTGATTGCAAGGCTCTCCGCAGATAAATCCGAAGTAGTTGAAGTTGCACCGCAAAACAGTTCGATTACGGAAAATGGGCAAAGAACAACTGGCCGGCCCAGTGTGGACCTTGCCGATAGCGATGGTCAGGAGATTCAAAGCGCGGCAGGGAAAAATGGATCCAAGACAACGGCTCCGTCAAAGAATGCAGTTGACAACACGGGCAAAAATGACAATTCCGCAGAGCAGCAACCGGAAGATTCCACGATTGATGCCCCAGATGAGGAAGAAAAACCGTCGGGCGATACGGTCACAATGACGATTCGCTGCGATACTGCCGTAGCCAAAGGAATGAGCACGGAAGCAAAGTGGGCGGGGATCGTTCCTCCAAGTGGTGTTATCCTGCCGGTTACAACATTTACGATTGAACCGGGCGAAACGGCGTTCAGTGTCCTGCAGCGTGCAAGTAAGCAATATATGTTCCAAATGGAGTACAGTGGAACGAACGGATCACAGTATGTTGAGGGGATCAATAACCTTTATGAATTTGACGGCGGTCGCTGGAGTGGGTGGATGTATTGCGTCAACGACTGGTATCCGAATTATGGATGTGGGCAGTATGCTCTGAAAGATGGCGATGTTATCGAATGGAACTACACCTGCAATCTTGGGAAGGATCTTGGTCAGGAATGGATGGGAGAAGATTGGACAGAGACGCACGATTGATTCGCAAATCCGAGTATGACCAGTTCTAATAGCTTGCGACTCCGTGTTTCGGGTCGCGCCTGATACGCAAAAGGGCGCAGAGGAGAAAGAAAGGTGGCACACAAGAAAAATAGGAAGTATGAGAAGCAACCGGACAAAATCATCTAAATGAAAAGGAGTATCGTATGATGAATAAAAAAAGAATTCTTGCGCTGCTGATGGCCGTCGTTATGGTCATGGCATTTGCCACGACGGCATTTGCCGCTACGCTGATCAGCCATGCAGAGGATACCAGCGTTCTGACGCTGACATCCACCGGGAATACCGTGACCTACACCGCAGTCACGGTTGAAGGTGATCCGGAAGGTACAGGAACCGGCTATCCGGACGTTACGACGTATTCGTACAACATTGTTCTGCCGTCCACTGCTACATCGTTAACTTCCGTTAGGATTACTGCAAAATATGATGTAGAGACGACACTTAAGATTGGTGACGACGAACAAGAGTATAGGACGAGTGGTGATAAGAAAATAACCACCGTGACTCTCGATTTCACATCTGGTTCGAAACTGTTTAAGATCTATTCCGGAACAACGTTGGTGCGCTCCTTTGTTGTCACCGCTGGTATCAGCGGACAAAAGCTTTCCAATGTTACCATGCGCATCAACGTCCAGAATGCTTATAGCTGGCTCAAGAAGGGCAATTCCATGAACGCAACTTCTAGCGCTGGCTTGGAGCATTTGAAAACGGCGACGGGTATTACCGTTACAAACAATGTTGCCTCTGATATGAGCGTAGTTACACTTACTGGTCTGCCTACTGGTTCGACTGCGATGGCCGCCTTGTATTATATCTGCGGCGGTGTTCAGGACGGCACTGCTGTCAAGCTCTATAAGAATGGTACTGATATTACGGCTACTGGACTTGGCATCGATATCAAGGGCACCGGTTCTGATGGAGCCGGACACTACACCTATATCTCCGCAATGGGCAAAAAGGCAACGTCTAGTACGGAAGCAGACAAATGGCTTGGAGAAAGGTCGACAGAACAATTCTCGGGCTGGCTGTATCTGAATCGCGAGAGCAACGGTACGTATAGTATGCCGTCCTATGGTGCTGCGCAGTACACGCTGACGGACGGCGAAGATATCGTGTGGCTGTTTACGAACAATTTTGGAGACTATAACATCCTTAATCCTTCAAGCGCGTCCTAATTAATTACCCCCCAGCAGGAAACGAAAGTTTCCTGCTGAGGGAGCACGTAAACAGTTGGAGGAGAAGAAATGAAACGATTCACACGGATAATTGCCAGCATACTGGCTGTAATACTTTTACTGGGAAGTGTTTCGGTTTATGCCCTGCCGGATATCCTGAATACCAATAGATGGCCGGATCCCGGAAATAATCAGGAAACAATCATAACCTATGACTGGGCGTATCGCGCAATGGTGATCCCGGAGCTTGATTCGAGCCGCTATGCGGATACTACAAAGGAAAAGTGGTCAAACGAATATACGTTCAGCAACAGGTTTAACCTGCCCTATCTGACAGGGCAGGGGGAATCGGCAGCGGAGGGAACGCTTTTTCGGTGGTATCCTGGTAACTTTACTGTTCCCAAAGATGCGGTACATACGTCCGAAAAAAATGATTATAACGTAACAATTCAGATATATACCTACCCGACAGTTTCGACGAACCCGACAAAGGGGACGCTGCAAAAAACTCTGGAGAAAAGGGATTATTACACACCGCAGTGTGTGTACACGGAGTTTACCTATGGAGGAATTGCGCGGAAAACCCCCAGGTTCATCATGGGATTGCGGGAAAGTCCGTATCCCTATACGGATGCCGAAATTGAAAATGCACTGAAGCTGCTTCCGCAGTTTCTTGATACATACAATCGCCTGGAGTCTGTGATCAATCAGATCTACGCTAAAGTGCAGCAGGAGCCCGGGAAAGCAGGCCCCGGCGACTACCACCCCATTTATACTTATATGCTCTTTGATGAGCTTCGGCGCATCAGCAGCCTCTTTACTGGGTCGGCTATTGTAGACGAGAGTGCGAAAAACATTGCTTCGCTGCAGGAGAAGTTTTTAACACAGTTGAAGCACGGCGATGCGTCCTATTATGAGCCGAAACAGCTCGAGGCGCAGCTTACGACAGCGGAATGGTGGCTTGATTTTGCCGATACGCACCGGATTGACGCACCGAACATTACATCCTTTACATTGGCTGGTTCGCCGGGTGTGATCGACGACGATGCGCATACCATTACCGTGTATCTGCCGGAGGGTTTTGACCGTACAAAACTGACAGAAGCGGATGCAGCGGTTCAGACAAATGGCTGGACACATGCAACACTGAAGGGAAGCTTCGCGCAGAATACAGCCTCCTATCAGGTCGTAGCGTATGATGAGACATCAAGCGTGACCTATAATGGTCCGGGGCAGGGGAATCAGGAGTTCTGGGCAGATGTCCAGCAGAACTGGAAGGTAACGATAGAAAAAGGAACCCCTGCTGCGCAAATCACATCTTTTGCCGTTAAGACAAGCGACGGGAAAACCCGTAATGCACGGATCGACCACAATGCGAAAGAGATCACATTGAATCTTCCGTATAAAACGGCACTTACAGACCTCAAGCCGATCGTTGCATACAACGGGACTGCGATCTCCACGATCCCTTCGGATTATACGACGCCGCAGAAGATCACAGTTTCAACTGTTGTCGGCGGGACAACCTATTCTACTGAATATACGGTTAAAATCACCGCCAATAAATCCAACGAGTGCAAACTGCTCGCATTCCGTGCAGCTGAGGTTGACGGCGAGATCGATGAAGAAGCTGGAACAGTCACACTTCAGGTTCCGTATGGAACGGATCTGACGAAGCTCGCACCGGAAGTAACGGTTTCTGAGTTTGCATCCTGCAGTCCTGCGAGTGGTGCTGTACAGGATTTCTCGAAAGGGGCTGTAAAATACAAAGTTACAGCTCAGGACACTAACACAACAAAAGAGTATCTTGTTACTGTCACGGCTGCCGCAGCCGATGACGATACAAAGATGCAGTCCTTCTCCTATCAGGGAATCGCCGGAACGATCGACACGACTAAAGGAACGGTAAAACTGGAGGTTCCGGCCGGAACGGATTTAACAAAGTTTGCTCCGACCATCGTTATTCCGTCGACTGCTACGGTTGAACCGGCTTCTGGCGTAGCGCAGGACTTCTCCAAAGGCCCCGTGACTTATACCGTTACTGCGCAAAGCGGAAAGAAGCAGAACTATCAGGCAACGGTTACGTGCAAGGCGGCAGAGGTCGACGAGGCGCTGGTCGAGCGAATGCAGACCCTTCTGGATAAGATCATTGCACGCTATCGCAAGACGGTGACAAGCGAGAGCACGGACTGGGAGTTTATGAACCTCGGGTTCTACGACCATAAGCTTCGTAAGCCGGGCGATGCGCTTCCGCTTAATTTTGATATTGAGCAGCAAGCCACGGAACTCAGCCGCGTAAAAATGACGGACTACGACCGCGGAATTATGATGTTTACCGCGCTAGGAATTGACGCGACGAAGCTGGATGCGTATGCGGGAAAGGATATCATATACTCCACAAAAAAGGAAACTGTCAATATCAACAATCTTGTGGAGCAGCTTTATAATTACCCTGTTGATGATACGATCAATGGCCCGATCTTCTTCCTGAATGCGGTCGACATGGGTAATTATACAATTCCGGCAGATGCCAAGTGGACGCGTGAGGATATCCTGAATACACTTCTGGCGCATGAGTATGGTTCTGATAAATTCCAGCTTGACATGGTCGCCATGCTGATGCAGGCAATCGCACCCTATCAGGATGAATACCCAGCCGTTAAGCAGAAGCTGAACGAAGGTTTGGATATCATTCTTGGCAACAAATCGGCGCCGGATTGCGTTGGAATGAAGCCCGGATACATTTTCTATTCGACCGGCTATGATAACAGTGAGGTTACGGCACAGGTCATTTGCGCGCTCTGCGCAATGGGCATCGATCCGAATACGGATCCGCGTTTCAGTGATGGAAACGGCAAAAGTGTCATTACAGTATGGCTGGATCTGTATGCGAACGAAGAGGAAGGCTATTTCCACCATACCTCCTCTGTGAGAAACAACGGCATGGCGACAGAACAGAGTTGCTACACGCTGCAATGGTATCTGAATTTCCTGAAAAATGGCGGCGCAGGGCATCCGTATTCACTGTATGCCGATAACGGCTTCGACTTCTCCAAAGAACTGAGTTCTGACGCTTCAATCCTGTCCTTTACGCTCAATGGGCAGAAGGGCGAGATCAAAGACGATAAGATCACAGTAAAATTCCCTGCGTCCGAGTCGACAAAGGATCTGTCTCCTACGATCCAGCTTGCCGCCGGTGCCCGCCTGATCGCTCCGTCCCTTCCGGTAACGTTTATTCCCGGTGCGGCGCAGCCGTTCACGGTGCAGGCCGAAGACGGAAAGACGCAGAAGACCTATTACGTAACGGTCGAACTGGATGAAAACGTGAAACCGGCGAACACTGAGTATGATCTTTCTCAGGCCGTGATCAAGGACCACGACCAATACACGCTTGACGCGGCCACGATCAAGAGCAGCAAGGCAAAAGACGGAACGATTGAGATCCTGATCACCGTTCCCGCGCCTGCAGATCCCGCGAAGCTCCGTGTCACGCTGCCGCTGCCCTACGGCGCATCGAGCACGCTGATCTTTGACGGGAAAAAGAATCTGGATCTGAGCGATTGGGTCGATTTTACGGTCACTGCTGGAAATGGCGCGGTGCAGAAGTACCGGATCAAGGCGGTACAGGAAAAGCTGGCGAAGATCGAATCGTTCTCGCTGACGATCAATGGAAAAAGCTATCCCGGCACTATTACCAGAACAAAAGGCGACAGCTGGAATATCTCAATAACAGGCGTACCGTCCAACGCAAGCCTCAATAACCTCAAGCCGACCATCAAGCTGTCGGAAGGGGCATCCTGCTCGCCGCTGCCGACGCTCGCGCAGGACTTCCGGAATACGGTGATCTATACAGTAACGGGTGACGGCATGGCAACGCAGACATATACTGTCACGATTTCCACTTCTGGCGCTGTAGACCCTGCACCGGTGGACACTTCCGCAAAGATCACATCCTTTGTGATAAAGGGCAAGGCTGGTGTGATCGATCATACCAACGGCCTGATCAAGGTCGAAGTGGACAGCAGCGTGGATCTGACACGTGTTGCACCGGAAGTCAAGGTCAACAGCGGATGTACCGTTAATCCGGTTTCCGGGCAGGTCGTCAATCTGACGATGCCGCTTGTTTACACGGTATCGAATGGAGAGAGCCAGAAGCAGTACACTGTCACAGTCACGAAGGTCAATTCCGCGTCGCAGAATCTCTGGGAAGCAGTCGCGGGAAAGACTGATCCGAAGGGTTATCAATACAGCCCCGATACGACGCCGCGAAAAGATACCTCGTCAGCGTCGCAGACCCTGGCACCGTCCCTTGGCAGCCTACAGCTGCTGGCAAACGGAAAAGCTGCGGCTTATACGCAAAGCACATATGGCAGCGAGACGGCGATCGTTCCGAACGCCTACAGTGCAGCGACGACCTACCGCCTGAAAGCGCCCAAGGGGCTGCTCGGTCGGCTGACCACGGCAGGTTCCGGATTGCAGCTCGTTCTCGGCGGTCTGCGCCTGACGATCGGCGAAGAAATGGATACCGCGCGCGGTCTTGACCTGACGGCAGCCGCGGCAAGTACAACGGTGCAGAATCTCTGGAAGGGACAGAAATCTGTCACCGGACTTTGGGATATCCAATCGGACAGCGTATCCGGCGGCATGACGATGCGCTTTGACTGTGCCGCAGCCGGAACGAACGCGCTGGTCCTGATGCGGTATAACACGTCTACCAAGAAATTCGAAGCGGTCAACGCGAAGAAGTGGCGTGTGGAGAACGGGATCCTGATCGCCGAAAAGATGCCCGCCGGTATCTATGGCGTTGCAAAAAAGTGAGGAGGAACAAGGTATGAAAACACAAAAGAGGCTGTTGGCGGGGCTCCTGGCCATCGTCATCTGCCTGAGCCTGCTGCTGGTTGTGCCAATCGCGGCAGGATCTACACCCACATGGGATGATTGGGCTGAAGGCGATCCGTGGCCGATGCCGACAAAGCTGACGATCAATGGAAAAGAAATTTCGCCCGCAGCTACCGACTGTGACTTCATAATCGATGGAACGGTCACCGGACTGACGAAGGAGCAGGTTGTTGCGGCGCTTGCAAATCCCAGCTGCGTTACAGCGACCAAGGGTGCGGGCGTTGTGATGTGGGAAAATCTGACCGATACGCAGAAGACGGCTGTGAACGCTGCTACCAACGGCACTGACTTTTCAACAAAAGCTCCGGGAGCAGAAGATGATACATACGTCGAAGAAGAGCTGTTTTTTGCCGCAGATATGGGAGAAGACGTAGAAGGAGCTGTCTGCGTCGGAAAGTTCATCACGATTGCGTGGAAAAACGGGGATCCGGATTATTATGCCAGAGAAGAGAACTGGAAGGTCGGCACAAGTAAGAATAGGCCGCGACTCCAAGCTGTCTGTGTTTTCTATAAGGGCTCTGCGACGTCTAAGCCCACGTGGGAAATCACGGATATCAACATGCGATATGTGAATCTGCTGGAACGGTACGCCACGCCGGACGAGGGTGTTGTGGCCTATGTCAATACCAAAAACGCGAAGGAAGGCACCGAGCTGACGATCGCACAGGTTAAAAACGAAGCCGGCGACGCACTGGAAACGCCGACGACCGGTTTGAGCATGACGATCGACACAGTCAACGCGAACGGCGTTGCAACGATCACCATCAAGACGACGGCGCAGACGCCAAGCGGCAGCTATTATTTCAAGGTTTCGGACGAAACCGGAAGTGTCTCCAAGGTGCAGAGCTTTGAGGTCAAAAAGACCTATGGTGTGACGCTCTCTGTTTCCCCCGCGGCTGCGGCAAAGGTATGGCAGCTCTCCGCTTCACGCGGTACGATCAAGGGAACGAATAATACCGTATATCTGCCAGCAGGTGTCAAGGGCGATTATAGCTCCAGCACTTCGCTTGCCCCGGTCGATTCGTCGGGAAATGCCTACTATCTGAAGGACCATCCGGCATCGGGCGAAGCGTATGACGATGGGAAGATGTATCTGTTCAGTCATTATGAGATCAAAAAGAACGGTGTGGCTGACGATACAGTCGTGAATATCATGGGCAGGAAGCTGAATGGCATAACGCAGGAGCGCAATATGTCCGGAAAGGAGACGATGCTGGTTCCGGCATATGACATTTCGGTCACGGCGGCATTCGTTGAAGCCTATCAGTTGAACCTGGGAGATCTCCCAGCAAGTTCGCTCTTCAGCTGGTACCGCGAGGGCGATACCGTTGACCTGACAAACAGCATTGCCGCCGCAGAAAAAGCGGCGCAGGCGAAAAAAGACCCGCAGCTGATCCAGTCCGTGCTGGTATATAAGACCGGCGACGAAAGCGTAAAGGTTCTTGAAAAAACAGCAAGCCAGGGCTATGCAGACGTATCGTTCAAGATGCCTGCTTATCCTGTGAGCGTAAAGGTCACGTATGTCGCGGATACCGCACCGCGGCTCACTGCTGTAACGGAGCAGCAGGGCATTCTGATCGCGGGCCGTAAGGGCGAGACGACGCTGGATATCACGACAAAGAATGTCCCCGACGGCACAAAGCTGACGATTGCGGCTTGCGGTATTACCGGTACAGCGAATACTGTAAATGGCCTGAACCTGAGCATCAGCGAGGTCAAGGACAACAAGGCGACCGTCACAGTAACGACCGCAGAGGCAATTACAGCAGGTGCATATTATTTCAAGCTCTCCATGCCGGACAAGACTGTGTTGAAGTACAGCCAAAACTACCATGGCACAGTGACGGTTTCCGCTGCGGAGACGAAGAATCTGTCGCTCGGTGCGCAGACTGGCGAACTGACGGCGGGTACGGCCGGAAGTGCAACGTATGCCGGTACAGCGTTCAATCTGGCAGATACGGATAAGCTGACCGTAGCAGAAACCGACGCGAAGGGGACATTGAAGGAGATCGGCAAAACAACTGGTCTGACGTTATCCGTTTCCGCGATCAAATTGGAAAAATTCACAGTAACTGCCACGATCACGGCGGATGTGAAGGAAGGCACGTATTACTTCGTCGTTTCCGGCGCAGATCTGAAATCTGCGGTTGCGTCTGTCGTTGTACAGAAAAAACCGGAAGCCAAGACCTATCAGATCAAGACGGAAACCTATAAAAATGGCTATGTCAGTCTCGATAAGCAGGAAGCAAAGGAAAAGGAAACCGTCAAACTGACGATCAATCCCAATACCGGCTATGTACTGGACAGCATCTCCGTTGAAAAGACTGACGGAACGGCTGTAACGCTGGTTGGTACGGGGAACACGCGGACATTCGAAATGCCGGCATCCGATGTAACAGTAAAGGCTTCGTTTAAGGAGGCTGATGAGATAAAGCATCGCGTTACGGTCGCCGCGGCTCCGGGCGGTACGATCACAGTATCTCCGACCGAAGCCAGCAAAGGGGAGACGGTAACGGTTACAGTGACGCCTGACAGCGGCAAGCAGATGGTTGCAGGATCGCTGAAATATTCGGAATCCAAAACTGGCGGCAGCGTTGTTGCGATCAGCGGGAATACGTTCGTAATGCCCGATGTGGATGTCTCGGTATCTTGCCAGTTTGAAACCGCAAAAGAGGGAAGTACGGACATTGTTATCACTTCCTTCACAATCAATGGCGTTTCTGCCGCAATCAACAACGAGAGCAGGATTATTACCATTGTGATGCCCTATGGCACAGATCTGAGCAAGGTCGCTCCGGTTATTGTGGGCAAGAATATTCAGAGTATGACACCTGCATCCGCGCAGCTTGTAGATTTGAGAAATTCAAAGGTCTACCGTTTCTATGCTGCAGATGGTACATACGTCTCCTACAACGTCAGTGCTTATACGGAGGATCCGTCCCCTTCGCAGTCCCTTTGGGAAAAACTTCAGGATCAAATCAATAGTAATCCCAACTGGTGGGAACTGGCTGAATCCCAAAAGAAGAGCGGATATTACAGATAATCGCACGAAGAAGACAGCCCCGGCTCGGTATTCCGAGTCGGGGCTGCCGTATGTCCATCAAAAATCTATGTTAGGCCGCTTTCCGAAATCGCAGGCCGTTTGCCCTCACGGACAGCTCCTGCGACAGAA
>OHOZ01001280.1_pt1 | contig 11519 bp, 8 predicted proteins | sample 1569931 | NCBI WGS metagenome assembly OHOZ01 (sample SAMEA3879572, study PRJEB24766) | human gut metagenome | biome: human-associated habitat; feature: feces | place: USA | collected 1985/1987
CCGTCGGCGGCGGGACCTGGCAGCTGTTTGCCAATCCGGTCATCACAGCCGGTCATGTGACGGGCGCGATCATCATCTTCATGGACGTGACCGAGCGCGAGCAGCGCGAGGCGCTGCGCCGGGAATTCTCGGCCAACGTGTCGCACGAGCTCAAAACGCCGCTGACCTCCATCACGGGCTTTGCCGAGCTGATGAAGGAGGGCATGGTGCCCAAGGAAAAGATGCAGGAGTTCTCCGGCGACATCTATCGCGAGTCCCGGCGGCTGATCGACCTTGTCGACGATATCATCCAGCTGTCGCGGCTGGATGAGGGTACGGCGAACTTCTCCAAATCGCCGGTCGACCTGTACACGCTGTCCGGCCAGGTGATCGAGAGCCTGCGGCCGGTCGCGCAGAAACAGGATATCACGCTGACTCTGTCCGGCCAGCACGCCGTGATCGAAGGTGTTGAGCAGCTGCTGCAGGAGATGGTCTACAACCTCTGCGACAACGCGATCAAGTATAACATTTCCGGCGGCAGCGTCACCGTTTCCGTCTGGCAGAATGGCCAGACCGTCACGCTCTCCGTCGTGGATACCGGCATCGGCATCCCGTATGCCGACCAGAGCCGCGTCTTCGAGCGCTTCTACCGCGTCGACAAGAGCCACTCCAAGGAAGTCGGCGGCACGGGTCTCGGCCTGTCCATCGTGAAGCACGCTGCGCAGTACCACGGCGCAAAGCTCGAGCTCAAGAGCGACCCCGGCCGCGGCACAGCCATCGCCGTCAACTTTACTGTCCCGGTATAATAATCTGTTCATTCTGATCGGGCCGCTGCCATGGCAGCGGCCCTTGTTCGTACATTTTCCCGATCCTGACTGATTTCCCCATTTTCCGCTTGCATCGGCGTGGTTTATCCGGTAGAATACCGATATCTGATCAATTTGGAGGATATTTATGCACGAACTGACCTCTGCTGCCGTCGCGCTGATGGTCTGCGTGGCCGCCGGCTCGTACCTGGCTGGCTGCTGCAACGGCGCGATCATTACCTCGTTTCTGTTTTATCACGACGATATCCGCAAGCACGGCAGCCATAACGCGGGGCTGACCAACTTCTACCGGGTGTACGGCGGCAAGTTTGCCGTCTGCGTCATTCTGATCGACATGCTCAAGGCGTTCGTCGCGGTCAAGCTCGGCTCGATCGTCTTCGGCGAATATCTGGGGCTGCGGCTGGAGGGCGAATACTTTTCCGCGCTCTTCTGCGTGATCGGGCACATCTTTCCTGCCTTTTATTCATTCAAGGGCGGCAAGGGCATTCTCTGCAGCGGCACGCTTTTGCTGCTGCTCGACTGGCGCATCGCCGCTGTCGGCTGGGGGCTGTGCGTTCAGCTTCCCGGTCACGACGCTGCTCTTTTTCCGCGGCAACTGGACGGTCCTTGCCCTCTCGCTCGCCATCGCGGCGCTGGTCATCTGGGCGCACCGCTCCAACATCGGCCGGCTGCTGCACGGCACGGAATCCCGCTTCCAGTGGCACACCAACGGCCCCGGCCGCAGCTGAGGAATGAGGCCCGCATGATCATTGATTTCCATACCCATACCTTCCCGGACCCGATTGCAGACGCTGCGATCGACCGTCTTTCCCGGCAGGCGAACATCACCGCTTACACCTGCGGCACCGCCGCGGGGCTTCTGCTGGCCGAACGCGCCGCGGGCGTCGACCGTTCGATCATCCTCCCCGTCGCTACAAAGCCGGAGCAGGTCCATCACATCAACGACTATGCCGCCGCGCACAACAAGCACGCGTTCGTCACAAATATGTTCTCCTTCGGCTGCATCCATCCGGATTACGAAGACTGGAAGCAGGAGCTCGACCGCCTCGCCGCGGCCAACATGCGCGGCGTCAAGATCCACCCGGCCTATCAGCAGACCGATTTGGACGACCCCAAATACCTGCGCATTCTCGAGCGCGCCGGTACGCTCGGTCTCATCGTGGTCACGCACGCAGGCTATGACATCGGCTTTCCCGGCTGTGCCTGCTGCACGCCGGAAAAGGCGCGCAGCGCGCTGCGGCAGGTCGGTCCGGTGAAGCTCGTGCTGGCGCACATGGGCGGCTGGCGCTGCTGGGAGCAGGTGCCGGAGCTGCTGGCGGATACGTCTGCCCTGCTCGATACGTCCTTCTCCCTCGGCTCGCTCACCCCGCGGGACGAAGCGCTGCCGCTGGACCGGCAGATGCTTTCCGACGAAGCTTTCGTGTCCCTTGTCCGGGCCTTCGGCGTGGAGCGGATCCTGTTCGGCAGCGACTGCCCCTGGGGAAGCCCGCAGAACGATCTGCAGCACATCCGCCGTCTGCCCCTCTCCGGCGAAGAAAAAGCCGCCATCCTCGGCGGCAACGCCAAACGCCTCCTCGGCATCTGACTTGACGATCCTCAGTTCATTCCTCCTCCGCTGCATCAAACAAACGGGAGCGCCGCAAGCCGCGGCGCTCCCGTCATTTTTTCAAAAACAGCCGTTTCCACACAAAATCAGCAGAAATCCGCGTTTGGGCCTTGCATTTGGAGAACAGCCTTGGTATAATTTTCATGAAAACAAAAATGCAGCGGCTTACGGGTGCTGGCGCACCCGTAAGCCTGCACAGGTGAAGCACCACCTACACAACGGCCACATGGCCGCACCGCACGGATATTATAAGCGATTTGCAGCCCGTTTACAAGGGCTGTTTTCCAGTTTATGATATTTTTGTGGTCGTTTTTGCATGGGAATTCCGTTCCTTCGCTGTGTAGGAGATATCCTGCACAGCTTTTTTGTTTTCACCCGGCCCGGGCAGAGCGATCTGCCCGGCTGCCGTGGTGAAGAAACGAAAGGAAGGAGACCCCATATGCATATCCAAACGGCAAAAAGATATCTCATTTCTCTGCTCCTGCTGTCTACGATCCTTTTCACGCTCTCCGGCTGTAATGCCTCTATACACCGCTACTGCGACTGGTGCGGGCAGGGTATCACAGGAAGCATCGTTGTGCAGGAAAACGGCGACATTATCTGCCAGCAGTGTGCAGAAGGCAGCAGTGTCGGTACCTCGGTATTGGCCGATGCTGAAGATCAGGAATACTCTTTATACGATCAGTGGTACTGCCCTGCGATCGACCGGACTTCCCGTTCCTCGATTTTGCTGGAATTTTTCACGAACGGTACCGTACTATATAGTTACAAGGGCTACAGTCGAAAGCTGAATGAGCCGCTCAACTATTCCATTCTTGACGATTCCAGAATGCTTCTGGATGGTGATACCTATAGCTATCGGTTGTCCGGATATACGCTGTATATGGACGGGAAAAGCTTTACCGGTACATTCTACCCCTATTCCCTGTTCCAGACCGCGTCACAGGAGGCCTTTACGTCCGGTGATCTTCCGGAACCGGATCTGGACCAGCTGCTGGCGGATACACTGCCGGAAGGATTCACCGGCCCTGTCCGGTATGAGCTTGGCGGCGTGTACACCGACGATCCGTTTTATACTGCCGGGTATGAGCTCTATGTGGACTGCACCTGTTTCCTCAGCTATAATGTAGACAACGATTATCTCCCGTATGACATCCGTTACAATGCAACGCTTCGCTATGATCCCTTCTCGGGCGAGTGGTGGCGGGTCTTTGATGTTTCCAATCGGGAATATCTGCCGGATCTGACCGGGATCGAAGGCACATGGGAAATCGAAACCGACAACTGGACAGGATTCCGATGCACGATCTCCAACGCGACAACAGATTCTCTGGATATTGCATATAATTATACGCTTTACTATGAAGGGGAGTTCCGGAGTGAGGAAGATCACAGCGGCACATATCATCTGGCAAAGCTCATTACCAGCGGCAATCAGCCGGAGGAACTCTATGCAGCCGGGTGCGAGCTGGAAAACGGCGATCTGGTGATCACGCCGGAAGGACTCACGTTCAGAGACTGTCCGATGTACCGTGTTCCATAACTGTCTGCGCGCTTATGCAGCAGGAGCCGCCCCGGATGGGCGGCTCCTGTTTTGCTTTAGCGGATGGTCTCGCTGCTGTTGAGGACGGGGGCGCTGTAGAGGAAGAGGACGTCCTGGGTATCGAAGGTCAGCCAGGTGCCGAGGCGCTCGGGCTGGAGGTAGCGGATATCCACGAGCGTGATCTTTGCATAGGCCTCTGCAAGCAGCGGTGTGAGGCTGCTGGCAAACGAGTCGCGGAAGACGACGAGTTCCCGGTCCGTCTTTGCTGCCGGGTTCGTGATGGTCAGAAGCGCTTTGGAGCCGGAGAGGAAGACCGCATACGCGTCCTCCCCTGCCAGCTGCTGCAGATCGTAGACGGGCAGCTCGCTGCCGGTCTCATAGTCATAGACCGTGCAGCCGCGCAGCGTGTCGTTCGTCAGATACCGCAGCGGCTCCGGCTCCAGCGGCAGCGCCGACTGCCCGCAGTAGACGCCGTAGAAGGGCTGATCGGCCGTTATGGTCTCATAGTCCTCCGTCAGCGTCACGCCGAGGGCCTCGGCCAGCGTCCGGGCGACCGGCAGCAGCGCTTCCTGCCGCCAGTGCAGGTCGGTATGGTAATAGCTGTCCAGCGACAGCGCGGGGGTCAGGTCGATCATGGACGCATACGGCATGCTCTGTGCCAGCAGCGCGGAAAGCTCTGCCGGATCATAGGCCGGGTAGCCGTTCTGCCGGGCCAGGAAGGCGTTTTTATCCGGGATGACGGCCGCAAAGACCTTCGCATCGGTCCCGGCCAGATAGCGGTCGTAGACGAGCTGAAACCGGTCGGCTGCGTGCTGCACGGAGGCTTCGTCGATGGACGGATCGAGCTTCGCCGCATAACCGTCGGCCAGGTAGATGCCGTTATTGTCCTTTTCCCGCAGCACGTCCAGGAGCGTCACGGCCTTGAGCCGCCGGAAGCTGTCCCGCAGCGGGAACTGGTCGAGCGTGTAGGTCTCAAATTTTGTCATGAACTCACCGCGCAGGACCGACGAGAGCGTCAGCTCCGGCTTCTGCGCGAGCTTCCGCCGCTCGCTGACGGAGACAGCGTCATCCGGCTTGCAAAGCCCCCAGATCAGGAAGCCGAGCAGGAAGGCCGCCGTCAGGCAGACGACGGCGAGGTTTTTTCGTTTTTCCATCGCGGGCCCTCCTAAAACCGGAAATACAGGAACGGATTGAACGAGCCGTCAACCAGAAACGCCGTACACACGGCCAGCAGCAGGCAGAGACCCACCGGCTCCAGCACGGCGAGCACTGCCCGTCCGGCCTGTTTCTGCTGCACGGCTGTGATCAGCCGCCGCGGCAGCGACGTCGCGCCGACCGCGGCGCTCAGGAGCAGCACCGCGCCGCTTCTGAGCGCGTACAGGCTCTCCTGCCCGGCGAGCGGCAGTCCCCCGCCGCCGAACATCGCGCAGACAGACGCGGCCGCGCTGCGGACGCTGTCCGCGTCAAAGAGCACGAAGCCGAGCGTGACGAACAGCAGCACATAGATGTGGTTGAGCACGCGGAGCTTTTTCAGCCCGCGCAGCAAGAACAGCTTTTCTGCCGTCAGCAGCGCCGCATACAGAAGTCCCCACAGAACGAACGTCCAGTCCGCCCCGTGCCACAGACCGGTCGCCAGCCAGACGAGAAGAATGTTCAGCAGCTGCCGTCCCTTCCCCTTCCGGTTGCCGCCCAGCGGGATATAGAGATAATCCCGGAACCAGCTGCCAAGGGAAATATGCCACCGCCGCCAGAATTCCGTGATGCTGCCGGCGCAGTAGGGATAGCGGAAGTTTTCCGGAAAGTGAAAGCCGAGGATGAGGCCGAGACCGATGGCCATATCGCTGTAGCCGGAAAAATCGTAATAGATCTGCAGCGTGAACGCGGCCGCGCCCAGCCAGGCATACAGCACCGTCTGCTCCTGCGAGGCGCGGAAGCCGGACACCAGCTCGCCAAGCAGATTGGCAAACAAGATCTTCTTTGCCAGCCCCAGCACGAAGCGCCGCGTCCCGGCCGCCGCGTCCGAAAGCGTGTGGGTACGGCTGCGCAGCTCCGGCGCGATATCGGAATAGCGGACGATCGGTCCGGCGATGAGCTGCGGGAACATGGCGATATACGCTGCCAGATCGATCAGGTTCCGCTGTGCCGGGACCGTCCCGCGGTACACGTCGACGGTATAGCTCAGGATCTGGAAGGTATAGAAGCTGATGCCGACCGGCAGCGCGAGCGAAAGCAGCGGGACAGACAGGCCCGTCAGCGCGTTGAGATTCCGGATCATAAAATCGGCGTACTTGAAATACGCCAGCGTCCCCAGACTCAGCAGCACCGACAGCGCCAGATAAAGCCCGGCCCGCCGCTTTCCGCGGCTTTTTTCGATCAGCAGGCCGAAGACATAGCCCTGCGCGATCGCCGCCAGCATCACGAGCAGATACCGCGGCTCGCCCCAGCCGTAAAACAACAGGCTGGCGAGCAGCAGCACACCGTTTTTCAGCGTTCCCGGCACCAGAAAATAGACGAGCAGAACGCACGGCAGAAAATAAAACAGAAACGGAACGCTTGAAAACAGCATGGCAGCCCCTTACTTCAAAGTTGTTATGCGATCGGGTCGTCAGAGACGATCTGCGTGCCGGGATAGGCAGTCTGCAGCTTGTCGCGGAAGGTATCGACCAGATCCTCTGCGCCGAAGACGGAGATCAGATAGCCGTCCAGGCTGGCGACGACCAGCTTGTCCGGGAAGCCGCACATCCATTGCGTGTTCATCACATAGGTCTTGACCTCTCCGGCTGCCGCGTCCAGCTGGCCGGCATCCTTCAGATGCAGAACGCCGCAGGTGAACGTGTTGCCGTTCATCATGTGGAACAGCGAGGCTGCGTCATCCGCTTCCTCAATCACGGAGGCCGGGAGCGTCAGCAGATATTCGATCTCCGACGGCTTCTCGAGCGAGACCTTGCCGGGCTTGCCGTCAGTCATGTTTTCTTCGGAATAATCGCCGCCCGCAGCCGGGAATTTTTCGTCTTCGGAATAGCTTGCCCAGACAGTATCCAGAATCGTCAGCGCGTCCGGAATGTCAGACGCCGTCTCCTGTCCGCCGCTTTTCGCGGCGCAGGCCGTCAGAGAAACTGCCGTCAGCACGGCAAGCAGCATTGCGATCCATTTTTTCATACGTAAGATCCTCCTGGAAAATGTTCTGCGCGGTCATCCGCGCTGTCTTTATAGACGCAGCGCCGCCGCGGCGGTTGCAGCCGATTTGTAAACAGTCTGTAAACGAGCGGCGCACACGCGTTTTGACAGCATAGCACAGTTTTCCCTGTTTGGCAAGCTCTCTTTTTCTTGACACGCGGCCGCCGCCCGGGTATGATGGGTACATCAAAGTACAAGGAGGCTTTCCATGCGTGACGTACAGCTGGGGCAGGTCTACCGCCATTTCAAGGGGGATTATTATCTGGTGGAGGCGCTTGCCCGTGATTCCGAGACGAACGAGCCCTGCGTGATCTACCGCAAGCTTTACGGCGACGGCGGCCTCTGGGTCCGGCCGCTGGATATGTTCCTGAGCCCGGTCGACCGCGAAAAATACCCGGACGCCGGACAGACCTATCGCTTCGAGCTCCAGACGATCCCCAGCCGGGCCGGGCACTGAGGAACACCCCCATCAATACATGCAAAAAAGACGCAGGAATTTGATTCCTGCGTCTTTTTGATCGTGCCATATAGCCGCAAAGGTGCAGCTGTCAATAAAAAAGCCGTCGTGAACCTGTGCAGTTCACGACGACAATGGTGGACCTGAAGAGACTCGAACTCTCGACCTCTCGGATGCGAACCGAACGCTCTCCCAGCTGAGCTACAGGCCCAAATACGCTATTTAACAAAATTTTTGATACTTTACACGCTTTAACAAAGGAAGCAGCAAAGAATGCGATGAAACAAAGCGGAAAATGGGGGAATGCGCTCAAAAAGGGCCCACTTTAAGGACCATTTGCTCTCCCAGCTGAGCTAATACCCCATATTCTATTCTGGTGGGCGGTCTGCCCTGAACAAATCTTATTATAGCATACGGATTTTCAAAATGCAATCCTTTTTTTCTGAAACGATGCGAGATTCGTTAAAAATAGCGCGCAGCGCAGAGCGCTCGGCAGATAGGCAAAACAGAGAATTGAACGGGACTCCGATGCCACGCAAAAGGTGAAAATGATATGTGGCGGCATGAATTTGCAGCGGCTGTACCAAATTTGGTACAGCCGCTGATTTTTTACTCTTCGCGTTGCTTTCTGCGCTTGCCATATAGCAGGCCGAGTGTCAGACCGCCGCTGACGACCAGAAGTGCCAGCCAGAACGTCAGGGGGATCTCCTCGCCGGTCTTGGGGTGATCCGGATCCTTCGGCAGCTTTGTGATCACAGTATCCTCTAACGTGATCACCTCGGCTGCCGCGTCGTCGCGGAAATACTTCCCGCAGTCGGTGCAGTACCAGTATTCAATGTTGCCTGCGGCTTTCTGTGTGGCGGGTTTTGCCGCAACGTGTTTCAACTCTGTGTGATTCTGGGGGTCAAGCTCGCCGTGTTCCATACCGCAGAGTTTGCAGACGGCCTTCGCAATACAGGTGGCTTTGCCGACGGTGTGCGCGCAGGCGCAACCACAGACGATGCAAACGCCGTCCTGCCAATCGTGCGCGGCCATGGCAACGCTGATCTCGCCGCCGCAGACGCAGTGATCAAAATGTGCCACCATTTCGATGGTCGAATTCCTTTGAATATTGTAGTCCTGCAAGGCCTTTTCTTCCTCGGTCAGCTGCTTTCCCTCGAAGATCAGCCGCTGCCGCGCAGGAAGCATGCCTTCCTTTTCCTGAATCTTGATCTTAACGGCCGCAATGGTGTCCGTGGGTTCAACATTCAGGGTAATGTGGCATCCCGTCAGGGTTTTGACAAAGATCTGCATCCCGCCCTCGGCAAAGGCCGTGGCCGGGATCAGGCACAGCAGCAGGCAGACGGTGAGCAGAATACTGAGCAGGCGTTTTTTTATTTCGGTTCCTCCTTGTCGGTCAGCGTGAATTCATACTTCATTTGCAGGGCAGTGAAGAGCCGCTGCATGACGGAGTCCGCGATCGTGCGGATGTCCAGTGCGGCGATGGTTTGCAGGATCTCGGAGATCTGCGCCTCCGGGACGTGATAGACGGTAAGGGTCATGCGAAGGAAGCATTCGATCTTCCGCTCCAGCGTGAAATACAGGTCGCAGGGGCGCTCCATATAGCCGCGCATGATGGCGGCCGTGCCGATGTCCATCTCGTAGAAATCGCTGGCGCTGCACTCCGGCAGGTAGGGGCCGAAGATGCGCTGCAATTCGGCGGTCGTTTTCTGACGGATGCGCTCTAAAATATCGGGCTGCGTGTAGACCTCTATGTAAATTTCCCGCAGATTCTCGTTCAGCTCCGTCAGCGCGAGCTGGATGGAGGTTTCCAGCGCGTATACCAGCGCCGGGCTCGCACCGCCGGCGGAGAGTTTCCCGGCGATGCCGAACTGCTGGCTGAACATGAAGTCTGTCAGCTCCATCAGCACGCCTGCCTTGGATTTGTAGAGATTGTAGAAGGTTCCGGCGCTGACGCCGGCTTCCTGTAAGATCTGCTTTGGCGGCGTTTTGCGGAAGCCCTGTACCCAGAACAGCCGCACGCAGGCCGAGAGAATCTTCTTGCGAGATTCTTCTTTTTCGTATCTGCTTCCCATGGTGGTTACCTCATTTGAAATCGGTGTTAGAACTAATTCTAACATCGGTTCCGTCATAGCATAGGCAGAGGAAAAATGCAACCGAATTCCGCAGGGGCAAAAAAGGAACCCGCGCAGGACATCCGTCCTGCGCGGGAAATCGGATTCTCAGGAGGCCTGCTCGAACTGGCTGTTGTACAGCTCGGCATAGAAGCCGCCGCGCTGCATCAGCTCGTCGTGCGTGCCGCTTTCGATCACGTCGCCGTCGCGCATCACGAGGATGAGATCGGCATTTTTGATCGTCGAAAGGCGGTGCGCGATGACAAAGCTCGTGCGGCCCTTCGTCAGTTCGTCCATTGCGCGCTGGATCAGCAGTTCCGTGCGGGTGTCCACGGAGGAAGTCGCCTCGTCGAGGATCAGCATGGGTGCGTTCTGGAGCATGGCGCGGGCAATGGTCAGAAGCTGCTTCTGACCGGCGGAGATGCTCGTGCTCTCCGAGAGCACCGTGTCCAGACCGTTCGGAAGCGACCGGACGAACTTATCCAGCCCGCAGGCGCGGCAGACGCGCATGAGCTGCTCGTCCGTGATGCCCTGCATATTGTACACAAGATTTTCGCGCACGGTGCCCTCAAACAGCCACGTGTCCTGCAAAACCATGCCGAAGAGCTTGTGCACATCCTCGCGGCGCATATCGCAGATCGGCACGCCGTCGATGGAAATGCTGCCGCCGTTGAGCTCGAAGAAGCGCATCAGCAGATTGACCATCGTGGTCTTGCCGGCACCGGTCGGGCCGACGATGGCGACCTTCTGGCCTGGCTGCACCTCGGCGGAGAAATCCTTGATGATGATCTTGTCCGGCGTGTCCGGATAGCTGAAGCGGACGTGGTCGAAGCGGACGTGGCCACGCACAGTGGAAAGAGACTGCGTCTTTTCGCTCTCGTCGGGCAGCTCCTCGCTCTCTAAAAAGTCGAAGATGCGGTGCGCCGAGGCCGAAGCGGTCTGCAAATTGGTCATGCCCTGTGCGATCTGCGTCAGGGGAGAGGTGAACAGACGGACATAGAGAATGAAGGAAACGATCACGCCGAAGTCGATCGTGCCATTCATCGCGAGGATGGAGCCGAATACGCACACGGCGACATAGGCGATGTTGCCGACGATGTTCATCAGCGGCTGCATCATGCCGGAGAGAAACTGCGAACGCCAGTTGGCATCGTAGACGGCGGCGTTGAGCTTGTCAAAGTGCTCGTCCACCTTGCGCCCCGCGCGGCTGATGCGCACGACCTCGTGGCCGGAGTACATCTCCTCCACGTAGCCGTTCAGCTCACCCAGACTCTTCTGGCGCGCGGCGAAGTATTTCTGCGAGCGCGACATGATGAGGACTGTCAGCACCAGACCGATGAGCGTCACGCCGAGCGAGATCAGCGCCAGCCGCCACTCGGTCACGAACATCATGATCAGGCAGCCGATAAACTGCGTCGCCGCACTGATGATGGTGGGAAGGCTGTTGGTCAGCCCCTGCTGGAGCGTGGATACGTCGTTGGTGATGCGGCTGAGGATGTCGCCCTGCGAGGTGGTGTTGAAGTATTTCTGCGGCACGCGGTTGATCTTTTCGGAGAGCTCTCCGCGCATCCGGTAGGATATCTTCAGCGTGACGACCGCCATGATATAGTGCTGTACAAAGCCGAACAGCGCGCTCAGACCGTAGATCACGGCGAGGAAGATGCCGAGCTTTGCAATGGCGGGCAGGTCGATACCGGTGAACAGTCCGTCGGACATGATCGTTGCGATGCGGCCGATCTTATCCGGGCCGATGATGGTCAGCACGGCGCTGGCCGCGGCGAGGATCAGCGCGACGAGAATGATGCCGAGCTGCGTG
>OHOZ01001289.1_pt1 | contig 11440 bp, 8 predicted proteins | sample 1569931 | NCBI WGS metagenome assembly OHOZ01 (sample SAMEA3879572, study PRJEB24766) | human gut metagenome | biome: human-associated habitat; feature: feces | place: USA | collected 1985/1987
TTTGTCAGGATTGTTGACAAAAAACTCAAAGGAGTGTTATTGCTGAATAGTTACGTCGGAATCACCAGCACTTCGCCCTCACGGGTTATATCGCCCTTATTGCCTGTCACCGTAGGTTCTCCATTTTGCATAGACGCAGGCAAAGCAATACGGCAAGTTCCGCCCTGCTCTGGATAAATGCTGATTTGCTGCACCTTGCCATCTTTTTGCTCGGCAGACACAAGGAAGGCGCCCATGGCACGCAGATCCTGGAAAGAGATATCTTGCCATGAAGCTGGAACAGCTGGGAAAATTCGAATGATACCAGTATGGCTCTGCATCAGCATCTCTTGTATTCCGGAAGCAAAGGCGAAGTTTCCTTCGAGCGTGAACGGGCGATAGGTAAACTTTGACTTACCACTATTCGTCTGGTCGCCATTGGCATGGAAGGTGTTGGGCAAGCAGAAGCATTCGGCAAAGGTCTTCAGGGCCTGAGCGGCACCCTCGCCGTCAAATGCACGGGCTTTCATGTTGCCAAACCAACTGTAGGAATAACCGCACCACCAGTCTGGGCCCACTTCCTGCATGCGTTTGAGCGTAGCATTGATAATCTGTTGGGACTCCTCTCCCTGGCTGTAGTCAAGTAAGCCTAACGGATGAATTGCCATGGCGTGGGAGAAGTGGCGATGCGACTCGTTATAGGGGAAACCTTTAGCGAAAGTGAGCGAACCCTCTTTGTCCAAATCAAAGGCTGGCAACTGTTTTCCTACTTTTTCCCAATGCACCGCCTCGTCATTCAAATTCAAAGCCGCGGCCATTTCGGAAGCAGCCTTGAAGGCAAACTTCATCAGGGAAAGGTCGTAGTTGGTCATGTCCTTGAACCAAGCCTTGATACTATTGTCGAATATTTCGGGACTTGAACTCATTGGCAAACGACGAACCCCCTGGTTGTCAACACTGGAAAGCTGTTCGAGGAAAGTCGCCACATCCTTCGTAAACGGATAAGCCCGTTCTTTCAGAAATACATTATCGGCCGAGTATTTCCAATGCAGATAGAAATGCTGCGACAGCCAGGCACTCACCGTCGGAGACATGGCATACTGAATCCAGCCGCCCATCGGCTCGCCAGTCAATGTGCAAACGCCCGGAACGTTAATACCTTCACATTCAAAGTATTGCTTCGTGTATTTCCTATAGACCTCACGTTGGTTCCAAAGCGTATTCAGATAGCCCATCTCTTCCTGCAAATGGTTTCCCATATAGGATGGCCAATAACTCAACTGCGTATTCAAGTCGTGATGAAAATCACCCTTCCATGGTGGAAGTTTCCCATTGTCGGCAGTCCATACTGCCTGGAGAGAGATTGGAGAAGAGTTTTCACGGGAAGCAGAACCAAACTTGTACATTTCGTTGTCGTATTGCTTCTGCAAGACCGTATCGGGTATGGAAATGGAAGAGGCTTGCCAATAGTTGTTCCAATAGTCCATATGGGCACTGTAGTCCGAGTCCACACCACGCTCCAGGGCTTGGAGGGTTGCTTCCGAAGCCTTGTCGGACGACAAAGAAGAAGAGACACTCCAAACACCATACAACTTTTTGCCTTTTTGTTTCCAACGTACATTCACGTCGTAATAGAATCCGCCCCACCCCGGCTGATGATAGGTTATTTCCTGCTTCTCAGTCCGTAGCGTTCCTTGTTCATAGCCCAGACGACGCAAATCTAAGCCTGTCACCGGATCGTTATCACCAGCAGCTACAGGCTTGTTGTATTGCGGTGCTATCAAACTGGGGCATATTGTGTCGGGGAGGTTTTCAAAAACAAACCAGCCCACAGGCTCAGTGGCATGGACAAAAGTCTTCAGTGTGGTGCCATTATCCCAACGGGCCTCGCACAACGCATTGTTCAGATACAAACGTATGTCGTTAGGCTCACCCAATTTTTCCAAAGGAAACTCAAGGGCAGCTCCTGGTATTTTCGAAGGAGCAGGCAGCTGGTCATAAGGCCAGTCGTATTTCTTCTGAACTGGTAGATAGTCGCCCTTTTGCACTTGACTATATACCCACGAGAAACGGTTGTTGGATCCGGAGATACTATCCATAGGGCGAAGGTCCCAAAGGTCGGTACGGTCCAGGGAAAAACGTAGAGCCGAATCCCTTTGCCATAGCAAAGCTCCAACAGTCGCATTGCCCAATGGGATGCCCTCGTCCCAGCTTCTCGCCAACTGTGTGAACTGCAAATCGCTTGCCAAAGGCTTTTCCCTCCAGTCTGTCTTCACCTGGCATGAGCTCAATACTCCGCCAATCGAAATCAGACCCAAAAGAAGAAAAGACTTTCCACATCGCCTGACACCCATTATAATCTTCACAAGTCCGCTTTCACGTCCTGCGACGAGTTCATTCAAGTATTTCTTAGGTTCAAACCTCATGTTATGGTGCTATTTTTGATATTGGTATCACATTTTACACCACAAAGATAGTGTTTTTATCTCAACAGATGGCCTCAACGATAGAAAAACTGCATTTGAGAAGTTCAAAAAATAAAAATGCAGAATTTGTAGGTCGAATGTTTCTCCGCTGCAAGGTAGAAGAAATTAAGGTTCTTCCGGAAAATGGAGTGATTCGACGTGGACACATAGAAGACAACTTGAACAACTTTTACAACAAGTAACAACTCTTTCGGTAAGCCATGAGCAGAACTGAGCTTGCTCAAGTTATGCCATGGCGAGAAAGAGTGCCATGTAATGGAACAGCTTCGCGGGGACATCGCCTCTTCGAGGCCCATGCTGACCAAGGGTTGCTGCAAGGGAAACAACTATGAACAAAACCTATCACTCGATTTTCCGGATGAACAAAAAAAACACTCCACTAAAAGAGAGTTTCTCTGATTTTATTTGTAACTTTGCCGTATCTATTGACGAATTCTCTTGTTTGTTTTGCAGCACTAAGACAGGTGAATTCTCTGAGATGAAATGATCCTGGGCAACTTATTATTGACCAGTCGCTTAAAGCACATAACAATCTATAGTGCTGCGGAATTAAAGTATAGTATTATGCTACTTAAAAAAGGAACTCTTCTTCAAGGAGGTAAATACAAAATAGAAAAAGTCTTGGGACAAGGCGGGTTTGGAATCACCTATCTTGCAACTCAAATCAACCTAAACAGAAAGGTTGCCATCAAAGAATTTTTCATGAAAGATATGTGCTGTAGAGAAGAAGACACAAATCAAGTATATTACATCTCCTCTGACAGAAATTTTGTTGACAATTTCAAAAACAAATTCATTAAAGAGGCTCAGACAATATCTTCTCTTAATCATCGTAATATAATTCGCATACATGACACTTTTGAAGAAAATGGCACTGCGTATTATGCAATGGAATATATTGATGGATGCTCGATTAGCGACATTTTGAAACAACAAGGTAAGTTGCAAGAGGATGTAGCAATACAATATATCAAAGAAGTAGCAGAAGCGCTTAACTACATACATAGCAAGCATATCAACCATCTTGACATTAAACCTAGCAATATTATGGTTCGCCAAGTTGATAATTCTGTCGTTCTCATTGACTTTGGTGTTGCGAAACAATATGATCTATTGACAGATGAAGGCACTACATCAACCCCTGTTGGCGTAAGTCATGGTTATTCTCCACTTGAGCAATATTCCGATGGAGGCGTGCAGAACTTTTCGCCACAGTCTGATATTTATGCCCTAGGAGCAACCTTATATACGATGGTTGTTGGTGAAAAACCACCACACGCTGTTAGCATCTCACAGAATGGCTCCCCTACCATCCCGAATACTATATCTCCAAATATTCGCAATGCGATAACTGCTGCTATGAAGCTAAAACGCTCCGAGCGACCTCAAAGCGTTAGTAGTTTTGTAAATATATTAAATGGCCTGGATTGTAACGAAGAAACAGTAGTTATAACCAAGCAAAAAAAATCAAAAAGACCTATTGTATTAGCCTCAACGCTTTTGTTATTGATAGCAATAATCGCACTTAGTGTGTTTGCTTGGAATCAGAATAAGACCTCCACGCGTATGAATACTAATGCTGTTGACACAATAAAGATTGATTCGCTAGAAAAGAATGAACCCAAGATTAATGATCAAGTAGAGGTTCAAACTTTCTCGTACAAGAAACAAATAGGTGATAACCTTGTTGATTATTCCATAGACTATCCAACAGCGGGCAACCCCATACTTAGAAGAAATGTTATTGAATGGATAAACGAGTCGCTCGGTGGACAATACACAGGAAATTTAAAGGATGCACAATCCATTGTGGATTTTTATGGTAAAGAAGTTGAATTATCGAATGAAAACTACATAGAAGTAAAGCACCATATAAAAATGAAATATCAAACAGAAAAATATGTAACATTCGAGCATAGCGGTTATGCTATGCAAGAAGGAGCAGCACACGGATTTGGAGGAACAATCGGCGCAACATTCAGAAAAGATGATGGACGTAAATTTGGCTGGGATATGTTTAGTAACTACGAGGGACTTCAACCATCTATTAAGCAAGGACTTAAGAGATACTTTGAGGTAAGCACTGATCAAGAATTAGAGGAACACCTTATATTTCTACCAGAAGGGAATACAATTAACTCTTTGCCTATGCCATCATCCGACCCATGGTTAACACCAAACGGTTTAACCATGAGTTATGGTGCTTATGAAATTGCATGCTACGGCGATGGAGAACCAACTTTCACAATTCCTTTCAACAATATCAAGAATTGTTTAACAGCAACAGCAAAAAAATTAATTCCAGAATAATATCATAGAAGCGGTCGTTAAGCAGAATGAAGTGTACACAATTCTGTAAACAAGACTTTTAGGTCTCAGCCGAAAAATGGTTAAAGAGACTTAGGAAACATCTCCTAAGCCAAGCCTACTTGAATAGAGGAGGGACTTACTTTTTGAAATCGGGTAGGAGGTAAATACTAATCATAGGTATTTATCTCCTACTTCGCATTTTGCGCCCCCCACTCCACCGTACATGCGGTTTCGCATGCCTTCTGCTTGACATACGAAACGAATGCTGTCAGATAAAACTTTTGTTTCCTCCCGAGGTTGCAAAATTTTCTCCACGAGGAATGCGATTTAGCCCACAGGTTAATCATACGGATTCGACACAAGTGGTCGTACAGTTTTGACCTAAAATCGGTCGTTGAGAATTATCGGAAAAAGACGAGGAGGACATAAAAACTTGACGCAACAAGACTACTTCGCATCAAGTCAGAAGACAACACTACCCTTTCTGTGAGAAGTGACTCCGAAGGGATTCAAACCCTTGACCTTCAGAACCGGAATCTGACGCTCTATTCAGCTAAGCTACGGAGCCAATTGATAAAAATCGGGTGCAAAGATACGGCATTTTTTCCAAACCGCAAAATATTCCTGCGAAAAAACGCCGTATCTTTGCCTCCAGGGACAAGGGTGGGAGCAATAGCACGTCAGGCCAGATCGAGGCAGAGGGATTGCACCAACCGGCCCACGGCAGTATTCTCCTTGACCAGTTGGTCGAGCGTCTCCTTGGGCGAGAGCAGCGGCTTGATCTCATCCTGCTTGGCCAGACGGATGGAGACCTGCAGACTGCCATTCTTCAGGCATTTTGCCAGCGTGGCACGGATGCGGCTCTTGATGGTCAGCATCTGGTCGTAGAGGATCTGATTCTCCGCCACGATCTCCACGTTGGGATAGTCGGTAATGACAGGACTGAGGTTTCTCATTCGCGTGGACATAGCCCGCATGTTCTCTGGCATACGGGTGCACATCGCGCGCCACTGGACGAGGAGATCCTCCTCCGTGAAGGCGTTGCGCTCCTCGGCATTCTCCACCTCCACCGTCTGCTCCGCCGTGGGTTTATCCTTGTGGGTCAGGATATCGCCAAAGGACATTCCCATGCTGCGTCCGAGATTGAGCTTGGCCGACTTCAGCGCCCCTGCGGGAGGAGCCGTCCTAACTGTCTCGGGAGACTGCTGAGTTGGCTTGGATTCCATCCTTTGGTCAGCCTTTTGGTCAGCAGACTGCGACTGATCCGTAGCCGGCTGCACGGTCTGCTGGGCGTGTTGCCGTTTTCTCTGTGCAACCGGGGCCACCTGCGCGCCCCTTTCTGGCTGCACCTGTCGGAGTAGTTTCTGAAACAGGGTTTTCAACTGCTTAGGGCTACGCCCCGCACCCGCCGCATCGTCCTCAGGCTGGGTGATCTGTGCAATCTCGATGAGCGTCAGTTCCACGAGCAAGCGCTTGTTGGACGACTGGCGATACTGCACGTCGCAACGGTTGGCAATGCGCAGCGCTTGGTAGAGGAAGCGGGCCGGACACTTCTGCGCCTGCTCCTGATACTGCTCGCGCTGGCGGTCGCTGACCTCCAGGAGCGGCAAGGTCTGCGGATCCTTGGCCATGAGCACGTTGCGGATGTGGCTGGCCAGTCCGACGATGAAGTTGCCCCCATCGAAGCCCTTCGCCAGCACGCCGTTGAGGAGCAGCATGATGTCGGCCACCTTGTTATCCAGGGCCAGGAAGACGGTCTTGAAGTAGTTGTCGGCATCGAGGACGTTGAGGTCTTCGATGGTCTTCTCGAAGGTGACATTGCCCTGCGAGAAACTCGCCACCTGGTCGAAGATGGAGAGCGCGTCGCGCATACCGCCGTCGGCCTTCTCCGCTATCACGCCCAGGGCCTCCTCCTCATAGGAGATTTTTTCGCGTTCGGCCACCATCTTCAGTTGCTGGATGATGTGGGCCACGGACATTCGCTCGAAGTCGTAGATCTGGCAGCGCGAGAGGATGGTGGGCAGGATCTTGTGCTTCTCGGTCGTGGCGAGGATGAAGATGACATGGGCGGGCGGTTCCTCCAACGTCTTGAGGAAGGCATTGAAGGCCTGCTGCGAGAGCATGTGGACCTCGTCGATAATAAAGACCTTGTAGCGGCCCACCTGCGGAGGGATGCGGGTCTGCTCCATGAGCTGCTTGATCTGATCGACACCATTGTTGGACGCGGCATCGAGCTCGAAGATGTTGAAGGAGCGGCCCTCCTCAAAAGCCTTGCAACTCTCGCAGGCGCCACAGGCCTCGCCGTTGTCGGTGGGGTGCTCGCAGTTGATGGCCTTGGCGAAGATGCGCGCACAAGTGGTCTTTCCCACACCGCGCGGACCGCAGAAGAGGTAGGCGTGGGCCAGTTTGCCCGACTTGACCGTATTGCGGAGAGTGGTGGTCAGCGCGTCCTGGCCGACGACGTCGGAAAACTTCATCGGACGGTATTTGCGCGCAGAAACAATATATTCGTTCATTGGCTGAGTTAGGTTTTGGCCCGATGTCGGCGACGCAAGACGGGCAGCCCCCATCCACGCCGCAACCAAGCGCCCCAAGGCGCCCGCAGGCTTTATCACATTGCAAAGGTAGCAAAAAGTTGGTAACAATCCTCGCGCCCATCCACATTTTATGGTTAAATAGATAAAAAATGCAAGAGCGTTTGCCCTTTGTATGCTTTTAAATACTTACTTTTGCAGAAACAAAAATCGAACGTGATTAAGATTACCGGACATATCGTCAGAATCCTCAGCCGCTTCAAATACCACATCGTGGTGGTGATGGGCGTGCTCTATGTCGGCTTCCTGGGCGACGACTGCTTCATGAAGCGCTTCGAGTACGACTACAGGATCTCTGACCTACAGGACGAGATCGCCAAGTATGAGAAGGTCTATCAGACCAACAACCAGCGGCTGCACGAGCTCCGGGCCGATTCCTCGGCCATGGCCCGCGTGGGTCGCGAGCGCTATTTCATGAAGACCGACGACGAGGACGTCTTCGTGCTGAGCGACGACGAAAATTCGGACAACAACCCAGCTTTCTATGAAACAATTAAGTAAGGCAGAGACCTTCCTCTTCCTCGCCGGCGGCGTGCTGATGGTGGCGGGTGCCGGCTGCTATGTGTTCTTCATCCTCCAGGGCCTTGTCTGCTTCCTGGTGCTGGCGGGAAGCCTGCTCTTCGCCGCCATGCAAGCGCGCCAGCGCTATGAGGGCACCAGCATCACGCTGCGCCGTCTGCGCCGCATCCAGTTTTTCGCCCTGGCCTGCTTCGTCTGCGCCGGCGTGTTCATGGTCGAGGACTGCTACCACCTCCTCAAGCCCTGGTTTGCCCAGTCCATCTCGGGCTATGCCAACTACGTCAATATCTTCCACAACAACTGGGTGGTGGCGCTGCTGATAGGCGCCCTGCTGGAGATGTACACCACCCACCGCATCGGCCACGAGCTGCGCAAAGAAGAGCAAGAGAACCATCAATAACGAAATCTAAAAGGATCTGTCGCCGAGACCGCCTCGGCCAAATGGTCAAACATATTATGAACAAGATCGTCTATACTATTACCGCACTCCTGTCGCTCACCTCCTGTGCCGGCACCTACGACATACAGGGTTCCTCCAACGTGTCGGACCTTGACGGCCAAAAGCTCTATCTGAAGGTGACGAAGGACGGCAACCTGACCAACCTCGACTCCTGCGACGTCGTACACGGTCAGTTCTCCTTCAGCGGCAAAGTAGATAGCGCCCACGTCGCCCGCATCTTCATGGACGACAAGGACCTCTCGCAGCCCGTCGTCATCGAGCAGGGCAACATCAGCATCAAACTCGACAACACACAGCAGAAGGTCAGCGGCACACCGCTCAACGACAAACTCAACAAGTTTTGGAACCGCTTCGTGCAGATCCGCAACCAGTATGCCGACATCGATCACGAGCAGAGCGCGGCCATCATGAACGGACAGGACGAGGCGGCGGTCAACATCCGGCTGGCCAAAAAGGCCATCAAAGTCTTTGAGCAGGGCGACAAACTCTTCACGAAATTCGTGACGGACAACTTCGACAACATCCTGGGTCCGTGGGGATTCTTCACCCGCATCCAGTATGACACCACGCCCGACGCCTACCCCGTCTGGCTCAACGACTACCTCTTCGCCACCGCCCTCGACGGTCTGCCCTCGTGGATAGAGTTTATCATGGCCAAGGCACCCGACAACTTCAAGAACGACCCCGACGTGAAGCAGTTCTACCAGCACTTCCAGGAGACCTTGCAGCGCAACAACGGCACGATGGAGGACGTGCCAGCCGTGCCCATGAACGAAGGCGACGCCAACGTGGCTCCGATCACGCCCAACCAGATGGCGAGCGACTCCATATCTTATTAGACTTCCATTCCCCTATACCTATTATATATATAGACACTGAGAATCATGAGCACGCTGATCAAAAACGGCACCCTCGTCAATGAGGGCGTGTCGATACAAGGCACCATCACCATAGGCGACGACGGACGCATCGCCTCCATCGGGACGGAAGCCCCTCTGGCGGAGGACCACTACGACCACGTCATCGACGCGGCAGGATGCTATGTGCTGCCGGGCGTCATCGACGAGCATGTCCACTTCCGCGAGCCGGGCATGACGGACAAGGCGACGATACGCAGCGAGAGCCGTGCAGCAGCCTACGGCGGCGTGACCTCCTATATGGAAATGCCCAACACCGTGCCCACCACCACGACGGAAGCGGCCTGGGAGGACAAACGGCAACGGGGAAGGAAAGACAGCGCCGTCAACTACGCCTTCTATCTCGGCGCAACCAACAACAACGCCGAGACGCTCCGTCAGGCCGACTGGCAACATACGCCCGCCATCAAACTCTTCATGGGATCATCGACGGGCAACATGCTCGTGGACCGTGGCGAGGCACTGAAAGAGGTATTCCAGTTGGCTGCCAAGCTCGACATTCCCGTCGTGAGCCACTGCGAGGACGCCACACTCATCAGCGAGAACATGCGATTGGCCAAGGAGCGCTATGGCGAGGATCCTGCCGTGGAGCACCATCCCGAGATCAGAAGCGAGGAGGCCTGTGTTCGGTCCACCGCCCTGGCCCTCCAGTTGGCCACCGAGGCAGGAGCAAGACTCCACGTGGCCCATATCTCCACCGCCCGCGAACTGGAGATGATCGCCGCCCATGGCGACGCCAACATCACCGCCGAGGCCGTGACGGCACACTTGCTCTTCACGGACAAGGACTACCAGCGACTGGGCACCCGCATCAAATGCAACCCTGCCGTCAAGACTGCCCACGACCAAGAGACCTTGATCGAAGGACTGACCGACGGACGCATCCTCACCATCGCCACAGACCACGCCCCTCACCTACCCTCGCAGAAAGAAGGAGGCTGCGCACGGGCCGCTTCGGGAATGCCCATGGTGCAGTTTAGCCTCGTCGCCATGCTGGGACTGGTCGATGCGGGACGGATTACGATCGAGCAACTGGTGGCGCTCATGGCCCACCATCCGGCCCAATACTTCCACGTCAGAGAGCGCGGTTTTCTGCGCCCAGGCTACCATGCCGACATCGCCATCGTGCGCCCCGACTGTCCGTGGACGCTGACGAAGACAGAGATACAAAGTCCGTGTGGATGGAGCCCCCTGGAGGGAAAGACCTTCCGCTGGCGCGTGGAACAGACTCTCTGCAACGGCCACCTCGTCTATGACCGCGGCACCTTCGACGAGGGCTACCGTGGCGAGGAACTGGAGTTTGACCGTACAAAATAGCCTTTGACAGATCAAGATAACATCTGACCATTCAAGATAGAAGCACTCAGAGCCCGTGATAGCAAGAATCGTCATCCCCCTCCTGTTGGTCATCGTCCTCTCCGACCTCTATATCGACGTCCACTATTTCCGCCGCCGATATAGTCTGCCGTGGTGGCTGCGACTATTGTGGTGGGTGCCTTGCATCGCACTCTCGACCTATACCATCACCCTCGCGTCGCTCCCGAGTTTTGCTCCCTCCGACCTTGCCTGGCTCAACACCTATTTGCTCCTGCTGGGCCTCTTCGTCGGTCCGAAGGCCATCTTTGCCCTGTGCTCCTTCCTCGGGTCGTGTCTGATGCGGCTGACAGGCTGGCCGCGCATCAACCTGGGTCACTACATCGGCATCCTGCTGGGCTGTGGCGGCGTGCTGGCCTATATCTATGGACTGACCGTCGGCGTGAGACAGGTGAAGGTAAACCACCTCACGCTGCAGTTTGAAGACCTCCCCGCAGCCTTCGACGGCTACAAGATCCTCCATATCTCCGACCTCCACCTCGGCACCTTCTACGGCTGGCGACAGAAGATTCTCCAAGCGGAGATGGACTCCATCGCCCGGCAGCACGCCGACCTGATGGTCTTCACGGGTGACGTGCAGAACATCCGTCCCCAGGAGATTTTTTCCCACACCGACCTGCTGCGCAGTACGACCCAGGGCATGGTCTCCGTACTCGGCAACCACGACTATGCGAGCTACGCCAAAGACACTCACGAGGCTCAGGACCGCCTGTTGCGCCTGCTCGTAGAGACAGAACAAAACGCCCTGGGATGGCGGTTGCTGCGCAATGACCATCTCGTCATCAGACGCGGTGGCGACTC
>OHOZ01001300.1_pt1 | contig 11360 bp, 10 predicted proteins | sample 1569931 | NCBI WGS metagenome assembly OHOZ01 (sample SAMEA3879572, study PRJEB24766) | human gut metagenome | biome: human-associated habitat; feature: feces | place: USA | collected 1985/1987
ATATCCATGGCTCCTACGGCTATATTGACGGTCATTGGGGCTGTAGTCGCTAAATTGTATAATGCCTATCGGGAGTCAAAGCGTATAAAAGGGTTATTCGATGAATATCAGAAACGAATGAATGATGTTCCCTCAAAAATTCCTGAAGTAATCAAGATTCGCGCTCTGCAAGAGGAATACAATAAGACCAATGTCACATTATCAGATAAGAAAAGAATTTTAGCCCAGATAAATGGGGTTTTAGGGACTGAATTGAGTGTTAATCAAGACGTTAACAAAGTTATTGAAAAGCGTATATCATTATTAGAAAGTGCAGCAAGAGCCGAACTGGCTGCTAAAGAGGTGGCTGATAGCGAAAATGAATTAGGAAAGATTGGTGGTAAATCATATAATGGCAAAACGATACGAAGTATGGCTCCGGACTGGGCGATGGCTCGCGGGGATTTAGTAAAAGAGGAAAGATTTAAAAAGAAATACGGTGTGCATACCCAAGATGCTTTAGGCTGGGAAAACGGGCTTAAAGATGACTTGAATGCATTTATCGAACACGCCAAGATACTAAAAGACGCTAAAGGTCGATTAGGCAAGGAGATTGCTAATTCTGTGGCTACGGCTGATTCTACACCTCCTGAACCTGATTCTAAAAAGACGGAACTTCAAAAGGCCGAAGAGAAATACGCTAAATCCTTAAGGGAATTGGATGCCCGCCGGGAAGTCGAGAAGATGTCGGAGTCGGAATATTATAAAGCTGTCGATGAACTCGGGAGGAAGATGTTGATAGAGGCCAAAGCGTCAGGTGACAAAGAGATACTTAATAGCAAATATCTCAAAATGCTTCAGGATGTTATTGATCATCCTTTATATGATGAGGCGGCCGCAGAGATGGAGAAGGTGCAGAAGGAGTACAATGATAAGGTTAAAGAAAATAAAACCTTGCTTTCAAAAGGACTTATCTCTCAAAAGGCTTTCAATGAAAATCTTGCGGGGCTATCGGTTGAGGCCGCTAAGTCTGCCGCAAGCATTAAAGGAATCGGTGAGAGGGCTGATGCTTTTATCAAGGACATGCTGGATCAGGCGATATCACATATCCCATCCGTGAAGATGAAATCACGCGATACCACTTTTGATTATAAAAAATCAAAAGTGGATGTTGCCTCTGAGAATCTTGATAAAGCAAAGGAATACGCAAAAGAATTACAGGAACAGGCAAAGAAAGTAGGTAAGGAACTTTCGGATGAACTGTCAAATGCGATAGCCAATGTCCCTACTTTGGAGGAGGCTTTGAAATTAGCTAAAGTAAAAGAAGACGTGAAAAAATTCACTAAGGAGCTGGATGAATCGCTTTACTCAGGGATCAAGGATATCGCTACAAGCTCCGATCGTGTCGTATCGGCCTTTACGAGCCTTCGTGATGTGATGAATGATGTAGATGCAACGGGATGGGAGAAAATCATGGCCATTTGGAATGCAATGATAAATACGATTGATTCTTTTACGTCTATAGTTCGTACTATTGAGAATATATCAGTTTTGGCTAAAAAGTTGGCTGGCGCCAAGGAGGCACAGCAAGGACTTGAGAAAAGTACAGCAGGAACGGTTGCAGGAACAGTTGTTAAAATAGCCGCAGATGAGGTAGCGACAAAAATGGAATTAGAAAATAGTCAGAAGAAAAGTGCGGCGGCTGTTACAGAAATGGCATCGAAGAGTACAGCGGCTTATGCGGGAATACCTTTTGTCGGGGCGGCTCTGGCGGCGGGACAAATAGCGACAATGATGGCTATGATAGAAGCAGCGAGAATTAGCGCTCCCGGATTTAATTCAGGGGGGATCTATTTAGGGGGCACATCTTTTGGAGATAAAGGATTGGCGCGTCTGAATAAAGGGGAAATGATTTTGAATATGACCCAGCAATCTAATTTGTTTGATGCTATCAACTCTGGTAATTTGGGGAGTTCAAATAGGGTCCAAATAGAATTTGGGAAAGCCAAGGTGCTCGGACCGGATATTCTGCTCTCCATAAATAACACATTAAAAAAACAAGGAAAGAAACCATTATGAGCTACGGATTGATTTATACGATTCCTTTTGCAAGTCTCCGTAATAAATCTTGCATTATAGAAATAGAGAAAGAAGGGTATGTGGGGGCTCCTACTGAATTAGTGGGGGCTGGAAATCCATTTACTGTAGATATCGATGATGATGATTTCTTATACGTCCCGTCCAGGTTCAGTACGGCCAATATCCGGATAGTAGGTTCGGATTATTTGCAAAGTTTGTTTTCCACAGCTTATCAGCAATACCGTGTAACATTTAAGCGTGATGGCGTGGTAACGTGGTGTGGCTTTATCAAGCCGGAGTTGTACACACAAGATTATAGCAGTACTATATTCGAATTGGAACTTGAATGTGTCAGCGCCATGTCCGCTTTGGAGTATATCGATTATAAACCCAAAAACGGGACAGAAAGAGGGTTTGTAACTTTATGGGAATTATTAACCCGTTGTGTCTCTGAATCTCGAGGCTGTTATTCAAACGTATATATTCCACATGTTTACGCAAAGGATAAATCGAATTATACGGCTTGGACAAATGTTCTGAAGGACATGATGATAAGTGAACAGAATTTCTTTGATGAAGATGACAAGCCAATGAAACTAAAAGAGGTGCTTGAAGAGATATGCAAATTCCTCAATTGGACTTGTGTGGATTGGAGGGGTGATCTTTACTTCGTAGATGTGGATCATGCAGGCGATTACTATAAGTATGCGTTGGACTTTTCCGCATATGCAACCGTGAGAGGATTTACTATCAACGTCCAAAAAGTTGGCTTTAGCGGCGATAATCATACGCTCGATATTTTGGGCGGTTATAATAAAGTAACAGTAAAAGACAGTAATTATCCGGTTGGGAATTTACTTCCGGAAGAGAGTTACGAAGATGCAAAAGTTCTTTCGTCACGTTTAAATACGAATAAAGATAGAAAATGTTACCGTCAGTTTCTTTATCCGAAAAACTGGAACATGTATTTGTATGATGGCGATACGGTTATCACCAATGACGATTTAGAGTTACGTGCTTATGATGCGCATAAACTTATAGGAGGAATACAGGAAAGGTACTGCAATTATAAAATAGTGGACGGTAAGCCGGATATTTCAGACTATTCGTTTACAAATGTTATACAAGCCAGGTGTTTGGGTGCTTTCGGTGACTTATCAATGATAGGCGGGCTGGAACTCTTAACAAAGATAATGGATTTTAAAGGTGCGTCCTCAGTGTACGAATCAGGGGCCTTTGCTGTATCTGGAAGTTATAAGACGATAGCGGATATGGATTTGATTCCTTGGGACAATAGCCGGGGCACGTACATGCCGTTGGCTGCTTGCCAATTACGGATCGGTAATAAATATTATGGCAGTGCTAACGGATTGGCCCCATTCGCATGGTCTGCAAATCCCAATTATTTTTTTAGACTTCCCGCCTCCGAAGAGAATAACAAAGCCCGATTAGATTATGTATCCATTGAGAACCAAAAAACAATATATATGCCATATAAAGGTGTTTCAGGCGTAATAATCCCTATTGATACCCTATTATATGGCGAGCTTGAATTTACTCTTTACGCATCTAAAATACATAATGCTATTTTTATAAATGGATTCTTGTTAAAAGACTTTTCCTTTAAATATGGAAAGAGCACCGAGGCCGAAAAGACTACCGACAATACAGACCGTTATTATGAAAATGTCGTTAACGAAGACTACATTAACGAATTAGACGAAATCGAGTTTAAAATATCCAGTTACAACAATGATGGGGCATGCTATTCGAAAGTGATGATAGGAGAGGACTATCTTCGTGATAATTTGTATTCGGTACTGGTTGACAGGGCTATTCGTCCGGAGGAGCATTTAATCCAGCGTATAATCAATCGATATAGCACTACTCGTATCAAGCTAACACAAGAAATAGAAGAAACGATTGGTTTAACTCCTATTTCCAGACTGTCGGACAAATCTCTGGTTAATAAGATATTCATTAATGCCGGAGGAAGTATCGATTATAAGATGGAGCAGTTCCGGTGTATTATGATAGAGACATGAAAGACGTAAAGATTAAAACTACATCCATTCCTGCGAAACCCCGGTCAAAGAACTATCCGGCCGGGGCTGTTATCACCCGGACGGCTGGCGGCATTACTGTTAACGGCGGAGGCGGTGGAGGTGCTTCGGTTGACATTGTAAAGGCTACCGATACAAAGTCGTTTACCGATAGCAACGTACTGTCATCGCTCCGAACGCTGTTAGAGATTCGTTCGCGTATCATTGCTTCATCGGATACCGCCACAGAGTTAACCGATGATAATACGCTTTCTTCGCTCCGCATTTTGAAGGAGATAGATGCAGCGATTAAAGAGGCTTTGAAGAAGTTGGATGATGTTTACCTGAGTAAAGTAAAAGCGGATACAGCAGCCGAAACGATCACTTTCCTGAAAGGTCTGTTGATTGGCAATGATCTTGCGTTTATCAATGAAAGTGGCGACGCGGAATTACAATCTTTAGTTGCCCGGATGAAAGTTAAAGCCGCTACATTGGAAGTAACCGGCGCGGCTAATGTTGGCACACTCCATTCGGAAGGGAATATTTCAACAGGCGCGGATATTTGGGCAAAAGGCGATACGCACACTTTAAATTTACTCGTTCAGGCACTTGCAAAAACATACGATCTGAATGTTGAGCACGTCGCAACCCTGTTTCAAACCATAGTCAAGGACTATATCAGTTCAGAAAGATTCATCCCCGGACTGATGGGTGAAGGGATGAAGCTATACAAGGCTATCAATGGGGATTGGAGCCTTGAAATAGATAATGCCGTAGTCCGTAAGGCCATGACCATTTTTGAACTTATTATTTCGAAAGTTCGTGCGGTTAACGGCGGTCTGGTGATTTCATCCGCCAACGGGCGTGTCAAGTCCGCTTCGGAAACGTCCGGCGATCCGGCTTACTATGTTTTAGGTATAGAGGGCGACATGATGTTTGTCGCTGACGACTTGGTACGTTGTCAGGTCTACACATCCGGACACGTTAAATACTACTGGGTTCCGGTTGCCTCGGTGAATGATGATTCGATTCTTATACTTAAATCCGTATTTCCCAATGGTACAACTCCGGCCGTCGGTGATGATCTGGTTCAGATGGGTAACCTCACGAATCCGAACAGACAGGGTATTTTGTATCTCACCGCTTCGGAAGATGGCAAGCCGCGTATTTCTGTACTGGACGGGGTAAACTCTACGTCTCTGGCCGGCAAATCAAAGGTTATACTCGGTTGTCTCGATGGCATGACGGATACAGACTTTCCGGCTGACCTCCAACCGTCCGGATACGGTCTGTATGCGATGAACTGTTTCCTGAAAGGTATTTTCATTCTGAGAAACGGAAAGAGCATCGAACAGGAGTTTAGTAATATTGCTACTGAATTATCAGCCATACCGGGAAAAATTGAACTATCCGTAACAACAGAATTAAATAAGCGTGTCATAGGTGGTGCTAATCTCTGTTTAAAATCGGGTGTATGTATTACTGGCGTAGAGAATCATCTTCGTATAAACATGTCTAAGTATTGGCGTGATTTAAGGGGAAAGAAAGTTACTTTGTCTTTTGATTATGAATATAGCAACCTTGTTTTAGGTCGAAATAGTCGTATAGGGCTGGAAGAAGGTGTATTAAAGGATGGTACATCAAACTATTACTATATCGGTGCGTGGAAGTACTTCGATTCTACTTCATTGAAGGCCGGCACAGGTAGATTTGTTCATACTATTACCGTTCCGAATGATATTGTTAACGCACAAAATATCGGTATAGGATTTTACATACAAGTCGGTGATGGTACCACGATGAAAATATGTAATCCTCAGATTGAAATCGGTGATACTGCAACCGAATGGAAGCCTGCGCCAGAAGATGGAATAATAGAATCTAAGGAATATACTAATAGTCAAATTAGTGTAGTCGAAGGTAAGATAACATCCACCGTTGAAAAGATAAATACCGTTGATGGACGTGTTACCGGACTTGCTTCACGCGTCGAACAGACCGAAAAAAGTATCACGTCTGTTGTTGGTGATATTGGTGTTATTAATAGTACCACCAATAGGCATGTATCAAAGCGGATAGATTTAAGAGGATGGGACAATAATAAGTTTTTCCCGTTGGTTATAAGTATTCCGGTTTACCACAAAACAAGGGTTGAAATAAGTAGGCCTCTTGATGCGGGATACGGAAAACCTTCATACGGTACTCACGATGGCGGTTTTTCTATGAACTTAACGTTTGAGATGTCCGGTTCGGGTTGGGGTTCGTTGCCAGCAGTAACCAATATCTTTGACTATACTAAAGCATGGATTTCTGCGGGTGCAAAGATAGTTGTTGATTTGGGACAAATAACTGAAACGTCTACGTGTAGAATGGGTATTAGGGGCGGTTCTATGTATGACGTAACCGTAGATGATACTATTGACCCAAACGTAATCAACGTTTATCAAACCGATTATCACGGTTCGTATAATACATCGTTCCCCGTTCGCACCGATGGAACTGAACCCGTCCGCACATACGGATACTATACCGAAATAAAGCAGACGCAGGAAAGCATAGCTTTAACTGCAAACAAAGTGGACGATCAAGGTAGGCGATTAAGTGCGGCTGAGTTAACTCTAAGTTCAGACCACGCAAAATTAAGCGTAGTAGAACAAACGGCAAATTCCGCCAATTCCTTAGCAGGCACAGCCAATAACAAAGCCGAAGCCGCAGACGGTCGTGTCACCGCCACCCAAAACGGCTTAGTCGAAACCGGAATCAACATCACGTCCCGAAAAATCATTCTGAAAGCCGATAACCTGCTATTCCAAAATAACACAGGTCAACAGACAGCCGCCATCAACGCAAACGGTAAACTGTCTGCCAATGTGATTGAAGCTGCGGAAGTGGTGGCACAGGCATTTTCAGCACAGAGGATCACAACCGGAAACCTTACGGTAACTGATGGTGCAAAGATCGGTGCCTGGAATATATCGGGAGGCTCTCTTGTTTCGGCAAGCAATTCGCAGGCTAAGATCCTGTTAAACATGTCCGGTAATAAATTCCTTCGTATTAACGAAGAAGGGGACAGCCCTACAACTTCACGCACTGCATTGATGTCCATACGAAACGACAATTACAGTGGTCTAAGTATTGAATCATACGGAAGTTCCGGTTTTGCTCTAAGATGTTTGGCTAACGCAGGCACTGCAAATTCGATAGAATCGTATGGAAGTCATATTTTCGCCCAAAGGGACGGTGAAAAGTGGAACGCTCCCGGAATGCTGTGTACCGGATATGTATATCAAGCGGGTACAGTCACTAATGAATGGGGCAACGGGTGCACCTTAACCAGTGCACAGAAAATAGCTACTGGAAAATACAGGATATACCACAACTTACGTCATCCGCAGTACGCTGTCTTAGTACAGGGATTGGGTGGTTATGGTTGGGTATTCGGTCAGGTAGAGACGCAAAACAACTCTTATTTTGAGGTTTTAATGCTTGACGCAAACAAGGGGCCCCGTGATTGTCCATTCCGTGTGTTTGTTGTAGGGCGCAACGTTTGGTAAACAGCATTGTCAGCGCAGATTACAATGATAAATTCAAAATAAATAAAATATGAAAATCAATTTTAGAAGAATTAAAGTAAAAACAGCTATTGACGGAGAAGTTGAAGAGTTCGACGTGGCTAAAACAGTAGGAAACGCTATTTACTGTAATACACCCGATTTGGGTGAATTGGAGTTTGCCCAACGGATATACAAAGAGGGTGAAGTTGAAGTTGACGAACAAGGTGCAAATATCATTCGAAATTACGTTGATCCGGCTCCGATACTCGCAGTGGTGAAAACCGCTATTTATAATGAATTAGACAAAGTAATTATTAACTCTCAAAATCAATAAATTATGTTTCAAGAAGAATCAAGAACAGTTCAAGTAAACGGTAAAGCCGTTTCAGGAGATTATCAGTACAATGTAAACTACAGTGTCAATAACGATAATCTCAGCCGCCTTCACTGTGAAATCATTAAAACGGTCACGGAAGAGATTGACACCCCTACAGGTAAGCAGCCCGTAACCTCCGGGCGGTATATCGGGTATTTGCTGTTAGAATCAGGCAGCAAACAAATGTCCCTTCCGGAGTCGGAGAATGTTGCAGCGCACTTTGAAGTATTTGACCAGATCACCAAAGAGGTAAAAGCCACTTTAGAGCCCAAACCGGCATCTAAATCCAAGTAACAAGAATCCGCCCTGTCTTCACAGATGGGGCGGAAAGATGCGGTATGGATGAGGAACGAAAGTTTATACATACCGCATGAAGTGCGTAATTTAATATTAACGCGGCAAATATACGATTAAAGTTTATATATCCAAGAATATGAAAAATTTGAAGATGATTGCATTGATTGCCTTGCCTCTTTCTCCTTTGCTGGAACTCTTTGAGCGCTATGTCTTTGGTGACTGGGAGTTTGTCAAATGGTTGATTGTCCTTGTATGTGTTGATACGGTGCTTGGCTTTGTCAAGCACTGGCTATCCAAAGACATCAGTAGTAAAGCTTATGGTATGATCGGGCGTAAGCTTATCATTTACAGTTGTGTATTAGTCCTGTCGCATGTGATGGGTAATTTTTCCATCGCCGGTCAGGTAGTCGATAGTTTCGTCTGGTTCCGGTATTTCGCTTGTACGGCATTAATGGTACGTGAGGCCTTAAGTATTATTGAGAACGTAGAAGAGATTTGCCCGGGCTTCTTCCCTAAAGCGATCATAAACAAGCTGAAAGGGTTCGATAATGTTTCAGGAAAGAAAGAGTAAGATAAAATCTCCCGTCATTGTACTTAACGACGGGAGGTTGCACACAAACAACACAAACAAGCAAACAAATACAAAGCCTATCTTCCCAGACGGGAGAAAATATAAAAGGTAAGCGCAAATTTAGCTAAATCTTTTTGTTCACAGTATTAATTTAACATATAGTATGAAGTATTTTACAATCCAAGAACTAAGCCACAGCGATACGGCCGTAGCGCGTGGAATTGATAACTGTCCAACGGCCGAAGCTATTCACAATTTAACGAAGCTGGTTGAGAATGTTCTCGACCCGCTTCGGGAGAAGTACGGCAAGCCCATCCGGATAAGTTCCGGTTATCGAAGTGCTATTCTCAACCGGAGCGTTAACGGGGCAACATCCAGCCAACACCGGGTAGGCGAGGCAGCTGATATTACGGTAGGAAGCAAGGAGGAAAACCGGAAACTCTTCGAGATCATCCGGCTGGAATTGCCTTTCGATCAATTGATAGACGAACGTGATTTTAGTTGGGTTCACGTGTCATTCCGTGAAGGTAGAAACAGAAAACAAACATTAAAACTCTAAATTAAAAAGTATGCTTAAAGACTTAATATTTACTCTTCAGGACGAAAAATATGTATCTGAACCTGTACAATTACCATCGGATGCAGGATTGCATTTGGAGTTTGAACCGGTGCTGCGTGGCAACTGCGTCGAATTGGAACAGAGCATGACTGGTGATAAGTATTACAATTTTAAAACGGAATACTCTCCCGGTGCTGTGTATGATCTTGTTATTGCCGGTGTGATTCCCGGTATGTACATCCGTGTTAAGACCGCCCTACAACCTATTGTGGCTAAAATCCTTGTATCGGAATGAAAGCGCTTGTCTGCCATGCGCCCGTCGTCCGGGCAAGGATGGTGAACGCCCCTGTCTTTTCCGTCCGTTTGGGAGGCAGGAAATCCGGCATTGTTTCCATACCGGCAATAAAGCCCCATCCTCTCCTGCTTGATTTCTGGAGCTTCTCCAAAGGGGATAATGCGGATGAATCCAGGGACAGGATCATCGGGCTGAACAGCCATGTGCTGCGGGCATACAATTTTCTTTGGGGCCCGCTGTCGGGATACGGTTATCCGGGCTACCTTCCCGGAATGGTGTTTGACGGAATAGATGATTTCCTGGTATCGGAAGAGTGGATTTTCCCCGAGGGTGATTACGCGGTCATAGCCGGTGTTACACTGTTTGAAAAACGGTCCGGCAATTCTGTCTTCTCCACAAGGGATTTCAATGGCTCACGATCGGGGTGGAATATCTTACAGTACGATGGGGACTACGGGCGTTTGTTTTTCGGCAACCAGACTTATAAGAAAAGTTCCCGGCTTAGTCATGTGACCGGGGAAACCCGTTTCCTGTCGATGGTCCGTAGTGGAAATACCATAGCCGTATACCTGGATGCGGATCCGGCCGGCATCGTGGAGATTCCCATGGGGACCCCTAACCAGAAGACTTATTATTTAGGTCGTACGCAAGGAGTAAGCGGTGGTTATTTTCATGGTATAATCCATTGCAGCGCCGTTTATTCCGGTGCCCTCACGGCCGATGAACTCCGCAGGGAGATGGATGAATCCTTTCCTCTTTATGAGGATATTATAATAAACCGTTAAAACATACAATTATGAATTATGTAATAGTAGATATCGCTTTCTGCCTTGAGCGTGGCATTATTGTTCCGGAGCATGCCAGAAAATCCCTGGACGGTACGCAGGTCATCCTGCACGAAGAGTATATCGCCCTAGTACTTCAAAAAGGGGACGACGTCCGTAGCTATCGCTATGATTCTTCCGAGCTTAGAGATATATTGGGCGGGCCCGGGTGGACGGCTCCGCAAAAGGAGGAAGCGACATGAAGAATCTGTCTTATATTATTATAATCGCTCTTATCCTGTTTATTGTGTTCCGCCCGGCAAGGGTGGAACGCGTACCGGGGGAAGTAGTCAGAGATACGATCATTACAAATCGTATTGATACGGTTCGGGATACAGTGCCCGTTCCGGTTTATGAAAGCGTTGTAGATTCGTTCCCGTTCGTTGTTCCCGTCCCTGTACCGGGCGATACGGTTCGGGACACGGTGTATTTGCCTATTACGCAGAAAATCTACAAAGACAGCCTTTATACGGCTTATGTATCGGGCTACCGGGCAAAGTTGGATAGTATAGAGGTGTACAGTAAAACAAGGACTGTGTTTGTCAGAGAGCGGGTAAAGCGGAAGCGGTTTGGGCTGGGTGTGCAGGCCGGATACGGTTTTTCCGGGAATAAGGTAAGTCCCTATGTTGGAGTTGGGGTGAGTTGTAATTTGTGGGAGTGGTAAATGATATTTTCTTTTCATTTGCAGTTTTTTTATTGAGTAGTTGATTTCTTCTTACAATGATTATTAAATGAAAAGTTGGTTGATTCAAATTTGAATTATATATTTGCGCCGTTAAATAAA
>OHOZ01001301.1_pt1 | contig 11359 bp, 10 predicted proteins | sample 1569931 | NCBI WGS metagenome assembly OHOZ01 (sample SAMEA3879572, study PRJEB24766) | human gut metagenome | biome: human-associated habitat; feature: feces | place: USA | collected 1985/1987
GGCAAGTACAGATGGCATACCATATCATCTCAATGCGTTGTTGCAAAGTGGGACGAGGAATAACAGCGGCATCTGAGAAGAACAATAATTTATCATATGTCGGAATCTGCATTACGGCCAAATGAGTCAGAATCTTCCCCTTAGGCAGCAAGCCTTTCTCCTTGTCGAGAATGGCATGAAGCAAATTGTCAGTATTGATAATACCTTTCATCAGAATATCGGCTCCCCCTTCCCGAACAATACGAACAGCTTCACGCGCTGCCTCATCGGGATCTTCAATGTGGAGGGTCTTCACATATTCCGGGTACTTCTGCAGACTGGGATACTTTTGCAGGATGGCCGAGTCACCAATCATCAGGAATTCCGCAATCTCTTCGTCGAGTGCACGGGCAATGGCATATTCTGTATTCGGATCGTTGGCACAGACAACGGCAATCCGTTTCCGTCGGTTTAAGGTTTTGAGATGGGCTGTCAGTTGGTCAAAGTTTCTAATAGGTTCCATAACGTTAGATTTTTAGCAAATATCAGAAAAAGGATCGAGAAGTACATCATGGAATACTGAAAAAATAGACAAACCGAGTAACATTTTGATATAATACAACGCTTTCATTTCTACGGATGCAGGTAATTTCGTTTTTTAATGTAAATTTGTGTCCTGTTAAACTCCTATAATCAAACAGAACCATGAAAACAAAAACATTTCTCGCTCTTTTCTGCCTGTTGTGTATCAGTTCAGGCTTTTCATCGTGCCAACGTCATTCATCCGACCAGTGGAAATTGGTTTGGGAAGATAATTTCGACCAGAAAACAGGCTTTGATCCACAGGTCTGGAGTAAAATACCACGTGGCAAATCGGACTGGAATAACTATATGACCGACTTCGATTCCTGTTTCGATATGCGTGACGGCAATATGGTGCTGCGAGGCATCATCAATTACAGCCAGCCCAATGATACAGCACCCTATCTGACCGGAGGAATCTACACCAAAGGGAAAAAAGCATTCAGCAACGGACGCCTCGAAATACGCGCCAAACTGAACGGTGCACGTGGTGAGTGGCCAGCCATCTGGATGCTCCCGATAGATGCTCCCTGGCCGATGGGTGGAGAAATCGATATCATGGAACGTCTGAATCACGATACAATCGCTTATCAGACTATACATACCAATTATACGTACAATCTGGGTATCAAAGACAATCCGTTATCACACTCCGTAGGTGCGATCAATCCCGACGACTACAATGTATATTCAGTAGAAATGTATCCGGACAGCATTGCATTCTATATCAATGATACACATACTTTCACCTATCCCCGCATCGAAACAGACAAAGAAGGGCAGTTTCCTTTCGACCAGCCTTTCTATCTACTGATCGACATGCAGTTGGGTGGCTCGTGGGTAGGGGCTGTAGACCCGAAAGAACTTCCGGTGGAGATGTATGTAGATTGGGTAAGATTCTATCAGAAAGAGAAATAGAACCTTTTTACCCTACAAGCGTTAAAGACAAATCAGATATCAGCTTATTAAATCACTTTATTAAATGAACTTACAATTTCCCCCATTTCTGCACGAAGGCGATAAGGTAGCCATCGTATCGCCTTCAAGCAAAATAGACAGTATATTCCTGAAAGGTGCCAAGACGCGTCTAAGCTCCTGGGGACTTACTCCTGTCATGGGAGATCATGTCCGAAGTTCATGGGGCTCGTATGCCGGTGCCACCCATCAGCGCCTCAAAGATTTTCAGGTAGCCATGGACGATGAAGAAATTAAGGCCATCTTGTGCAGCCGTGGTGGTTACGGAGCGGTTCACTTGCTGGATAAGCTGGACTTCACACGCTTTCGTAACCACCCGAAATGGCTGATCGGGTTCAGTGACATCACTGCGCTCCACAACTTATTTCAATACAATGGTTTTGCCTCACTCCATGCTCCCATGGCACGCCATCTCGCTGTAACAGGAGAGGAGGATCCATGTTCATTATATCTCCGCGACATTCTTTTCGGTAAACTGCCCGGATATAAATGCCACCGCCATAAGTTGAATCATCTGGGACAGGCCAAAGGCATCCTGCGAGGCGGCAACATGGCTGTGTTCCACGGTCTCCGCGGAACACCATACGATATTCCTCCCGAAGGTACGATCCTCTTCATCGAGGATGTGGGCGAACGTCCTTATGCCATCGAACGCATGATGTATAACCTGAAATTGGGAGGCGTACTTGAAAAGTTATCCGGACTTATCATCGGACAATTTACCGAATACAAAGAAGACTATTCACTGAAAAAGGACCTTTACAGCACACTGGATGCCTTGGTGAAGGAGTATGACTTCCCCATATGTTATGACTTTCCGGTGGGACATGTGACAGAGAACCTACCACTAATCAACGGTGCGGAAGTGGAGTTCGTATCCGGAAAGAAAGGAGTGGAATTGTTAATAAACCCTCCTATCTGACTCACCCTACAGTGAAAATCATTAATTTTGAGACTTTAAACTCCAAAAGCATAATTATGAAAAGAAACTCTATGTTCATACTGTCAGCTTTCATCCTGTTTTCTGCTTTCTCCTGCGGAACAAACGGCAGCAAGACCACTTCGACCGACATCACCGAGAAAAAGGTAATTGTCCAAGTGCCCCAATTTGACGCAGACAGTGCTTACAAGTACATACAGGCGCAAGTCGACTTCGGACCGCGCACACCAAATTCTAAAGGTCATGTTGCCTGTGGAGACTACCTGGCCGCCAAACTGGCCGAACATGGAGCCAAAGTGATCAGCCAAAACGCTGAATTACCCGCATACGACGGTACACTGCTGAAAGCACGCAACATCATAGGATCTTTTAAGCCCGAAAGCAAAAAACGCATCGCACTCTTTGCGCATTGGGATACCCGTCCATGGGCCGACAATGATCCGAATGAAAAGAATCATCACACACCGATACTGGGCGCCAATGATGGAGCAAGCGGAGTGGGTGTATTACTCGAAATTGCCCGCCAGATCAATCAACAGCAACCGGAACTGGGAATCGACATCATCTTTCTGGATGCGGAAGATTACGGAGCACCTCAGTTTTATACAGGCGAACATCGGGAAGACCAGTGGTGTCTCGGCGCACAATATTGGGCACGAACCCCGCACGTAGATGGCTATAATGCCCGCTTCGGAATTTTACTCGATATGGTGGGCGGCAAAGATGCTACTTTCTTTAAAGAAGTATATTCCGAGAAATATGCCAAAGGTATCAACAAGAAGGTATGGAAAAAGGCTAACGACGCCGGATACGGACGTTACTTTATTAACGAAGTAGGCGGTCAGATCACTGACGATCATCTGTTTATCAATCGCTTGGCAGGTATCCCGACTATCGACATCATTCCAAACGACGAAAATTGTGAACTGTCCAGCTTCGGACCGACCTGGCACACCGTGAATGACAATATGGATGCCATCGACCGCTCTACACTCAAAGCTGTGGGACAAACGGTACTGGAAGTTATTTATAACGAGAAATAATTATTTATCATGTCAATCAACGAATTACAAGACGAAGTCGTTGCTGAATTCAGCGACTTTGATGACTGGATGGATCGCTACCAGTTACTTATCGACTTAGGAAACGAGCAGGAACCGCTCGACGAGAAATATAAAACGGAACAGAATCTGATTGAAGGTTGCCAAAGCCGTGTATGGCTTCAGGCAGACGAAGTAGACGGGAAAATTATCTTTAAAGCAGAAAGCGATGCACTGATCGTGAAAGGCATCATAGCACTGTTGATTAAAGTCGTATCGGGACATACACCCGACGAGATTCTTAATTCGGAACTCTACTTTATCGACAGAATCGGTCTGAAGGACCACCTATCCCCCACACGTAGCAACGGATTGTTGTCGATGGTCAAACAAATGCGGATGTATGCACTCGCATTCAAAGCCAAAGAGGCCAAAGGCTAAATCTCCAGATAAGGATGTGTCAGGACTCGTACTCACCACAGATCACACCGATTTACACAGATAGATATTACTGGTTATCAGCAGATTAAAATCATCCTGTGTTAATATCTGCGTAATCTGTGGTGAATTATGACGTACCTCCATCTTCTTCATCCACCTGATACTCCAGAATATCCCCCGGCTGGCAATCTAGCACTCTACAGATCGCCTCAAGGGTAGAGAAACGAATCGCTTTGGCCTTTCCCGTTTTCAGGATAGAAAGGTTGGCAGGCGTAATGTCAATCTTCTCTGCCAACTCCCCCAAAGATATTTTTCTTCGGGCCATCATTATGTCAAGGTTTACTATTATAGCCATAATTCTATTAATTTTTCAATATTCGGATTCAGATAGTAAGATCTTGTTCTTCTTTCATCTTCAACCCGATGGCGAATACCTCGCCTACAATTAGTGAAACCAGTCCCAGAATGACCAGCATCACAGAATCTATGCTTGTCTCCATAGAATATCCGGACAACGAGAAGACTGAAGACAACTCATAATCATTCATCAGGGCCGGCACTGCCTCACTAATAAAGTTCAGCAACAAGGCGACTCCCAACCATCGCAACCGACGGACATTCTTCCAATTAAAAATATCCGATTTATTGATAGCTACAATCAGCTGAATAAAAAGCACTGTTGACGCAATGATGGCAAAAACAGCCAGAAGCCCGGAAATCACCTGGGCAACCATCATCCAGGTACTCCTGTCGACTTTTACATTCGTAACCATCTGCGTATAGGCAACGGGGACATAAGAGCCGGTCTTTTCATTATAGACAGAATCTTTAAAGGACGAAAAATCCTTGGGCATCAGTGTGGCAATCCGAAAGTTGATAGCCTGCTCTACACTTTGATTACCGGAATGACTTATCTTCATCCCTTCGGAAAAGCCATGACCGAAATCACGCCCCATATTAAACACCGAATAACAGAATACCAGAAAAACCAGTAAACATAGTATGTTCAATCTTCTTTTCATATTATGACTTATTATTCAATCTTTATCGTTTATTTTCATTCATCTTTCCGCCACGTTCCCGGAACCGTAACCTGCTTTATCCGAAGAAAACAGCCTACGAACACCATAGCCGCCACTGCTATCAATAGATAATAGGGAGTCGTACCCGTCACATCCCTGATTGTATCTGCATCGGGATAGGTCAGACTCAGCATGACAGAAATACTGTTGTTCACAATGTGTATCAGGATACAAGGAATCAGACTTCGTGTCCGATAATAAACCCATGCCAGCAAAAGGCCTCCAAAGAAGGCTGCAACTATCTGAGCCGGATTCAAATGAAATACTCCGAAAAGCAGTGCCGAAAGGAAGATGGCTTTCCGGGGAGAATAGCGTTCAAGCAATGCCTTAGTGGCACCACCACGGAACAGAAGTTCCTCAAGAATCGGCCCCAACAAAGTAATGGCCACAATACCTAACCAACCGGACTGGAGAGCGTCGAACTGCTGTTCCAGAATATCAGGTACCCAAGATAAGACGGCAGTCAACAGATCCATCAGGACAGTCATCGACAAGCCTATCAGAAACGTTATGATCAGAAATGGAAATGAAATGAATGACCAACTTGTCTTGTCTTTGGGTATATAGTGTGCTTTCCATAAATAAAAAAACATCACTGCCATGGAAAGCAGCATCGAAGGAGCCAATGTCAACTCCGAAACCCGGGTGGCATCTACGCTCCCACCATTCATACGGGCAATGATAGTAAAAGGAATACCGATCAGCCCACCGCAAATAAGCTGGATTCCCAGATAAATCAGAATTAATTTGATCGCCGTTTTCATTCAGTCTTTTGTTTTAAATATGTACAAAGATAACGGTTTTAATTGACTACCGCTTCGGTAGAAGAGCTATTTGTATGGTGACCATGCAAAACTGAACTACATACAAACAAAGCTAACATGGAGATGGATACTACCAACATCGTAATGCTCATCAATGACTTTCTCATAAAACTTACTTTGAAGATTCGTTATGTTATTCAATAATAATTTATCGTCAGGGAGAGTATATCCATTTGATAGCGTATTACACCTTTAGACGTCACTCTGACACTATTCATCCTAATCTACTGACACGCACTAAAACACAAATCATCAAACAGGAAGAAGAAAATGCATACAAGACGCATATAACATGCAATAAGATGCAACATCGACCGAAGATTTCCAATAAATATGCATGATATCTTTAGAAGAGAGGTCACATACCATTAAAAGAAAGACATCATTGGGTTAAAACAAAAGCTTCATTAGTTCAAAACTTCACCTGCATGAAGCCGGAAGAGAGACAAAAGAGGACATTTGCATGCCTGCAATCATTTTTCAGCACGCATAGAATGATCAGGGAGAGAATAACGATTTGCACCTTAAAACAAAATATTCTGCAAATTAAAGAACACAGAACAGGCTCAAAACAGAACAAGAGACATGTATTATCCGCAATCAGGATGACTATCTGAAAAGCCGAATTCACAAAATAAGCTCCTATTTAAGAGCCGGAAGATAACGGGCCGAATATAACTCACTCAGTGGCAAACAAAAAATACAAAATGTCAATTGACATTTTGTATTTTCCCCAAAAGCGCTTCCACATCGGCTGCATCCTGATGAAGCTGCGCTATCAATCCTTCAATCCCATCGAACTTCAGCTCCGGACGGAGATATTTTACAAAAGAGAGCCGGATAAATTTATCGTAAATATCGGAATGAAAATGGAGGATATTCACTTCTATCGAACGTTCAGGACCATTCCCTATCGTGGGACGAGTACCGATATTGAGCATACCATTATAAGTATGCCCGTCGAACGTGACATGAACTGCATAGACACCATCGGCAGGAACCAACTTATCAGGATCGTCTACACTGAGATTGGCCGTAGGGAATCCGATTTTCCTTCCTACCTGATAACCACTCACCACCGTACCATCCAGAAAATAGTCGTAACCCAAACAACGTGCAGCCCGATCTACTTCACCCTGATGCAACATCTTACGAATGACAGAAGAGCTTATATGGAGATCATCACACACACAGGCACGAGCACGAATCACCTCTATTCCCATTTCAGAGCCATAACGGCAATAATCCTCAAAGCCTTCACTACGATTGTGTCCGAAGCGGTGGTCATATCCGATGACAAGTGTCTGCACCCGATAACGGTCTCTCAGGATATCGGACATAAATTCATGGGCAGTCAGATGTGATACTTCACGTGTAAAATCAAGCATAAAGCAATAATCCACGCCCGTTTCTTCAAGCAGCGCCAGTTTCTCTTCCGAAGTGGTCAATAACTCCGGACGATAGTCTGCATTCATCACCTTACGAGGATGAATGGGAAAAGTAATCAGTGCAGAACGCAATCCACGAGCCGCAGCCAACTCTCTGACTTGTTCTATCAGAAAGCGATGCCCCATATGTACTCCATCGAAGAAACCGATGGTGGCAACACATGGTTCGGGTAGAACTCCCGGTATATTACGGATTATCTGCATGCTGTTTCTCCTATTTATTTTAATTCTCGGCAAAAAGCGGCCTCCAGTCTTCACCGGGTTTCACTGTATAGGTAGAGATGCCCAATGCCTGGGCGCCCTGGCAGTTGGCTTCGGAGTCATCTATGAAAAAAGTTTCGCGCGGATCGAGGTTTGCATCATCAAGCACTCCCCGGAAAATCTCTTCAGCGGGCTTTACCATTTTCATTTCATACGAGAGGTACATCTTTTCAAAATAGTCTTCTACACGGAAACCCCGATACGGAAACGCATGCTCACATGCCCACTTCCAATGTATCTCGTTGGTATTGCTCAGCAGATAGACCACATATTTCTCGCGGAGTTTCAATAACATATCAAGCTTAAAACGTGGAATATCCACCAAGAAACTATTCCAAGCAGCATCAATTTGCTCATCCGTCACCTCCTGAGTTATCTGCCCGCGGATACTATCACGAAACTGGGCTGACGAGATCAACCCTTTCTCATGTTGCATAAAGATTCCCTGCTGAGAATACATGCCTAACAATTCGTCCACCTTCTCTAATCCCAACTTCCGGAAGTTTTCTATACAACGCTGACGGTCGAGATTAATCAATACACCACCAAAATCAAAAATAAGGTTTTTAATTCCTTTTCTTTTCATCTCTATTCTGTTTTTGAAAGCTTATACACGACAGAGCACGCAAAGGAAACGGAGTTTTTATATCCTGTTCATAAAAGACACTTTCTTTGCGTCCACTGTGATAAATAGCTTTCATTTTCATTTCTGAGTTAAACGTTTGACCAAGCGAATCAATTCTCCAATCCACAAGACGAGAGAAGAAGAACCGATGATGATAAGCCATGTTTGCCAGTCGAGCGGTTCTGTACGGAATACAGCTCCACCGAACTGCACTATAAGAAACTGCCCACCCAGGATGGCCAGTACAATCAATTCCATTCCGTACGACTTCGTAAGACCCTTGAATGCTGAATCGGTAGTGCCAAACACACGGGCGTTGAACAGATTCCAAAACTGAAGCATTACAAAGAAGGTGAAAAAAATGGTCAACCGCTGTACCGTCATTCCACCGTCGGCATTTGTAAAGTAGTATATCATCGCCATCAGTACTACCAGAAAGAGTGTACCGACACCGAATATATTATGTTGCATCGCTTTACTAATAATAAAATCAGTACTGCGACGCGGTTTATCGTTCATAACACTCTCACTTGGCGGAATAGAAGCCAAAGCTAAAGCGGCAAATGTATCCATGATGAGATTTACCCATAACATTTGGGTCACAGTCAACGGTAGTTCTGTTCCCACAATAGAACCGAGCAATACGATGAGAAGTGCCACAAAGTTAATGGTCAGCTGAAATACGATGAAACGCTGGATATTCTTATAAAGTGACCGCCCCCACATCACAGCAGTCCCGATACTGTTGAAAGAGTCGTCCAGCAAAGTGATGTCACTGGCCTCTTTGGCAACTGAAGTTCCGGTACCCATCGAAAGCCCTACCTGTGCATGATTGAGCGCCGGCGCATCGTTCGTTCCGTCTCCGGTAACGGCAACGACCTCATCTTGCGATTGCAACAAACGTACAAGTCGCTCCTTATCCATTGGACGAGCCCGAGCGATAACTTTCAAATCGGGGATACGTTCCAACAAAGTTTTATCGTCGAGAGCCGCGAATTCGGGACCTATAATTATATTACGATCTCCGTCTTCGGGTGTCCACAACGAAATCTGGCGAGCTATTTCACGAGCTGTGGCCGGGGTATCGCCTGTTACGATCTTCACTTTTATCCCCGCATTCAAACAGTCGGAAACTGCCGCAGGCACTTCCTTACGAACCGGGTCGGCAATGGCTGTGATACCTAAGAAAGTCAATTTGATATGGGGAGCCAAGTGTCCGGCGATGAAACACACCTCATCGGGCTCGACCAAAGCATAGGCAAACCCCAAAGTACGCATGGCTTGATTTTGGTATTGCAACAGCTTTTCTTCCAGCATCGGACGGCTATCGGTCATAGGAACATTTCCCGACGAAGTAACCCGATCTGAACAGAAATTCATCACATATTCGGGAGCACCTTTCACATAAAGCACCCGGTGATTCAATAACGGAGACTGAACTACCGTAGCCATATACTTACGTTCGGTAGAAAATGTCAACTGTTCGATCACCTCTGCATGACGACGCAACGCTGCATAATCGACTCCCCGGTCGGCCAACCAAAGCAGCAAAGCTCCCTCGGTAGGATTGCCCAACACTTTCACACTGCCGGCAGCCTCATCTAAATGAGCGGTCGAGTTTGCCGCTATACTCTCAAAAATAATGTCCTCCACTCCCGACTCAGGAATATAATCGAAAGCCGCCTCATGCACTCTCATCTGGTTTTGCGTGAGAGTTCCGGTCTTATCGGTACAAATCACCGAAGCCGCACCCATCGTTTCGCAAGCATGCATTTTACGAACCAGATTATTATTCGCCAGCATACGCTTCATACTCATCGCCAAACTGAGCGTAACACTCATCGGCAATCCTTCGGGGACAGCCACGACGATAACCGTAACAGCTATCATCGCCGTCGATAACAGATAGCTTCCGAACAATAACCAATCGATAACGGGGTGCTCTGTCAGGTAAATAACCGTTCGAGCTATAAAAATAACGGCAGCGATAATGTAGCTCGCTTTTGTAATAAACGAAGCCAACGTATTTAGCTGCTTATCGAGGGGCGTTTGCGTATTATTTTCTATCTGAGAACCGGTATATACCTTACCATATTCGGTCGCATCGCCCACTTGCGTCACTTGCATGACACCATATCCGCCCAACATCGTAGAGCCGTTCATCACGGCATTGGAAGGATATGTGGCTTCTTTATCGAAATCGGCTTCTATCGTCGTTTTAGTCGCCATCGGCTCCCCTGTTAAAGAAGATTCATTCACCTGCACCGATACGGCACTCAATAAAATTCCATCGGCAGGTATTTCATCTCCGGCATTCAACATAACGATGTCGCCCACGACAATCTCCCGTTTGGGTATCTCCAACATGTGTCCGCCTCGTATAACCTTGACAGGAAGATCGTCGTTTACCTGATTGAGAATATCGAATTTCTTAGCCGCACTCATTTCGAAAAGAAAGCCGACAACCGTCGCCAACAATATAGACAAAGCGATACCTGCCGGTTCGAACAACGCCGACATACCGGCCTCGCCCGTAGCGATATGATAAACTGCAACAGCGACAGAAAGCAGTAATGCGACTAAAAGAATACGAATAATCGGATCGGAAAACTTTTCCAAAAACAATTTCCACATAGGCGTACGAGCCGGAGGAGTCAATATATTTTCTCCATACCGTTCCCGACTGGCCAATACTTCCGATTCGCTAAGCCCGGAATATTCTACCTCAGATTTCATCTATTCTATTATTCTATTGATACCTATTTTATAAAGAAACCGCTATGCGAACAGAGCTATCACCTCATCGATGGTAAACAGGGACTGTTCGCCCGTAGTCATATTTTTCAAAGTGATTTTTTCTGCTGCAATTTCATTTTCACCGACCAAAGCGACATACTCCACGCCTGTGGAATCGGCATATCCCATCTGCTTCTTCATCTTAGCGGCTTCGGGATAAATTTCGGCCCGTATACCGGCAGCTCTTAACCGGGCTAAATGAGACAGACAAACCTCGCATTCCCGCTCTCCGAAATTAACGAACAGGACTTGTGTCGATTCCATCGACTCCTTCGGGTATAAATTGAGCTGATTGAGTACATCGAAAATACGATCGGCCCCGAAAGAAATACCGACACCGGAAACTCCCGTCAAGCCGAACACTCC
>OHOZ01001310.1_pt1 | contig 11286 bp, 9 predicted proteins | sample 1569931 | NCBI WGS metagenome assembly OHOZ01 (sample SAMEA3879572, study PRJEB24766) | human gut metagenome | biome: human-associated habitat; feature: feces | place: USA | collected 1985/1987
CTCCCTGTTTTACGAGAAAAAAGCCACCTTGCGGTGACCTTTTTCGACAGGCTGAGCTGCTTATTCAAAGAATAAACAGCTGTTTTTTGATTCTTTAATTATGCCTCGCCGCGCTCTTTGAGTGCTTCCTTGCGTGAAAGGTTTACTCTGCCGCGGTCGTCGATCTCGGTGACCTTGACCCAAGTCATGTCGCCGACGTTCAGAACGTCCTCGACCTTTTCGGTGCGCTTGAACTCAAGGTCCTTGATGTGGCACATGCCGTCCTTGCCCGGGGCAAGCTCGATGAATGCGCCGATGGGGATGATGCGGACGACCTTGCCGTAGTACAGTGCGCCGACCTCAGGCTCGAAAACGATGTTTTCGATGGTCTGGCGTGCCGCGCGGCATGCCTCGATATCCTCGGATGCGATGAAGATGCTGCCGTCGTCGTCGATGTCGATCTTGCAGCCGGTGTCTGCGGTGATCTTCTGGATGACCTTGCCGCCTGAGCCGATGACCTCGCGGATCTTGTCGGGATTGATCTTCATCTGGATCATCTTCGGTGCGCTCTTTGCAAGCTCCTTGCGAGGTTCGGGCAGAGCCTTGAGCATGACCTCGTCGAGGATCTGGTAGCGAGCCTCACGGGTGATCTCGAGAGCTTCCTTGACGATCTCGTGCTTGAGGCCGTCGTTCTTGAGGTCCATCTGGATGGCGGTGATGCCCTTCTTGGTACCGGCAACCTTGAAGTCCATCTCGCCGTGGAAGTCCTCAACGCCCTGGATGTCGATAAAGGTGGTGAAATCGTCGCCGTCCTGAATAAGGCCGCAGGAGATGCCGGCAACGGGAGCCTTGATGGGAACGCCTGCGTCCATAAGAGCCAGCGTTGTGCCGCAGATGGAGCCCTGCGAGGTCGAGCCGTTGGAGGACAGGATCTCGGAGACTACGCGAATGGTGTACGGGAAGTCCTCTACCGAGGGGATGACGCTCTCGAGCGCCTTCTCGACCAGTGCGCCGTGACCGTATTCGCGGCGGCCGGTGCTGCGGCTGGCACGAGCCTCGCCCGTGGAGTAAGAGGGCATGTTATAGTGATGCATGAAACGCTTCTCTTCCTCTTCCCAGATGGTGTCGAGCTTCTGGGACATGGACAGAGTTGCAAGTGTTGCTATCGAGAGCACCTGAGTCTGGCCGCGGGTGAACAGTGCCGAGCCGTGAACTCTGGGGATGATGCCGACCTCGCTGCCGAGGGGGCGAATCTCGTTCATTGCGCGGCCGTCAACGCGCTTGCCGGCCAGCAGCCATTTCTTGACGACCTTCTTCTGGAGCTTGTACAGGATCTCGTTCATGTACTGCATCATGTCGGGGTGCTCCTCGGAGTACTTCTCCTCCATTGCGGTGACCCACTCGTTGACGCGCGCTTCGCGAACGTTCTTGTCGTCGGTATCCATGCAGTATTCCATGCCCGCAAACTCGTTCTCGACCAGCTTATTGAACAGCTCATCGTCGAATGCAGCATGCTCGTACTCAAACTTCGGCTTGCCGATCTCCGCGACCATCTTGTCGATGAGGTCAAGAACCGGCTGGAGGTGCTCATGAGCCTGAACGATGCCCTCGTACATTACGTCCTCGGGGACCTGGTCTGCCTCGGACTCGATCATGACGATCTTCTTATGCGTTGCCGCGATGGTGGTGGTCATGCGGTTGGTTTTGCGCTCTTCCTGGGTGGGGTTGAACAGGTACTTCTCGCCGTCCCAGCCGAGGACTATGCCTGCGATGGGGCCGTTGAAGGGAACGTCGGAGATGCTGACTGCTGCCGATGCGCCGATCATTGCGGTGATCTCGGGGCTGCAATCGCGGTCAACGGACAGGACCTCGCATGCGATAACGACGTCGTTGCGCAGGTCGGTCGGGAACAGGGGACGCATGGGGCGGTCGATCAGGCGAGATGCCAGGACTGCCGGCAGGCTGGGCTTACCCTCGCGGCGCATGAAGCTGCCTGGGATGCGGCCGACTGCGTACAGCTTTTCGTTGAAATCGACCGACAGAGGGAAGTAATCAATGCCGTCCTTGGGACGAGCCGATGCGGTGCAGGTAACGAGAACGGTGGTCTCGCCGTAAGTCACGAGGACCGCTGCATTGCACAGCTCTGCCATCTTGCCGACTTCCATCTTCAGAGGACGGCCTTCGTACTCGATCTCAAACTTTCTGTAATCGGGAAACTGTTTGTGCGTGATTATCATTTGTTTTGCTCCTTTTCATTTTTTCTATTTCAAAAACCGCCGGAGCATAGCACTTGAAAACGGGTTCCGTCCCGAAACCTATTTTCAAATACTAAGCTCTTTTAGTGGCGATTTGAGATTTTTTTAGTGGCGATTTGACGCAGCTACGGATACGCATATTGCGTGAACCCGGTATTGAAGCTGCGTAGGAAACCATTGCGTTTCGCACCCCATTAGGCCGCACTGCTCGTAGGGGCGATCATTGATCGCCCGATCCTAACGGTTTTGCCCGCACTCACCGGTCGTGCTGACGCAATAGCCGTATCGGTATCAGCGTAAATGCGCTATTAAAAATTCGTGCGCTTGCGCACACCGCACCTATTCACTATTACCTATTACCTATTACTTTCTTTTTTCCGCGGCCTCAGCCGCAGAAAAAAGCAGGGGACATATTCACTTGTCCCCTGCTTAAAACCTTCATACCCTTCGGAAATGCCGGACTTACTTGCGGATGCCCAGCTTTGCAATGATTGCGCGGTAACGCTCGATATCCTTCTTTGCGAGGTAGTCGAGCAGACGGCGGCGCTTACCGACCATCTTGTACATGCCCAGACGGCTGTGGTCGTCGTTGGGATGGACCTTCAGGTGAGCGGTCAGCTCGCGGATGCGCTGAGTGAGAATAGCGATCTGGACCTCGGGAGAACCGGTGTCGTTCTCGTGGGTCTTGTTTGCCTCTATAACGGCGGTCTTGGTCTCTTTGGTGATCATAATGATACCCCTTTCATGATTTTATATACCCAATGGCTAAGTAAAGGGAGGAAAGGTCTCCCGATCACTGAGCACACGGGCTTAGCCTTGTAATATTACCACTTACGGCGGCGTTTGTAAAGAGCTTTTTTCAGTTTGAGAGAAAGCCGTCGCCGCCGGGATTCAGCTCTGCGGTCTTGAAGTACAGGCTCTTCAGGGTGTCCACGCTCGCGCCCTCCGTCATGCCGACAGACCAGCTGCTGCCGTTAAGATACCAGTAAACGATGCCGGCGCCCTTTCCGTCGAGCTTGAATAAGGGGTTTCCCTGCAAAAGCTCCAGGGTCATTGTCGGATCCTCGGTCCACTCATAGTTCATACCGGAGATGTCCTTCTGTTCATCCGTTTTCTGTGCACGGATGGTGAATGTGCCGTAATCTGCCTGATACAGCGTCTCGTCTCCGTCAATCGTTGTGTACACGGGCGTTTTGCCGTCGATCTCGGGCATGACGATACCGGCGGCCTTAAATTTCTCGGCACTCGATTCATGCACGGGGTTTGCTATCCGGCTGTTATCGTTTTCATTGGTCTTCTTGGCTTTATCGTTTGTCTGGCTGCCGCAGGCGCACAGCGCGAACACCATTGCAAGGCACAGCGCCGCGCAGACCGTTTTCTTAAAAGCTTTCATATGATAAACGCTCCTTTATTATGCTGATATGATGATCGATCAATGCTTCTATGACGAAGCCTCAGCAAAAAATGTTCCGCAAATATTTGATATTATCCGCGCCGTGTGATAACATTATTTCATTCTAACAGAGGAGAGCGAAAATGGACAGCAATTTTTTTGCGCTGATCTCGCGCATGCGCTACATCGAGCGCTGGAGCCTGATGCGCAATTCGATACATGAAAACATTCAGGAGCACAGCCACATGGTTGCGGTGATCGCGCACGCGCTGGGAGTTATTCGCCGCGACGTTTACGGCATCAACTGCGACCCCGAGGCCTGCGCCGCCGTTGCGCTGTATCACGACGCAAGCGAGATACTCACCGGCGATCTGCCTACGCCGATAAAATACCACGATGACGAGATCATGAGCGCTTACCGCCGCGTAGAGACCATTGCGTCGAAAAAACTGCTGGGCATGCTGCCCGAGGAGCTTCAGCCGGCCTTCGAGCCGATATTGACGGGGCAGACTCAGCGCGAGCTGCACCCGATAGTAAAGGCTGCCGACAAGCTGAGCGCCTACATCAAATGCATCGAAGAGCGCAAGGCCGGCAACAACGAATTTTTAAACGCCGAAAAGCAGACGCTTGAGGCGATACATGCTTACAACATGCCGGAGGCAGAATACTTCATCGAGCATTTCATTCCTGCATTTGAAAAAACTCTTGACGAATTGGGGACGATAAAATAATGGAAAATTCAAAGCTTCAGAGAATAAATGAGCTTGCGCGCATAAAAAAAGAGCGCGAGCTGACCGCCGAAGAAACGGCCGAGCGCGACGCGCTGCGCAAGGAATACCTCGACGAGTGGCGCAAGGGCGCGATCGAGGTGCTTGAGAACACATATATCCAGACGCCCGACGGCAAAAAGCACAAGCTTCAAAGGAAGGATAATAAATGACTGCCTTTTTCGTTTGCTTAAACGCGGTCGTTCCGATATTTCTCATCATGGCGCTCGGATGCCTTGCAAGGCATCTGGGCGCTATTAAGCGCGAGGACGTTCCCAAGCTCAACAGGCTTTTGTTTCGCTATTTCATGCCGGTAATGCTGTTTTACAACATCTACACCTCGGATCTTTCCGGCGCCGTGCAGCCGAAACTGCTCATATTCGCGGCCGCAGGCGTCCTTGCCGAGTATGCGCTCGCCTTTTGTTACGTCATGCTTACCGAAAAGGGCACCTCCAAGCGCGGCGTTAAGATCCAGGGCATTTACCGCTCGAATTTTGTCATAATCGGTCTGCCGCTTGCGACGGCTCTCGTCCCCGGCGCGGACGCAGGCTCTGTCGTTGTGCTCATCTCCGTCGTCGTTCCGATGTTCAACGCCATCGCAGTGATAACGCTTGAGCTGTTCAGCGGCAAAAGGCCAAACGCCCTCGGCATCATCATAGACGTTTTCAAAAATCCGCTCATCCTCGGCACGGTCGTCGGCATTGCGTTCCAGCTGCTCGGCATACGCCTGCCCGAGGCGCTGCTTTCCACCATAAAGCAGATAAGCGCCGCCACTAACCCCATGCTGCTGTTCATGCTCGGCGCGTTCTTCCAATGGGGCGGCATACATAAATACATCAAGGATCTCGTCGAGGTCTGCCTCGGCAGGCTCGTCGTCATGCCGGGTATCTTCCTCACCGCCGCTTACTTCCTCGGCATACGCGGCATCGCCTTTGCCGGTATGATCGCCATTTTCGGCTCGGCGACCGCCATTGCCTCCTTCACCATGGTCCAGCAGATGGGCGGCGACGATGAGCTTGCCGGAGATATTGTCGTTTCCACCAGCGCCCTGTGCTGCTTCACCATGTTCGCCTGGTCATTTATCTTCAAATCCCTCGGAGTTTTTTAGTGGCGCTTTGGGGCACCTGCGAATACATATATCTCCGGTAGCCCGGCAGCGCAGACTACGTCTGCGAAGTAATAAGTAAAAGGTAAAAGTGAAAAAGTTAGGTATTCGCCCGGAGGGCGAATGAATTTAAATCCGTGCCAAAGGCACACCCCATCTATTCACTATTACCTATTACCTCTTCACTGCGGCCAACGGTCGCTTGTAGGGGCGATCATTGATCGCCCTTTTGTTACTGCCTTACCTGCACAGAAATCTATAGTCGTAGGGAACGGATTCATCTGTTCCCTACAACTCTATTTCAGTGCCAGCAAAACCATAACAAAAGGGCGAGCAATGCTCGCCCCTACGATTATATGTTTTGGTGCCGACTTAACTTCAACACACGGAACGGGCAAGCCCGTTTTTTCAGTGGTGCATAAGCACCGAGGCCAATACGGTTGTTGCGGTATCCCGACCGTGAACTACCGGCGAAACCATAACAGGCGGAACGGATAAATCCGTTCCCTACGAGCGGCTGTTGGCCGCAGCGGAGAGCTAATAGCTGATAGTTAATAGTTTTTTAATTCAACCCCTCGGCAGCAAGCTGCCTGCTCCCCTTGACAGTGGAGCCAATGGGTGCGGCGTAAATTTTGCACTAATATAGCACAACCTTGCGTAGCGCGGCAGTTTCCCGGTTTCGTCGGTACTTTCGATACCGGGCTACCAGAGATATATGTATTGGTAGGTGCGTCAATTCGCCTCTAAAAACAAGTCTTTGTCGATTATGGCCCGGAGGGCTTGCTGGACGGCGGTCTCGAAGCCGAGCTCCTTGAGCTTGCAGACACCCTCGACGGTGGTGCCGCCGGGCGAGCACACGCGATTCATGAGCGCGATGGGGTGCTCGTCGCTGTCCATGGCCAGCGCGCCGCTGCCCATGACGGTAGCCGTTGCGATCTCCTCGGCCATCGGCCGCGAAAACCCCGCGCGCACTCCGGCCTCGGCCAGCGCGTCAATGTAAAGCAGCACAAACGCACCGGAGGCTCCGCCCAGCGCGCCGAACGCCGGGAACATTTTCTCCTCAATGTGATATATCTTGCCGACGGACGCAAAAATGCCGTCGGCGATTTTTATATCGTCGGCCGTCGCGCCCTTGCCGCCGCAGATCGCGGTGACCGAGGCCTTGACCTTCGCGTTTATGTTCGGCATGCACCTTACAACGGGCACGCCCTTGGCAAGGCGCTCCTCATACCAGCCGATGCTCTTGCCGGCGGCGATGCTGATAACGGTTTTATCCTTGGTGATGCCCTTGGCTATCTCCGGCATGACCTCGGGCAGCACCTGCGGCTTGACCGCGAGAATGATCACGTCTGCCTTTTCCGCGACCTCGGCCGCCGATGCGCAGGGGATCAGCCCGTGCTTTTCCTTCAGCGCAAGCGTCTTGCCCTGACTGCGATTAAAGCCGTATAGATAGTCGTTTTTGAACTTGCCGCAGGCGGCCATGCCTGCAATGATGGCTCCGGCCATGTTGCCGAGTCCGATGAAGCCGTATTTCATAGCTCACACTCCTTGTTTTTTTGTATTTGCATTCATTTTACCATCTTGCAGCCGTTTTCGCTATACAATAATTATAAAATAGTATTGCAAAATATTATGTAACCTGATATAATAAATGATACCAATTTGTAACCATGAATCTATCGCCCCGGAGGTTTGCCCATATGAAAAAAATTCGCAGAGTGTTGGCGCTGGTGCTTGTTGTAAGCAGCCTGCTCGCCGTCGCGTCTGTCGGCGTGCTGGCCGATGCGATCCCCGGACAAAGGCTCGCTGTTTTTGACGATATCGGCCAGATGAACAGCAGCACGTTCACCGATGTAAGCTCAAAAACATGGTGCTATTCCGGCGTCAAGACCGCCTATAACAAGGGCATCATGCTCGGCTATACGGACAAGACCTTCCGCCCGAACAACAACGTCAGCTGGGCCGAGGCCATAACGATAGCCGCGCGCATCCACGCCGCGTATAACGACAATCTTATTGCCGAGCCGAGCCAGAACGAGGCTTGGTTCATGACCTATTACAGATACTGCTCCGAACGCGGCATGCTGCCCTCGGCAACTCCGGCGGTGGGAAAGCTCAGCCAGAGCATCAATCGCTATAACCTTGCATATCTGTTTGCCAAGACGATCGACGATCAGGACATGCCGAAGATCTGCGACTACGCCATCGGCGATCTGAGCAGCATCCCCGGCTATTATAAGGCCTCGGTCGAAAAGCTCTATGCCGCCGGCGTAATGATCGGTATGGACTCGTCCTATCGCTTCTGCGGAACGAGCACGACCAGCCGCGGCCAGATAGCCACGGTCATCGCGCGCCTTGTTGAGCCTGCGCTGCGCCAGGGCCACGATTCCAAGGTCAACACCGACATGGCCGCATACGAGGCAAATCTTGAAAACGACAGCATCGCCGTCCAGATCGGCAAAACGAACTACTGCCTGTATAAGGGCTACGACACCGTGGACACTGTAAGCTACGGCCTGTATGCGGTCAACGCCTCGGGCGTGAGCACCAAGCTTTACAGCGCAGCTGTCGGCCAGTATCTTGACAACATAAGCGTGTATAACGGCAAGGTGTACTTCTGCCGCAGCACGACCGGAAGCGAAAAGGGCGCGCTCATGTGCTATGATCCGGCAAGCGGCACATTCTCCACTGTCTACGATGGCTATATCATCGAGTCCTACTGCTTCTATGACGGGCAGCTTTACGCGCTAGCGTTTACCCATTATGCCGACAAGCCCTCCGGCTATACATATGCATTCGGCAGGATCGTAAACGGTGCGTTCAACGCGATACGCTCGAATATCCCCTATTCCCAGGTGCCGAACTTCGTGCCCTACGGCTGGAACGGCAAGATCTATTTCAAGATGGCCGAGCTTATGGTTTTCAAAAACGAGCAGGGCGTGGAGTCAAGTGTGAACGTCGATAAGCTCTATGCTTACGACATCGCAAGCGGCAATATCTCCAAGGTCTGCGATTATAAGATCAACACAAGCTTTTTTGACGGACATGTCATGTACTTCCTGGCATACGACACCGAGGGCAACTATGACCTGAACCTTTACGCCGTTTCCGTCGAGGCTCCCGGCGCGATAACTCTCGTCGGCGAGTTCCCCAAGACGACAAACGTGCGCAACCGCTCGCTGTATAAATTCGGCGATAAGTTCTACTGCCTGTCGTCCTTCAACCGCTATGTGTACAGCATGGATAAGACCGGCAGCACCCGACTTGCCCTTATCTGCGGCGGCGTTTACGACAGCCTTAACTTCACCGCCGACAAGCTCGTGCTCATCCCCAACACGCTCACAACGAGCAACCCGAACGAGCTGAAGGTGTATAACGCCAAGAGCCTTGCCGCCCGTGCGCTTTACGGCGACTGGCTCGGCCAGAGCGTTTACTACACCGGCGCGCGCTTCGTTCCCGAGGAGGGCAAGGGCTTCTACTCGACGACCGAGAGCGTCAGCACGGTTTCCAATCTGCCGATCACCGTTACCAAGGCATTCTCGCGCGGCAGCGATTTCATCGTGCAGACGAAGTACACAAACCAGCTTGATTCGGAGATTATCCTCCGCTCGTACATCGTAAAGGTCTATCTCAACGGTCAGCTCGTTGCATCCGACCTCAACCGTATGGTGGGCATCAATATGAGAGCGAACGATATCGAGACCTTCACATTTGTCATCGCCGGCAGCGACGTTCTGACAAACTTTGAAGTGGGCGACGGCGATCTGAGCATCGAGGTCGTTCCGACCTTCGACATTGTTCCGCCCGAGACCAAGGCGTGAGCAAACCGATTTAAAAGACATCAGCCGCGGCAGAGCATTCTGCCGCGGATGCTTTTTGCCGGAGTGCCATCGCGCCGAGCGCCGTTGACTATTGGATCTGCAAATGCTATTATCGGAACATATCACTACACACGGAGGCTTAGGCAATGAGTAACAGACGGACATTTTTCCAATATGTCATACCGTCCGTGCTGTCGTTTGCGCTGTCCGGAGTGTATGCCATAGTTGACGGCTTTTTTGTCGGCAACTCCATCGGCGATGCCGGGCTTTCCGCGATAAACATTGCATATCCCGTAACTGCTGTCCTTCAAGCCGTGGGAACGGGACTCGGCATGGGCGGCGCTGTCAGGTATTCTATTCTGAAAGCCGAGGGAAACGAGGAAAAGGCACGAGAATACATTGCCGCGGCAACGTGGCTGATGCTGCTTTTCAGCGCGGCCTTGACCGGCGCTGTGTTCTTCGCCTCGAAAAGCATTCTCTCCGCGCTCGGCGCATCGGGCGAGCTGCTCACGCTCGGCGATGAGTATATAAGGGTGATCGCGCTCGGCGCGGTTTTGCAGATATTCGGCACAGGGCTTGTTCCGTTTATGCGCAATTACGGAGGCTCGGTGTGGGCAATGATCGCCATGATCTGCGGCTTTGCCGCGAACATCGTCCTCGACTATGCCTTCGTGTGGGTTCTCAATCAGGGAATGTACGGCGCGGCTCTGGCGACGGTTATCGGGCAGGGCATCACGATGGCGATAGCTCTTGTTTACTGCGCGGCTAAAAAGAATCTCGCTTTGAAGGTCGCAGCTGCCGACGCTCCGAAAACGGCGCTGCGGATATTGAAGATCGGCCTTGCCCCGTTCGGTCTTACTCTCGCACCGAACATATCGCTTGTTATCATAAACCGTTTTTCGGTGTCCTACGGCGGACAGGAGGCGATCGCGGTCTATGCCTGCATATCGTATATAATCTGCATCGTTTATCTGCTCCTGCAGGGCGTCGGCGACGGAAGTCAGCCGCTTATGAGCCGTTTTTACGGCGCAGGCAACAAAAAATCGCTAAGGCACACAAAAACGATGGCGTATGAATTTGCTATGGCTCTGGCGCTTATCGGAGGGCTGCTTATCTATCTGCTCAGGGGGAAGATCGGGCTGCTGTTCGGCTCGTCCGCCGCGGTGAACGCAGGGGTCATAGCGGTCATGCCGATCTTTCTTGTGTCGGTTCCGTTTGACGCGATAACGCGCGTTTCAACGGCGGCATTTTATGCAACCGAGAAGAACGTGCTGTCCTATATCCTTACCTTCGCCGAACCTGTGCTCATGCTTGTTCTGATGCTCGCTCTGCCGCCTCTGCTCGGCGGCCAGATAATGATCTGGTGGAGCACAGTTTTCGCAAAGATAATCACAGCGCTGATAAGCATCGTCCTGACTGCCCGAAACAGATAGAAAAAAGGCGTGATCGAACGGTCACGCCTTTTGTGCATTTTGTTTTTTAATCTTAAAATAGTGTACTGCCATAAGGATGATGAACACGCTGCTGCAATAGCCGAATATGGGATACACAACGCCGATGAGGTCGCCGAAGCCAAACAGGCTGCCGAGGAACATGCACAGAGCGCACAGCGCGGTGAACTTATTTTTATGCCCGGAAATGCGCGCAGATTTTGCCGCCAGCATACTAACGAAGGCGACGAGGCTCGAAAGCGCCGTGCCGAACATGGCAAGCAGAAGCAAAACGCCGTAAACATAGCCCCACACGGTGCCGCGGCTCTGAGCAAGGGCGAGCATCGGAAGCTGCGCATCGGCGGTTTCCGGCGCGGCCGAGACGGAAACGAGCACACTTCCGGCTATCAGCAGCAGAACGCACGCACCTATCGCAATGCCGCCTACCGCGGCTTTTTTGCTTTTTACATACGGGCCGAGCGGCGCGATCATGGCAATGCTGCCGAACACGTTATAGCAGGCGAAGCTCACCGCCG
>OHOZ01001312.1_pt1 | contig 11277 bp, 9 predicted proteins | sample 1569931 | NCBI WGS metagenome assembly OHOZ01 (sample SAMEA3879572, study PRJEB24766) | human gut metagenome | biome: human-associated habitat; feature: feces | place: USA | collected 1985/1987
GGAAAAAGCAACATCGGCGACGCCGTTCGCTGGGTGCTGGGGGAGCAGAGCGCCCGGGTGCTGCGGGATCACGGCGATACCGTCACCCCGGAGGAATATGCCGAAATCGACCGGGTGCTGGACGCGGAAAAGCTGCCGGAACTCTACGAGACCAACATTTCCGACCCGGTGAAGTTCACCTTCCGCTATTCCGGGCAGGGTGCAGCCGTGGAAAAAGAAGCCCTGAAGCGCTATGCCCAGACGTGGAAGAAGATGGCCGCAGAATATCCCTTAAGCTATGCGGAAGCCTTCTTCGGCGGCAGCACGGGCTATTACGCCTTCATCCCCAAAATGGAGGGCCCCAGCTACAATAATCAGGCCGGCAACCGGCTGATGTTCGAAACCTATACCTTGGGGGACGATCCCGGCTACGTCCACACCCGCCAGATCGGCTTCCTGTCCAAGGTGCGAACACTGCTGGCCGCCTATGCCAGGGGCTGGCGGCGGATTCCGCTGCTCAGTCTGCTGTACTGCTGCGCAACGTATACGTGGCTGCTGGTGGGCGTGGGTCTGTATCTGGTCCGCCGGGGGCAGTGGCGGCGGCTGGCCGCGTTCCTGCCGGCGCTGCTGAGTTTGGGCGTATGTATGCTCAGCCCGGTGAACGACTACTTCCGTTATTTCCTGCCGATTGTGGCCATGGCCTTCCCATTGACAGGCTTTGCCCTGCGGCCAAAAGAAAACTGAAACCGACGGCCCGCTTCCCATAAGGAGGCGGGCTGTTTTGATGGAGCGAAAATACGGCGACAGTCTGAGAACATTCAGAAGGAGCTGGCAGAGGGAAAACAATGCGGTTTTCAGTGCGGCGGGGGGTCAAGACCCTCGCTGCACTTTGTACAGCCGTATTCCTGCCGGCTAACCTCAAAATACCCTGTGAGGCTTTGCCGTGTGCAGTGCCCGGTCGGATATGGACAAACAAGGAAAGGGACGTAGTCCGAAACCTGCGCTTAATGGAGAACATAGGCTGCGCTGGAAATGACTGAAAGAGATGAAGCGCATAGCCAAGTGCGGAGTTAGGCCGCTGGGCAAAGCGGAGCGGGCCGTAAATTTCCGACGTTAAAAAGCGCCGTAAATGCGCTTTTTTGACAAGCCGTGTTAGCCGCTTTAGAACGCCCGTTCTCTGGAACGTCGTTTTTCGACAGAGGACTCGTTTGGGCGGACGACTGAATCTTAGCGAAAAAAAGACGCAATTCTAACATTATCTTCATGTTTCGAAGTATTTTCGTTGTTTCTGTGCATTGTTTCTTCACGAGAGGATATAGGAAGGCTGGATAAACCCAAATAATTCAAGCATTTTTGAAACGGTAAATATGTGCCGATATAAACAACAGAAAACGGCATTTTGTACCATTTTGGTTCTTTTCACTTTTGTTACAAATTCGATTTGCGGAAAAATCCACGGTTTTCCGGGAAAAAGACGCAGCAATCCGGCCATTTACCGAGGTTTTGACATGAACGGTCAGGTTCGCAGCGGAACGGCCCCGTTTTTTCGGGAATGGCGCGCTTCTGCATGGTACTGTGTCACAATGTAAAATAATGATTCTATTTTGCACGAAAACGACAAATCGAGAGAAACTCGTGCTATACTCTGAAAAAACAGGGGAAAGTTACAAAACCCGCAAGGATTTTAGGAAATGGAGGAACGAGGGATGGAAGGTTATCGAATTCTGATCGTGGAAGATCACGTGCAGTCACGCACAACGATGGCGGAGTACCTGCGCAGGCAAGAGGGCGTCGCGCTGGTACGGGAGGCCGGAAACGGCGCAGAAGCCCTCAAACTACTGAGCGAAGAACCGTTTGAGATCATGATCACCGACATCATCATGCCTCAAATGGATGGCTACGCGCTGCTGGAAGAAATGCGCCGCAGGGAACTTCCGTCCAAACCCCAGACCATTGTGGTGTCCGCGCTGGGACGGGATGATTTCGTCACCCGGGCTATTGAGCTGGGAGCGACCTTCTACATGGTCAAGCCCTTCGATATGCGCCATCTGATGAGCCACATCCGCGATTTGTCCGGCGGAAGGATCAGACCGGCGGATGCCGCACCCACTCCGAGAGAGACACACCGGGTGCAAACGCTGGACGAGCGGTTGGGCAGCCTGTTCCTCACCATTGGCATTCCCGCCCATATCAAAGGCTACCAATTCCTGCGTCAGGCCGTCAAAATGGTGGTGGACGAGCCGGATATGATCAACCGCATCACCAAGGAACTCTACCCCGGCATTGCCCGGCACTTCGGCACGTCTGCCAGCAAAGTGGAGCGGGCCATCCGCCACGCCATCGAAGAGGCGTGGAACCGGGGCCGGATCGAGACCCTGAACACCGCCTTTGGCTGCAAGGTCTGCACCCCGGAGGACAAGCCCACCAACGGCGAATTCATCGCCATGATCGCGGATAAACTCTCTATGGAGCGCAGCGCGTAAAGAAACGCAACAAAATTCCGCAGCGCAGCAGAGCGCAAAAATGCGGCAGGTAAAAATGGTAAAGAGGCCGGCGCCATTCCTGAGAAAAACCGTCAGGGCAGGCAGCGGGCCTCTTTGATATAGAAAATGAAACGGGATGGGTCAGCCACATCCCAACGGGCCGATCACACTTTTTCGGTCGTACAGGATCAGCCCTGTGTCCGGGTGTGAAATATCCCAGATGAACCAGACGGACAGGATCAGCACGAGAAGGACAATCGACGTAATGGCGATGACCCGCCAAACGCTGCGGTCCCGGCTGATCTCCGCAATATGTTTGTCCCGGGCAAGGTTTTCCGCTTCGTGGGCCTGCCACAGGGTCTCCATGGCGACCCTGTGCGTTTCCAGCAGGGATTCTTTTTCCTGACGGTGCATTTCATTTAGGGCGTTCAGTTCCCGGATATGGCTGCTTTTGACCTCGTCCAGTTGACTTTGACTACCCGTTACCGCCGCTTCGGACTGGACGGCGACGGATGCGCCCGTGATGGAATCCACAGGGATGGATAAGACGGCACATACGGTCGCTACCGTGTCGAAAGCCGGCGTAGTGCCCCGGTTCAAAAAGCCATCCAGCGTACTTTTTGGGATTCCGGCGGCGTCGCTCAGATTCTGAACGGTCATTCGCTGGGCGGAAAGGGCTGATTTGATACGGCTTCGCAGTCCTTCCATGTCAATTTCTGGGCGGGATTTCGGATTCTCGCTGTTCATTTTTCGGCCTCCAGATATGAGGGTTTTGTCGTTTTAGAAACAGCGTTCGGAATCTGCGGATTGAATTTTGCATTCGAACGTGCTATATCCAAAACGTCAGTTCCCGAAAAAGGGAAATTTCTCCTGTATTTTAGCACAAAGTGGACCGCCAGTCAAAAAAACCGGCAATGGAGAAACAGAAAAAACACAGCGCTTATCAAAAAAGAACGAAAAAGGAACCAATGCCGAAAGAAAAACCGCGCTGATTTCGGCTGGAGGAATATCATTCAGTAATGGAGGCAATCACCATGGAACAAACCCGGATCTTGATCGTTGATGCTCAGTCTCAGAACCGCAGCGCTATGGCAGAATTTCTGCGCAGGCAGGAGGAAATCGCGCTGGTGCGCGAAGCCGGAAACGGCTTTGATGCGCTGCGGCTGTTGAAAGAGGAAACCTTTGACGTCCTGATTACCGATGTGATCATGCCTCGAATGGATGGCTACACCCTGCTGGAGGAGCTTCGTAAGCTGCCCCACCAGCCCGGCGTGATCGTAGCGTCCGCGCTGGGCCGGGACGATTTTGTTGCCCGGGCGATCGAGCTGGGGGCCGCCTTTTATATGGTCAAGCCCTTTGAGCCGCGTTATCTGATGTGCCACATCCGCAGCCTGACGGGCAGAAAGACTGCTCCGGCGGAAAATTTGCCCTCCGATCTCCGAAAAAGTCCCTGCCGTCAAAATGTGGACGAGCGGCTGGGCAGTCTGTTTTTGACCATGGGGATTCCGGCCCATATCAAAGGCTATCAGTTCCTGCGTCAGGCCGTGAAAATGGTGGTGGCCGATCCCGATGTTATCAATCGGATCACAAAGGAGCTGTACCCCGGCATTGCCCGTTATTTCGGCACATCCGCCAGCAAGGTGGAGCGGGCCATCCGCCACGCCATTGAGGTAGCATGGAACCGGGGCCGGGTCGAGACTCTGAACACTGCCTTCGGATACAGGGTATGCACCCCGGAGGACAAGCCCACCAACGGCGAGTTCATCGCCATGATCGCAGATAAACTCTCCATGGAGCGAAGCGCGTAAAGGAACGGCAGGAAGAACCGTTCGCCGAAAAGAACATAAAAGGGAACGCCGGGCGCCGAAAAGCCCTTCCCGCAGGAAAAGCGCGGGAAGGGCTTTCTCGAGGCCCGGCGCTGATTTTTGCCGGTAACGGGTTTTGCGTTCTTTGATCCGGAAGATACGTTTTTCTTCGTTCTACTGCGTTTTTTCCAATCAATTACCCCCGGCAGGACAGATCGCGCTGTCCTGCCGGGGGTTGCGTTTTGCTTTTTCCGAATCAGGCCAGACGGAGCCGGTAGCCGCACTTATAGACGGTTTCGATCCAGTCTTCGCCCAGCTTTTTGCGCAGACGCTGTACATGGACGTCCACAGTGCGGGTCTCGCCCATGCTCTGGTATCCCCAAGCCTCCCGCAGCAGCTGCTCCCGGCTGACGGGGGTGTCGGGCTGATTCATCAGGGCCAGCAGAAGGGCCATTTCCTGGGCGGTCAGCTCGACCCGGCGGCCGTTGAGCAGGGCCACCTGCGCTGTTTCGTCCACGGAGATCTCCCGGGCGGGCGTTTCGCCGCCCAGCAGAATGCGGGTCTTTTCCGCCAGCGTCTTGCGGCTGAAGGGCGTCACCACCACGTCCGACCGGCCCGGATACAGGGCCAGCAGATGGTCGCTCATGCGCCGGTCGCTGGTGACGAACAGAATGGGGCTTCCCGTCTGGCGGCACCGCTCGAATATCGGACGGCAGACCACCCATTTCATTGCCGCGTCGATCACCATCAGGGGCGCGCCGTTTTCATCCGCGGCGGCGGAAATCTGGTCAGGATCGCTGCATAATCTTGCGTCGTATTTTTCCTTTGCATAGGAATCGCAGAGCTTATGCGCGATCTGCCAGTTTTCGGAAAAAATCAAAATCGTTGCCATGCGATCACCTCACATATAGTATGACGTACCAACGTGACGTTTTGTTGCATAAACTGTGAACTTTTTGAAACGAAATTCTCCCGGCGGGCCGGAAATGACGGAAAATCAAGGTGCATAAGCTGTTTTGCGGCCTGAAAAAAGACGGTCTTCGGCGGAAAAAACGGAGCGAAATCCGGCAATTTCAGAAAAAACGCCGCGGGCAGGGACGAAGCGGCGGTACGCTTGGCAAAGGAGGAAGTTTCATGGCGTGGCTTTTTGGGCTGGCGGCGCTGATGCTGCTGGATTCGGGTACGGTGCTGAACGCGGTCAACGGCGCGGCGGGGGTATTTGTGCGCAGCGTCATGCCCGCGCTGTTTCCCATGATGGTCTTAAACGGCCTGTGCGCCCGGCTGGGCGGGCGGGAGCAGCGGTGGATGACGGTGTGCTTCTGCTGGCTGTCCGGGTCGCCTGCGTCGGCCCAGCGGCTGGAAGGCCTCTGGAAACGGGGCGAAGTCGCCGGGCGGGAGCTGCTGCCCATGGCGGCGGTGACGGGGGTCATGAGCCCGCTGTTTTTCGTTGGCTCGTTGGGCAGCCGTCTGCCAAACCCGGCCGGAGGCTGGCTGCTGCTGACCGCCCACTGGCTGGGGGCGCTGGCCGCGGCCGGACTGATTCGTCTGTTTTCCAGGCCGCAGACAACGAACCCGGTCGGCCCGAAAAAAGAGACGCTGCCGGAGTCGGAGCCGGTCTCCCTGCTGACAGCCCTTCCCGACAGCCTGCGGCAGGCGGGCCCGGCCCTGCTGGCGGTCTGCGGGGCCATGATGCTTTTTTCCATTCTGGCGGCGCTTTTCCGGCAGGGACTTTCGGCCCTGCTGCCGGGCTGGGCGGCGGCGCACCCGGAATTTCCGGCCATTCTGTGGGCCGTTTTGGAGATCGGCGGTGGGGCCCATGCCCTGCTGGACGTTTCCGCCGCACCTGACCTGCCCCTGCTGTGCGCCCTGTGCAGCTTCGGCGGGCTGAGCATCCTGATGCAGAACCTGCTGTTTCTGGGCAAAAGCATCCGCCCCGGAAGGCTGCTGGCGTGCAGGCTGCTTCACGGGGCGGCGGCGTATGGAATTTGCGGACTGCTGGTCAGGCTGCTTCCTTTTTTTCTTTGAATACCCAGAACTTGCTGACCACATAGTTGAAGATCATCACCACGACCAGCACGATGATGCGGTTGACCACATTGCTCACGCCGATCAGCTTGAGCAGATAGGCCATGCCCTCCTCGAACAGGGCGAAGCTCAGCACCCGGCCCAGCGCGAACTCTCCCAGCTCCCGCAGCACGGAAGCGCCGGTGCCGCCCTTCACCTGAAACACCATCTTCCGGTTGATCCAGAAGGCGAACAGCACGGCGATCACCCAGCTGACGGCGTTGGCGATCATCACCTGCTTCGCCGTGGCGGCGTTGATGCAGTCGATCACCCACTGCAAAAAGCCCGCCGTCCGTTCAGGCCGAGCGGCCAGCAGGAACTCCATCCCATAGGAAATGACCATGCTCAGCACCGTGGTCAGCCCCCCGGCGATGAGATAGCGCAGCAGTTCATACTGTTTGGGGTGTTTTTCCAGATAATCCTTGATTTTATGAAACATCGTTCCACACTCTTTCCTGATTTTTGAAGGAAACGCTTCAAAATAACGCTTCGCTTCATTCCTCCCCGGTATCGCCCCGGGCGTAATCGCAGCTGAGGATATCCGCAAGGGGCACGGTAACGGGCTGCTTCCGCTGGCCGAGCTGCAGCACGGCGGCCTGCTCGTCATAGCTTAACACAAGCGCCGTCTTCTGCGCAAGCTGGCCGTTCAGCATCAGCATCATGCGGATCTTCCGCCCTTTTTCCTGCGAATAGCGCAAAAATCGGTTCATTGGCGGTATTCCTCCGGAATCTGGAAAATACGGTGCTGGCCGCCTACGTCCTCGTAGATCACGGGGAACAGCGCTTCCAGTGCGCTTTCGTTCAGGTCGAACCAGCTGGCGCTGCGTTCGTAGGCGCTGACGAAGATATATTCCACCTGATACTCCTTCAAAAGCGCCAGATTTTCCGCCGGTTCTTCAAAGAAGGCGGCGATCTCCATCCGCCGGGGCCAGGTGTCGAAGCCATGATAATACAGGTACGATTCGCTGGAGCAAAGAATCGTCCGGCCCGCCAGCGAGCTGACCGGGTTCAGATGCTGGTTGCCCGTCAGCCACACCGAATGCTCCGGCGTGTTTTCCTTGATAAATTCCGCCGCCTGAATATCCGAGGGGCTGTAGGCCTGATAGTCGCTGACCCATTCTCGTGCCACGGTCAGCGCCGGGCCGAAGAAGCAGCAGAACAGGAACAGCCCTGCAATGACCCGCCGCCCGGCCAGACCCTTCAGCCGCTCCCAGATTTCCACGGCATAGTCCGCCGCCATGGGCAGGCACAGGGCGAACCACACATACAGCAGCTTGTTGTTGTCGTATTCGTTGGGCTGAAAGAGAATGAACTCCGCAATGCCGTAGATCAGAAACGCGCCGCAGGCGATGAGCCGGTTCTGACGCACCGCCGCCGCTTCCTCCGCCGCGCCGGGGGCCTGCGGATGCTTCGGCTTTCGCTTCAGCAGCGCCAGCAGGATCAGCAGATAGGGAAAGCCAACGTTCTTGATATAGAAGAAGAAATAGGGATCCACCAGCCCTCTGCCGCCCCGGTTGTTGCACCAGTTGAACTGGAACCGCAGGAAGTGATTGCTTTCCGTTGCCTGCACGAAGGTGAAGCACAAAAGCTGGGGCAGGGACAGGGCTGCGGCAATAGCCCCGTACAGAAGCCATGGGCGGAACCGCTGCCAGCGGCCCGCCCTGTCGCCGTCCCGGAACACGGAATAAGCGCAGGCTCCCAGCGACAAAAGCACCAGCGCCAGATAGCTATGGGTATGCAGAAGGGGCAGTCCGCCCGCCATCACGCCCAGCATCACCAGCGCCCGGGTTTCGTGCTTTTCGCCTCGGCACAGGGGCGGGAGCAGCAGATTCAGGCAGGGCATCAGCATGGTCCAGCCGCCCAGCAGCCCCCGCTGGGGGATCAGCAGATCCACCACGATATTGGACCAGCGCAGGTTGTTGGGGTCGGGCTGATTGGTGGGGGTCTTGTAGTAGCCCTGCATCACCGTGCGCAGATTATCCCAGAAGGTGGTGACCGCCCCGTCCTCCACCCGGCCGGACAGGGTGAAGAAGAAGCCCAGCCCGCCGTTTAAGAACAGCAGGAAGAACGCCAGCCAGCGCGCGCCCTTCTTCCGGCACAGCTGGTCGGCCAGCAGGCCGTAGCCGGTGTAGGTCAGCAGCATCATCAGGGTGCCGGTGAAGGCCATCGACGTATTCAGCGGCATCCCGAACAGGTAGAACGTGGACGCCACCGAATCCGACAGGTAGGGATAGGCCATGGTGGCCCCAAGCATCAGGCTGTTTTCCAGCGGGAATTTGGCGTTGACGATGCTGGTGCAGATGGCCAGATGCAGGCTTAAGTCGCCGTAGGTGCTCTGCCCCACGTGATAGGAGCCGTCGGCGGCCAGCCGGATGGAGTGGGTATATTGCAGATACCCGCTGACTGCGCCCAGCGGGATCACCATCACGGCCAGCGCCAGCAGAAGCTTTTTCTGCCGCTCGTCCATAGGCGCGGGGGCGGTCTTATCCCGGCAGAGCCAGCCAAGGACGCACAGCGCGGCCAGCGAACCTGCCGCTAGGGCGTGGGCCGTATAGGAAAACCGCACCGCGTAAGCCCACAGCACCGGCAGCCACATCATCAGGAAAAGGCCCAGACTCAGGCCCAGATAGACCCGCAGCACGGGCTTGCGGCGGGGCAGCAGCATTCCTGTCAGGAATACGCCCCCCGCCAGAAAGAACAGCAGATACAACATTCCCAGCACTTTCGTCGGGCCCTCCTATCCTCGAATGGGGTTCAGGGCAAAATGACCGTCTTGCCGTTGCGGGGGCCGGGCAGGAAAGCCGTGCCGATGTCGCTCAGGGGCACCCGGTCGCTGATGAGGTCATGCAGGTTCAGCCGCCCGGAGGCGATGATCGCCGCCGCCCGCCCTTGGGTGTCCGGGTTGACGAAGGAGGTCTTGATGGTCAGCTCCTTCTTGAAGGCCTGAAAGGGATAGTAGGGAACGGCACAGTCCGGGTCGGTCAGGCCGAAGATCATGGCCGTGGCGGCCTTTCCCGCGTATTCGATGGCGTACTGCACCGTTTCGGGCCGGCCCACGCATTCGATGGTCACGCGGATGTCGTCAAAGCCGTTTCGGGCAAGCTCCGCCTTCACGTCGTCCTTCAGGGGGTTCAGCACCAGATCAGCCCCCAGCTTCCGCGCCAGCGGGAAGCGCTTTTCGTTGGGCTCCAGCACCACAGTCCGCACCGCGCCGCTGAGCCGCGCCAGCTGCAGCATCATCATGCCGATGGTACCGCCGCCGATGACCATCACCGTGTCGCCGGGCCGGATGCCGCACAGATCGACGCCGTGCAGGGCGCAGGCCACCGGCTCGCACAGGGCCGCTTCTTCAAAAGGCACGCTGTCCGGCACCTTAAACACCTGCCGTTCCAGTACGGCGCAGTATTCGGCAAAGCCGCCGTCGTAGTTGACGCCGGTGGCGGCCATGGAGTCGCAGAAGTGGGGATTGCCCCGGCGGCACTGGTCACAGGCGTCGCAGGAGATATTGGGGTTCACGGTCACATGGTCGCCCACTTTGACCCGGGTGACGGCGCTGCCTACCTGCGTGACCACGCCGCTGAATTCGTGCCCCAGAATCACCGGCGGATTGCATTCCGTGGCGCCCTGCGCGCCGCCGTAAATGTGTACGTCCGTGCCGCATACGCCGCAGGCCTTGACCTGGATCAGCACCGATTCCGGCCCCACCGCCGGCATGGGATAGTGCTCGTCTACCCGAATGTCGCCTTTTCCGTAGAATACCGCTGCTTTCATGAAATGATTTCCTCCTTTTCAGCGGGCAGGGGACATGCCCCTTCTCGTTTTCTCCGTTATTCTTCGATTTTGGGCCGCCCGTGTTCCAGAATGCGGCGGGCCATTTCCTTGCTGATGCCTTCCACCTGACAGAGCTCGTCCTCCGTGGCGTTGAAGATGGCCTTTACACTCTTGAAGTGACGGATCAGCTCCGTCTGGCGCTTGGGACCGATGCCCTCGATGGCGCTTAGCTCGCTCTGGATGCTGTTTTTGCCCCGCAGGGCCCGGTGGTGGGTGATGCCGAAGCGGTGAGCCTCGTCGCGGACGTACTGCACCAGATGCAGGGCGTTGGAGCGCCGGTCCAGCACGATGGGGTCGGGCTTGCCGGGCAGGTAAATTTCCTCAAAGCGCTTGGCCAGGCCGAACATGGGCACACTGGCTCCCGCTTCCTCCATGGCCCGGTGGGCGAACAGAAGCTGTTCCGGGCCGCCGTCGATCAGCACCACGTCCGGCAGGGTGGAGAACCGTCCCCCCGGCCCGGGCAGGCCCTGCGCCTCCCGCTCATGCTTTTCCTGCAGGCCGTGGGTGAAGCGACGGCCGATGACCTCCGCCATGGAGGCGAAGTCGTTGGCCCCCTCCACGGTCTTGATGCGGAAGTGACGGTATTCCTTCTTGGCGGGCAGACCGCCCTCGAACACCACCATGCTGGCCACGCTCAGGATGCCCTGCGTGTTGGAAATATCGTATCCCTCGATGCGCCGGGGCAGGTTGGGCAGGTGAAGGGCCTCCATCAGCTCCTTCATGGCCAAGGTGGTACGCATGTACTTGACCTGCTCGCTTTGGTAATGATGATCCAGCGCGTTCTGGGCGTTCTTTTGGGCCAGCTTCACCAGCTCCAGCTTGTCGCCCCGCTGGGGCACGGTCAGGGTGACCGCCCCGCCCTTGCGCAGCCGGAGCCACTGCTCCAGCTCCTCCACCGGCTCGGGAAGGGTCTGCACCAGCACGTTGCGGGGGATCAGATGCTCGTCGTCGTAATACTGGGTCAGGAATTGGCTTAAGATCTGAGCCGGGTCTTCGCCGCCGCAGCCTTCCATCAGGATGGAGCGGCCTTCCTCCATGCGGCCGCCCCGGATGTGGGTCAGCTGCACCATGGCGTCCTGCTCGTTCATGGCCACGGCCAGCACGTCCTGCTCCAC
>OHOZ01001315.1_pt1 | contig 11262 bp, 10 predicted proteins | sample 1569931 | NCBI WGS metagenome assembly OHOZ01 (sample SAMEA3879572, study PRJEB24766) | human gut metagenome | biome: human-associated habitat; feature: feces | place: USA | collected 1985/1987
AACTGCAAGATTCCAACTTGCAGTTTTTTCAGCGCATGCTCCGGCGTGCGCTTTTGAGCGCCGGGAGGCGCACAAGGAGTTTTATTATGGCAGAAGAACGTATTCAGAAGATCATGGCCGAGCAGGGCTTGTGCTCCCGCCGCGCGGCCGAGCAGATCATTGCCGAGGGCCGCGTCAAGGTCAACGGCCACCCCGTGAAGGTGGGCGACAAGATGGACCCCAACCGCGACGTGCTGCATGTGGATGATGAGCGCATCTATATCCGCAAGGATCAGCAGATGTACTATCTGGCACTGTATAAGCCCCGCGGCTATGTGACCACCGCCAGCGATGAGCTGGGCCGCAAGACCGTTATGGAGCTGGTCAGTGATATCCCCGCCCGCCTGTACCCGGTGGGCCGCCTGGACAAGGACAGCGAGGGCCTGCTGCTGATGACCAACGACGGTGCCTTTGCACAGGCTGTCACCCATCCGTCGGGCGGCATCTCCAAGCTGTACCGCGTCACCGTGCAGCCCCGCGCCGATGAAAGCCAGATCCTGAAGCTGAGCAGCGGCGTCGTGCTGGACGACGGCACCAAGACCATGCCCTGCGCCATCAACGTGGTCACCGATGAGCCCGGCCGCACCGTGATGGAAATGACCCTGAAAGAGGGCAAGAACCGCGAGATCCGCCGTATGTGCGAGACCGTAGGACTTGAGGTGGTACGTCTGAAGCGCAATGCCGAGGGCGTGGTAAAGCTGGGAATGCTCAAGCCCGGCACCTACCGTGAGCTGACCAAGGCGGAAATCAACGGTCTGCGTGCCGCTGCCGCCAAGGGCCGCGCCCAGACCCGAAGCGCCGCAGTGCAGTCCAAGGCTGCTGAGCGCCGCCCCCGCGGCCCGGTGGGCAAGGGTAATGCCCCCAAAAAGCGGAAGTAAGCATCTGCTCTTGACAAATCGGCAAAAAACAACTATACTACAAACAGAAAAGGCGCTGTCCGCAATGGTCGGCTTCCCTTCGGCTAAGGAGTCAATAAGAATGACCGCTCAGGTTTGGGAGTCTGGGGCGGTCATTTCTTATTGTTATGGATCTCCTTGAAGATTGCCCATGTGATCTGAAATGTAATTCCGACTGTCCCGCCGATGACGACGAACAGCTGAAGAACGTCTTCCAACTTCATGAGGCATCCCCCCTTTCGCGTTTGCGTCCGGGAGGAACAACAATAAGGCTTTCACATCCTCCCGGAAGCTTGCCGGAGGGAGCTAGACCACCTTTTATGCAGACAACACCTTAACACCGCCGAAGCGGCACTCTCAGTTTAACATACTTTTCGGCAGCAAACAAGGCCCCGCCCCTGTTCTCCACAGGAGCGGGGCCTTGCTGTTGAAAGTTTTACTTTCTGGCGATCATTTCGGTGTAGGCCAGCACCAGCGGGCCCACGCCCTTGGCGTCGTTGCAGACCACCGGCTCTCTGAAATAGTAAGCCAGAGAGCCGTCGCGGTGATCCTTGCCGCCGAGACCCGCCACCAGACAGATGCCGTCCAGCTGCAGGCTGCCGTCCGGGTTCTTGGAAAGGTACTTGTCGCAGGTGCCGTAAAAGGCTTTCTCGGCCCAGGCAGCCATCCGTTTGGGCAGGTAGCCCAGGCGCACGCCCTTGAGCACCGCGTAGGCAAACAGGGCAGTGCCGCTGGTCTCCAGATAGTTGCCCTCCACGCCGGGGTGGTCCATCACCTGCCAGAACATGCCGGTCTCCTCGTCCTGGAACTTGTGCACGTCCTCGATGGTCTGCTTGAGCATGGCCATGATGCCGCGGTACTCGTTGTACAGCTGCTCGTCCATGCGCTCCAGCACGTCCACCATGGCCACCATGAACCAGCCCATGGCGCGCAGCCAGAAGTTGGGGCTGCAGCCGGTGACGGGGTCGGCCCAGTACATCTGGCGGCTCTCGTCGTAGCCGTGGTAGTACAGGCCGGTCTTTTCGTCCCGCATGTGCTTTTTGATGTTCATGAACTGCTTGTAGCTGTCGATGCAGCCCTGCATCTTGTTAAAGCGGGTCTCGTACTCCATGTAGAAGGGCTGGGCCATATAGGTGCCGTCCAGCCACACCTGCCACGGATAGATGTCCTTGTGCCAGAAGTTGCCCTCCTTGGTGCGGGGCTGGGTGAGCAGCTGGCTGCGGATGGTGTCGATGGCCTTGCGGTACTTTTCATCCCCAAAGATATCGTACAGGGTGAACAGGTTCTTGCCCTGATTCACGTTGTCCAGATTGTACTCCTTGGGGTCGTAGGTCTTGATGGAGCCATCCGGCTGCACAAAGTAGTCGATAAACTCCTTGGAAAACTCCAGATACTTCTCGTCGCCGGTGGTCTTGTACAGGCTCAGGCAGGCGGTGATCATGCAGCCGTCGATGTAGTTCCACTTGTTGGGCTTGCCGCTGCGCACCTTCTCGATGTTCCACATGGGTGCCTCGGCGCTGGAATTGGCGATCAGGTAGTCCACATAGTCGCCCAGCATGGACAGGATCTCTTCATGGGTCATGGTTTCAGTCCTCCTCAAAATGGCCGACGTTGGCAAAATGCAGGCGCTCGCCCTCGTAGCCCTCGATCTTGACGTTGTGCAGGTCAATCTCCTTGACGTTTTCGGCATAGATGGCCAGCTTCTTCACCAGCGGGCGGTTATCTGCCATGGCGGCCTGACCTTCCTTGGCGTTGGGGTCAAAGGTGATGGTGACATTCTTCATGGTAACGCGCTCAATGGGCTGCTCCGGCAGGCCGTCGAAGTAGCAGCCGGCGAACTGGGCGTCGGTGGCCACGATGTCCTCCATGGTCAGGCTGCCCAGCTTGGGGGTGTACTCGTCCACGGGCATGGCGTCGCGGCACTGCACATAGGGGCCGTGGCCGTCCGGGTCGCAGAAGTAGAACATATTGATGACAAAGGGTGCCTTGACGCCCCGCATCTCCACGTTGCGGAACACCAGCCCGTCGATGACGGCGGTGTTGCCGCGGCCGCGGCGGGTCTTGACACGCAGACCGCGGTCGGTGTGGTCCATCAGGCACTGGGTCACTACCATATCCTTGACGCCGCCGCTCATCTCGCTGCCGATGACGATGCCGCCGTGGCCCTTGTCCAGCAGGCAGTTGCGGATGACGGTGTGCTCGCAGCTGCGCTTCAGCTTCATGCCCAAAAAGACCTTGCTGGCCTTCATGGCAATGCAGTCGTCGCCCACATGGATGTTCACGCCGATGATGCGGATGTACTCGCAGCTTTCGGGGTCGATGCCGTCCGTGTTGGGGGCGTTGTAGGGGTTGTTGATGTTGAAGTTGAGCAGGTCGAGGTGCTTGACAAAGATGGGGTGGATGGTCCAGGAGTAGCTGTTCTGCACCGTGATGCCGTGCAGGCAGACGTTCTCGCTGTCCACCGCAGCCACGGCCCGGGGACGCCATGCAATGCGCTTGACCTTGGGGTTCACCCACCAGTCGCCGTTTTCGGCGTCGCAGTCCAGCGTGCCCTCGCCGGTCACCACTACGTCATGCACCTGCGTAATGTTCAACAGACCTGCAAAGCTGTCCAGCGGATTGCCCTCCCAGCCGGTCAGGTAGTACTCGTCCACCTCGTTCTCGCTGGGCAGCACGCCGGGCAGGATGGGGTAATGGGTGCGGTCGTTGTCGCCCAGCAGCACAGCGCCCTTTTCCAGATACAGGGTGGTGTTGCTCTTCATAAACAGGCTGGCGGTGCGGTAACGGCCGGCGGGCACATACACTGTGCCGCCCTTGGGGCAGGTGGACAGCGCCGCCTGCAGCCGCACGGTGTTGTCGGTCTCACCATCAGCCACCAGACCGTAGCGGGCAGCATCCACAAAGAAGGTCTCAGCCTCGGTGGTGAAATCCAGCTTCAGGGTCTCGCCCTCGGCCTGCACCTCCACCGTATAGGTGGTGCCGGGCAGCAGGGAGAACAGGGAAAACACATTGGTGTTGCAGGCCTCGTATACCGTCTTGCCGTTCAGGGCAACGGTAAAGGGGTGTGCCGGACGGTAGCACAGCTCGTTTTCCAGCTCAAAAACGGCGCTGCGGGTCATGGAACGGATCAGGGTCAGATTCATGCGAAATAACCTCCTGTGAGTTTGTCTTGCCCCCACGGGGCAGACGTGGTATCATGAGGAAAAGCGCTCTCCCGACTACCGGGAGGGTTATTCTCGGAAAGGATGCAAAAATGAGAGCGGAACGGGAAAAGATCAACGCAAAGGTAAAGGCAGACACCGTGCGGCTGAACGGCAGCAAGCTGGAGCTGACGGCAGACGAGGAGACGTGCACCTTTCTGCTGGTAAGCGAGGGCAGCTGCACCCTGCAAATGGGGGAAAACAGCCTGCTGGTAAACCCCGGCAGCGCGCTGCTGCTGGGCGCGGGGGACGCAGTGCTCTCTGCCGCCGGTGCAGCCGTACCGGAACTGGTGGGCTGTCGGTTCCCGCTCAGCGCCCTGCACGAGCTGCGCAGCGCCACCCAGCGGGATTTTGCCCGGCTGTTTTTGCCCGGGGAGGCAACGGTGCTGTCTGCTGTGCTGTACGGTTCCGTGCAGTGGAACAGCCGCCTGCGCACCCTGCTGGAGATGATGCGCGCTGCCATGCCGGAGCAGGACTACCCCGGCGGGCTGTACCTGCTGCTGATCCTGCACTATGTAGAGCAGGAGTGCCTTGCCGAGAGCAGCGCGGCAGCGCGCCCCCGCAACGAGACCATTGAGCAGGTGTGTGCCTACCTTGCCGCCAACTACCGGCAAAAGTTCTCCCTTACCGAGGTGGCGGCGCGGTTCTACCTTTCCCCCTACTATCTCAGCCGCCTGTTCCGGCGGGTGACCGGGCAGTCCATCGTGGACTACCTGAACAACCGCCGCATCGAGGCTGCGCAGAAGCTGCTGGAGACCACCGAGCTTTCCATCAGCGCTATTGCCGAGCAGACCGGTTTTGCCAGCGCCGCCCACTTCCGCCGCGTGTTCCGCGAGGTGATGGATATCAGTCCTTTGCAGTACCGCAAAAAGCAGACAAAATGATGTATCAGCCAAAACACCCCCTGTGCCATCCGTTGGGAGCAGCACAGGGGGTGTTGGTCTTGGTCAGATGTTCTTATGGCGCATTAGCCCTTGACGGCACCTGCGGAGATACCTTCAACGAACTGATCCTGTGCACAGAAGAATACGATCAGCTGCGGCAGGATGGAGATGAGGGACAGTGCAAGGATCTTGTTCCAAGCAAAGCCGGTATCACCGTCCATGGACAGCTTGACGAACAGGGACATGGGATACTTGCCGGGGGTGCTGACGTAAAGCAGCGGGCCCATGAAGTCGTTGCAGCTCCACATGAACTGGAACAGTGCGCAGGACACCAGAGCGGGGCCCAGCATGGGCACGATGACCTTGTACAGGGTCTGGAAGGAGGAGCAGCCGTCGATGGCGGCAGCTTCGTCCAGATCACGAGGGACATTGCGCATGAACTGCACCAGCTGGTAGACGAAGTAGGTCTCGGTGGCAAATGCGCAGTGCACCCAGATGGCCAGATAGAAGGGGCTGTCCAGCCAGCCGAACTTGTTGTACAGCAGGTACTGCGGCACGTTCAGAACGACCTGCGGCAGGAACAGGGTGGCCAGCATGATGCTGAACAGGATCTTCCGGCCCGGGAAGTCGAAACGGCCAAAGCCGTAGGCTGCAATGCAGGAGGAGACCACCGTGCAGATGACCTTGGGCAGAACATAAGAATAAGTGTTCAGCATGGCCTGCAGGATGTTGATGGAACCGCCAAAGTTGTTCAGAGCGCCGCGGTAGCCATCCAGAGTGGGGTGCTTGATCCACAGGCTGATGCCTGCAAAGATCTCGCTGTTGTCCTTAAAGGTAGCGCTGACCATCCACAGCAGGGGATAGATCATGATCAGGCCAACCAGGATCAGGACAAAGTACTTAAAAAACGTCGCAATGGCGTTGGATGCTTTCATTCCCATACTGTCACACCTTACCTTTCATCCGAGTAGTAGACCCACTTCTTCTGGCTGGTGAATGCAATGATCGTCAGGATGCAGACGATGATGAACATGATCCATGCCAGAGCGGATGCCATACCCATGTCATAAGACTTGAATGCGTAGTTGTAAACCAGCAGAGAGATCAGCGTGGTGGAACCACGGGGGCCGCCGTTGGTGATGATGTAGGGGCCATTGAACTCCTGGAAAGCCTGGCAGATCTGAGTGACCAGGTTGTAGAAGATGATGGGGGTGATCATCGGAACGGTGATGGAGAAGAACTGACGCCACTTGCCGGCACCGTCGATGGTAGCAGCCTCGTACAGGTCTGCGGGCACGCCCTTCAGTGCAGCAAGGAACAGCACCATGGCGGAACCGAACTGCCATATACGCAAAAAGCAGATGATCCACAGCGCGTAGTTGGGGTCAGACAGCCACTCGGGGCCCTGCACCAGACCAAAGGTGACAGCGCGCAGAACGGTGTTGAGCAGGCCGTCCACACTGAACACAGCCTTCCACAGAACGGCGATTGCAACAGAGCCGCCCAGAATGGAGGGGATGTAGTACACAGTGCGGAACAGGTTGACGCATGCGATCTTGAAGTTCAGGATGTATGCGATGAACAGCGCAAAGACCAGCTTCAGCGGCACGGTGATGAAAGCGTACTTGAAGGTGATGATCAGCGCCTTGGTGATCTTGGTGGTGGTAAAGGCCGTGATGTAGTTGGCCAGACCAACGAACTTGGTGCCGCTCTCGAAGAAGTTCATATCGGTGAAGCTGTAGTACAGCGACTGACCGAAGGGAACTGCCTTAAAGACGACGAAGCCGATGATCCAGGGGATCAGATAAAGCAGGCCCTGATATTTGTCCAGCCACTTCTGGAACGGGGTGCGCCCGACGGCGGGAGCATTGCTTTCTTTCATCTGGGAAATCCTCCTTTTTAAGGAATTTCGGAGCATGAGACGGACGAAGGGGTAACAGACTGGATACAGCTTTGTCAAGATTTTGTAATATATCTCTGACAAAAAAGGGGCATCTGCCGGTCGGGCGGCAGGTGCCCCTCAGGTTCAGTCAAAGGGTGCCCTTTTCTGTGCGTGACCGCACACGGCGGCACTCAAAAATGGAACTTAGCCGATGGTGTAGCCAACAGACTCCATGCCGTCCAGCAGGGTATCAACAACGTCTGCGCCGGCAACGCCGTCGTAGTCAACGGTATCGAACACTTCCTGATAGATGCCGGTGCCGGAAGCCTTCAGGTCGTTGTTCTCGAACAGGGGATCCAGCTTGTTGGTGGTGAAGGCCATGACCTTGGCGTTAGCCTCTGCAACCAGGCTCTTGACAGCGCCGGCGTCCTGCGCGAACTTCAGGCCAGCCTTGGAAGCGGGGATGCCGCACTCAGAACCCATGATGGAAGCGCCCTTCTCCTCGTTCAGCAGGAAGTTGATCAGGGTAGCAGCCTCGGCAACGCACTTGCTGGTCTTGGTGATGGCCAGACCCATGGAGACCTTGGAGAAGCCGCCGTTGTAATCGCCGAACTTGATCTCCTCGCCGACGGTGAAGCCGTCCTTGTTGCTGTCGTCCAGAGCGGAGGAGTACTTGCTTGCAGCGGAATCCCACTCGAAGATGCCTGCGATCTTACCGGTGATCCACTCGTTGGACTGGTGGGTAGCGGTATCGGAGTTTGCAGAGTAGTAGGTCTTCAGGTTCATCATGACGTGGCCATCCACCAGGCTCTTGATGAAGTCGATGCCCTCAGCGATCTCGTCCTCGGTGTAGTTCAGGGTGGAGGTAACGGGATCTGCCCAGTCCTTGCCGTACTTGGACTCGAGGTAGAAGACCATCAGGATCATACGGTCGTATGCGCCCAGGTGCATGGGATAGTAATCGTCGCCCAGCTTCTCCTTGAATGCCTTGCCGGCGGCCATCAGATCATCCAGAGACTTGGGAACTTCGGTGATGCCAGCCTTGTTGAAGGTGGTCATGTTCCAGTAGAAGATACGGCCGGTCATGGAGACGGGCACGCACTGCTGGCTGTTGGCCACATAGCAAGCGTCCATAGCAGCGGAATCCCACTGGGTCAGGTCGATAAACTTGGAGGTGGTGTTCAGATCCACGAACTTGCTGCCGTCGGCAGAGTAGTTGTACAGCCAGTTCCAGTTCACCTGGCAGACATCCTGAGCGTTGCCTGCGATGAAGGCAGCAGCCATCTTCTCTTCCCAGCCGGACCATGCGGCGAAGGTGGGCTCCACGGTGATGTTGGAGTGCTCAGCCTGGAAAGCCTCCAGAGCGCTCTGGTAAGCAGCGTGACGGCTGTCGCCGCCCCACCAGCTGATGCTCAGGTTGACGGGGCCGTCAGACAGGGCCAGGCTCTCGTCTGCGGAAGCAGCGGGGGCCTGAGAAGCAGCGGAAGAAGCGGTGGAAGAAGCAGCGGGCTTGCTGCCGCAGGCAGCCAGCAGACCTGCAGCACCGACAGCGCCGGTAGCCATCAGGAAGTTACGACGAGAAATTGCCTTGCTCATTTTTGTTCTCCTCCTAATAGAAAACATCTTCATGCAGGGGGCCTGCACATGCCCCCTTGTATACAATTATGATAACAAAAGCCACCGAAAAAAGAAAGATGTAAATTACAGTGATACGGGATAAAAACGTACAAATATTGCCCTTGTTTTCACGTGCAATTCGACGTCCTTGCCGAAATGAATAAACTTGCGCTGAAAAACTGTGCAACTTGTATACTTCAATGACTTGCATAAAAATCTGGGATGCAACATGGGAAGAACGGCAAAAATTTCAATAATTTCTGTTACATTTACCGTTCCGCCTGTAATTTTTTATGCTCTGCCGCCCCCGCTGCTCTCTTCTTCTCCCATTCCCGCTCCCCTCCGGCAAGTAACTGCCCGGTCTGAACTGATATATCAATAGCGCAAAAAACGTGCGAATTCCGTCCGGTTGATATATCAGTTTCTCTCACAAAATGCAACAAATTGATATATCAGTCTGTATACAGCCTGTTGGAGACTCTGGCGAGTGTAGCGAGGCTGAGGGGGTAACTCTTCCGCAATCCACGCAAAAAAGCCGCTGCACCCGGCGCGGTACAGCGGCTTATATCCATATATAGAACGCTCTCAGTTTTTCCTTGCAGCGTAAAACGCCCGCCGTGCCTTGAAGTAGCACTGGGGGCACATGCTGACATACTGCACATCGTTTTCAAGGTCGATGGCTACCTGCTCGCCCTCAAAGACGAATCGTCCGTTCACCTTGCGGCAGTTGCAGATGGCCTTACGCCCGCAGGTGCAGATGGTCTTCATCTCCTCAATGGTGTGCGCCAGCTCCAGCAGACGGGTAGAGCCCGGGAAGCCCTTGAGGGAAAAATCCGCCCGCAGACCGTAGCAGATCACCGGGATGTTCAGATCTACCGTGATCATGAACAGCTGCTCGGCCTGCTCCGGGGTAAAGAACTGGCTCTCGTCGCACAGCACACAGGCCAGCGGCCCGGAGGCAGCGTTTGCCGCCTTCACGGCTTCGAACACGTCCAGCTGCGGCGGGATCAGCAGGTCTGCCTTGCGGCGCACGCCCAGACGGCTCACCAGTTCCCCGCCGCCCTTGGTATCCACCTGCGGCTTTAAAATGAGCACCTTCATGCCCTGCTCTTCGTAGTTGTGTGCCACCTGCATCAGCGCTGTGCTCTTGCCGCTGTTCATGGCACCGTAGCGGAAATACAATTTTGCCATGCCGTCACTCCTGATTGCGCAGACGGTAGCCCAAGCTCATCAGGCTGTCGCCCAGATGGACGTTTTCCACCACCACATTGGGGTACGACACCGACAGGTCATAGTGGGAGAAGTTCCAGAAGCCCTCGATGCCCAGATCCACCAGCCGTCCGCTGACCTGCTGTGCACCATCGCGGGGCACACAGAGCACAGCCACCTTGGGCTTGTTTTCCTCACAGAAGGCCTCCAGCTCGTCAATGTGCCGGATGCGGATACCGCTGATCTCCTTGCCTACCTCGTTTTCAGCCACATCAAAGGCAGCGATCAGCTTGTAGCCGTTGGTATCGGTAGTGATAAAGCGGCTCACGGCCTTGCCCAAGCGGCCGCAGCCGATCAGAATGGTGGGCAGACGGTCACCGTTGCCGAACAGCAGACTTTCCAGAATGGAAAGCAGGTTCTCCACCGAGTAGCCGATGCCCTGCCGTCCGTTCACGTCACCGATGCAGTTAAAGTCCTGCCGCACCTGCGAGGCGGTGGTGCCCATCTGAGAGGCCAGTTCCCGGGAGGAGATGCTGGTAATGCCATCGGCCTGCAGGGAGCGCAGATACCGGTAATATTTGGGGAGACGCTTGATCACAGGGATCGATGCTTTCTGGGGGGTGTTCATAGCAAAATTCTCCTTTCTGCCCAACGCGCTGCAGCTTCTGCCGCCATGCAAGGGGCTTCTTTGCGCGCAGAGAGATGTTCCGTTTTATCCTGTTATATTATTTAGAGTATACAGCATGAAAGGCGAATGTCAAATACCTATTTGTAAAAAAGCAAAAAATTCACAAAGTTTTTTGTATTCGCGCTCCTGCATACTTCCCCGGCAGCCGGGGGATACTGACCCCACAAAGACCCTGCTACGGAAGGAGAACGCGCATGGATACGGCAAAAGACACCCCCGCAGAGCAGCACCGGATGGAAAAAGAGGATATCGAGGATCTGGGCACGGTCACCCTGAGCCGGGGCGGTCATGTCATCCACTGCCTGACCGTCATCGGCCAGATCGAAGGGCACACCGAAGCGCCGCAGGGGCAAAAGACCACCAAGTACGAGCACGTCATCCCCCAGCTGGTGGCGGTGCAGGAGGACCCCCGCATCGAGGGGTTGCTGGTGCTGCTGAACACGGTGGGCGGCGATGTGGAGACCGGCCTTGCGCTGGCAGAGCTGATTGCCAGCGTATCCAAGCCCAGCGCGACGCTGGTGCTGGGCGGCGGGCACTCCATCGGCATCCCGCTGGCGGTCAGCGCGCGGCACAGCTTTATTGTCCCCACCGCCACCATGACGGTGCACCCGGTGCGGCACTCCGGGCTGATCTTAGGCGTCCCGCAGACCATGCACTGCTTTGAGCAGATGCAGCAGCGCATCACCGGCTTTGTGGCCGCCCACAGCGGCATGCCGGAAAAGCGCTACACCCAGCTGATGCTCCACACCGGGGAACTGGTCATGGACATGGGCACGGTACTGGACGGACGCCGCGCCGTAAAGGAAAATCTCATCGACGAGCTGGGCGGTCTTTCGGACGCGCTGGC
>OHOZ01001322.1_pt1 | contig 11242 bp, 8 predicted proteins | sample 1569931 | NCBI WGS metagenome assembly OHOZ01 (sample SAMEA3879572, study PRJEB24766) | human gut metagenome | biome: human-associated habitat; feature: feces | place: USA | collected 1985/1987
AAACCGCTAAGTCCGAAAGAACAACTTTACAAAATCTTGTGCAGCTATCGTACCCTGCTGGCAGATTGGCGCATGGCCTATGCACCCAAAAATCAAGAAGCATCTCTGCATCCTTGTTTTGTAGCAAGTCTACACTATGCAGACCGTGTGCAATATCTGCTGGATATTCTTTTGCTGGGAAGTCTACCTGAAAAGCAACAATTACTCAACGGAAAGGAAGTGACTGCTCTTGGAAAAGCAATCGAACGATGCAAAGAAACCGAAAAAGCAGCATAGTGCACCCGCCCGAAACTGGGTGGGTGACAACGGGAAAATCATTGAACCATTGTTCGCAGATTACTTTTTGAGCCTGCACCCCATGCGCTGCTTTCAAGGCAGATTGTTCACGGTGGATGGCATGATCGAGGATGAAGCCTCATTGAAAAAGAAAATCTATGAGCAGATTCGCTATTATGCAACCACCAGCGTAGCGCGGCGCATTGAACATATCATGCAGGCCATCAAGCTGGCCTGCGCATCCGAACCGCCGGAGATTCAGACAGACCGCATCCATGTCCGAAACGGCACATACTTTGTGGACGGTCACTTTACCCCTGAAAAAGAATACTGCATGAACCGACTGCCCATCGCCTATGTGCCAGAAGCACCAGCACCGACACGCTGGCTGCAATTCTTGAACGAACTGCTATACGAAGAAGATATTCCGGCCCTGCAAGAGTATATCGGCTATTGTCTGCTGCCTGTCACCAAGGCACAGAAAATGCTGCTGATGGTCGGCAAGGGCGGCATTACCGAGCAGGTCATCGCCGAGGCAAAGACACAGCTTACCGCGCGGGAGCTGGTCAAGGGCCGCGTGCTGGAAGCCGCGCTCCTCAGCGCGCGCGAGGCTTCCGACGAACTCTGCGCCGCGCTCGGCGCGGAGGGCATCCAGACAGTCGGTTCCAAATTTGTCATTTATAAGAAATCGGAAAAGAAAACGCAGGAGGCGGCACGCGCCGCTCGCCAGCTGAAGAAAAAGGCGGAGAACCCCGTTCGCCGCGGCGCGCAGGAGCGCCGCCGTCAGGCGAAGGAGATGCGTGAAAAGCGCAATGAGTATTTCCGTCAGGCTGCAATTCAGGCGGCCATTGACCGCCGGAACGGAAAGAAGTAAGAAATGATGGCAAGAATCGGCATTTTCGGCGGCAGCTTCAATCCGCCGCATCTGGGACATCTGCTCGCGCTGCGGGAGTTTCAGGAAAAACTGAATCTGGACGAACTGCTGGTCATCCCCGCAGGCGACCCGCCGCACAAGGCGCTCAGCGCCAATTCGCCGGACGCGGAGCTGCGCTTCGTGCTGACGGAGCTGGCCTGCGTCGACATTCCGAAGTGCTGCGTCAGCGATATGGAACTGCGCCGCGAGGGCAAGAGCTACACGGCCGACACGGTGCTGGCGCTGCGCGGCCGCTATCCGGCCGACGAGCTGTTCCTGCTGATGGGGACGGATATGTTTCTCTCCTTTGAGAAGTGGTATAGCCCGGAGGTCATCGCGAAGGAAGCAACGCTCGTTGTCGCACACCGTGCGGAGGACGACCGCAGCGCGCTGGAGGAGCAGGCACGCAGGCTGCGCGAGCGCTTCGGTGCAAAGGTTGTCTGGCTGGAAAACGCCTTCTTGCCTTATTCCTCCACCTCGGTTCGTGCCATGCTGGCCTTCGGCTGCGGGAAGGACTATCTCGCGCCAATGGTATATGAGGAGATCTGCCAGCGCAGACTGTACTATGTCGGCCACGATCTGAAGAACCTTCCCTTTGAAGAACTGTCGCGGGTCAGCCTGAGCCTGCACAATCCAAAGCGCGTGCCGCACGCGCAGGGGTGCAGCCGGACGGCGGAAACACTGGCCGAGCGCTTCGGCGCGGACCCGGATGCCGCGCTGCGCGCGGGGATCCTGCACGACGTGACCAAGGCACTTCTGCCGCAGGAACAGTTGAAATTGTGCGAAGAATGTGGTATGCTGTACAGTGATTTCGAGGGAAAGAACGGAAAACTCCTTCATGCGAAAACCGGCGCGGCGGTTGCGGCGCGGGTGTTCGGAGAAAGCAGGGAGGTCTGTGAGGCGATCCGGTGGCATACGACCGGCCGCGCAAACATGACGACTCTGGAAAAAATCATCTATCTGGCGGACTACATGGAGCCGAACCGCGATTTCCCCGGCGTGGAAAAGCTGCGTGAGGCTGCGGAAACAAGTTTGGATGCAGCCATGATTCTCGGACTGGAGATGTCCATCGCGCAGCTTCGCGGGCGCGGCAGGAGCATTGATCCGAATTCACAGGCCGCTTTGGATTTCTTTCAAGAAAGGACAAAAGAGAAATGAAGATTTTCGGCAACAGCAGCCGCAGGCGCCGCGACGCTGCGCCGCAGCGCCGGCAGGAAGCGCAGAATCCGCCTCCCGCTGCCCGGCAGAATCCTTCCTCCGGCGGCAAAAAGTCCGGCGGTCTGACCGGCAGAACAAAGGGCCTGATCCTGCTGACCTGTTCGATCTGCCTGTTCTTGGGTGTAAGTGTGATGTGTGTTGCTTGTATGTTTAGCGCAATCGGAGCACCAAAGAAAGGCCCAAATAGCCCGCGGACGCAGGTCGGCACGGACCCCAGTCAGGCGAGCATCCCGCAGGACGAGAATAACGACACCGTCGCGAACACGGACGACGGCGTGTTCAATATCCTCATCTGCGGCACGGACGGCGACGGCGGCCGGACGGATACCATCATCGTGGCCAATCTGGACACGGGGGCAAACACCGTTTCGCTGATGAGCATCCCGCGCGATACCTATATCTATGGCAACTACTATCTGCCCAAGATCAACTCCGTTTATGGCTCAGCCGGCATGGGCGAGAAGGGAATTCAGGCTCTGCGCGACAAGATCGGCAACACCTTCGGCATATGGACGGACGGCTATGTAATGGTTGATCTGGAGGCTTTTGAGAAGATTGTCGATATGGTCGGCGGCGTTTATGTCGAAGTGCCGATGAACATGAACTATGACGACCCGGCGCAGGATCTGTATATCCATCTGCAAAAGGGCTGGCAGACGCTTGACGGCGCGCATGCGATCCAGCTCTGCCGCTACCGCTACGGTTACGCCACGGCTGACATCCGCCGCACGGAGGTGCAGCAGGATTTTCTGAAGGCGCTGGCAAAAAAATGCGTGGAAACGATCTCCCTTTCCCAGATTCCACAGTATGCAAAGATCTTCTCGGAGTATGTCCGCACCGACCTTACCATCGGCAACATCATCTATTTTGCCCGCCGACTGACACAGTGCAATTTTGACGATATGTATACCGTCACACTGCCCGGTGAGGGCGTGAGCGTGAACGGCGGCGACTACTATGAGCTCTATCCCAATGCGACGCTCAAAATTCTGAACGAACATTTTATCCCGGATAAGAATAACCCCCTGACCATCTATGACCTGAGCATCCGACAGGTGACCAGCAGCTCTTCCACCGAGCCGGAGGAGACTACCAGAAGAACGGAGCCTGCGGAAACGACCGAGCCGCCGGAAACAACGGAACCGACGGAATCCACGGAAAAGACGGAACCGACGAAGCCTTCGGAGTCGGAGAAGCCCACAAAACCGACCACACCCTCGGAGTCTTCCGATCAGACGGAACCGACGGAGCCCTCCGACTCCTCGGATGCGCCGGAGCCGACGGAAACCGAGCCGACCGAGCCGTCCTCGGAACCTGAACCGGGGCCCTCGGATGAGCCGGGACCGCACGGCTGACAGAAAGGAGAAAACCTTATGGAATATACCCCCAAACAGATCGCTCTGCGGGCGGCCAAGGCGCTTGACGACAGAAAAGGCCTCGATATCCGCCTGCTGGAAGTTGGAGATGTGACGAGTATCGCGGATTATTTTCTGATCTGCACCGGCACATCCAATACGCATGTTAAAACGCTGTGCGATGCGGCGGAAGCCGCCGTCGAGGAGATGGGCGAGCCGCTCCTGCACCGCGAGGGTCACCGCGGCGGCACTTGGGTGCTGCTGGATTTCGGCTGTGTGGTGGTTCATGTCTTTACCAACGAGACCCGTGAATTCTATGATCTGGAGCGCCTCTGGAACGACGCACAGCAGGTCCCGATGACCTTTGAGGAGGAAGCAAAGTGAAATACGATTTTACGGCCATTGAAAACAAATGGCACAAGATCTGGGCGGATCAGCAGCTTTATAAGGCGGAAACCGGCTCGGATAAAAAGAAGTTTTACGCACTGGTCGAGTTCCCGTATCCCTCCGGCGCCGGCCTGCATGTCGGCCATGCCCGCCCGTATACCGCGATGGACGTGATCGCACGCAAACATCGGATGCAGGGAGAGAACGTTCTGTTCCCCATGGGCTACGACGCCTTCGGCCTGCCGACGGAAAACTATGCGATCAAGAACCACATCCATCCGGCGATCGTCACGGAGAACAACATCAGGACCTTCCGCGGCCAGCTTCAGGCGCTGGGCTACAGCTTTGACTGGGATCGCGAGATCAACACCACCGATCCGAAATATTACAAGTGGACGCAGTGGATCTTCCTCCAGCTCTATAAGAACGGCCTTGCCTACAAGGCCAAGATGCCGGTCAACTGGTGCACCTCCTGCAAATGCGTGCTTGCCAACGAGGAGGTCGTGGAAAATGTCTGCGAGCGCTGCGGCAGCCCGGTCGTCCGCAAGGAGAAGAGCCAGTGGATGCTCCGCATCACGAAATACGCCCAGCGTCTGCTGGACGATCTGGACGACGTGGACTACATCGAGCGCGTGAAGATCCAGCAGCGCAACTGGATCGGCCGCTCCACCGGCGCGGAGGTGCGCTTCGGCAGCACGCTGGGCGATGATGTCGTGGTCTACACGACCCGCCCGGACACGCTCTTCGGCGCGACGTACATGGTCCTTTCCCCGGAGCACGCACTGGTGGAGAAGTGGATGGACCGTCTGGAAAATGCTGACGAGGTCAAGGAATATCAGAAGGCAGCGGCGGCGAAGTCCGATTTTGAGCGCACCGAGCTTTCCAAGGAAAAGACCGGCGTGCAGCTCCGCGGCGTGAAGGGTATCAACCCTGTCAACGGCAAGGAGATCCCCATCTTTATCTCCGACTATGTCCTTGCGACCTATGGTACCGGCGCGATCATGGCCGTTCCGGCGCATGACGAACGCGACTGGGACTTTGCCAAGAAGTTCGGCTGTGAGATCATTGAGGTCGTCAAGGGCGGCAACGTGCAGGAAGCAGCCTTCACCGACTGTGCAACCGGCGTGATGGTCAATTCCGGCTTCCTCGACGGCATGAGCGTCGAAGAGGCGAAGAAGGCGATCGTCGCCTATCTGGAGGAGAAAAAGCTCGGCGAGGCGAAGGTCAACTTCAAGCTGCGCGACTGGGTCTTCTCCCGTCAGCGCTACTGGGGCGAGCCGATCCCCATTGTCCACTGCCCGAAGTGCGGTACCGTTCCGCTGGACGAAAAGGACCTGCCGCTGATTCTGCCGGAGGTCGAGAGCTATGAGCCGACCGACGACGGCCATTCTCCTCTTGCGAACATCCCCGAATGGGTGAATACCACTTGCCCGTGCTGCGGCGGATCGGCCAAGCGCGAAACGGATACCATGCCCCAGTGGGCAGGCTCCTCGTGGTATTACCTGCGCTATATGGATCCGCACAATGACAAGGCGCTGGCCAGCCCGGAAGCCCTGAAATACTGGAGCCCCGTGGACTGGTACAACGGCGGTATGGAGCACACCACGCTGCATCTGCTCTATTCCCGTTTCTGGCACAAGTTCCTCTTTGATATCGGCATTGTGCCGACGAAGGAGCCCTATGCCAAGCGCACGAGCCACGGCATGATCCTCGGCGAGGGCGGCATCAAGATGTCCAAGTCTCGCGGCAACGTCATCAATCCGACGGACGTCATCCGGGAATTCGGCGCGGACACGATGCGCACTTATATCATCTTCATCGGCGACTTTGAGAAGGCGGCGACGTGGGCGACCAACGCGGTCAAGGGATGCAAGCGCTTCCTCGACAAGGTCTGGAATCTCGCCGAAACCGTGACCGATCACGAGACGGCGTATTCCAAGAAGAACGAGGCCATCCTCCACAAGACCATCCGTAAGGTCACATCCGACATCGACGCGCTCAAGGGCAACACCGCGCTTGCCGCACTGATGACGCTGACGTCCACCCTGACGGACAATGGCTGCAACGCTGCCGAGCTCAAGACGCTTTTGCAGCTGCTCAGCCCCTTTGCACCGCATATCTGCGACGAGATCTGGCAGCTCCATGGCTTCGAGGGCATCTGCTCCGTTTCTTCCTGGCCGACCTATGACGAGGAGAAGTGCAAGGATTCCGAGATCGACATGGCCGTGCAGGTCAACGGCAAGCTCCGCGGCACCATTCATGTTGCGGCGGATCTGGACAACGAAACGGTCATCGCCGCGGCGACGGCGGACGAGAAGATCGCACGCTTCCTGGAAAAACAGGGTGGCTCCATCATCAAGACCATCGTCGTGAAGAACAAGCTGGTCAACCTGATCGTGAAATAACCTTAGTCCGCCGGGAGGCTACTCCCGGCGGATTTTTTGCAGGGAATGGGGAATAAGTTTTGTGTTCCGACCGTTTTTCGCATATTTTTTTGAAAAAGAGGCGTACAATACGGGAAAACGATGTAATCTAACAACCTGAAAGGAAAAGGTGACAAATTCATTAGTATTCCGTTAAAACAGTTGAAATTTTTGTGCAAAGTTGTATAATAGATAGCGTCAGTTGGGAAGGGCAAGGTCTGCTTTCTCCGGGAAGCGTCTTTGCCCCTGCGAACGGACGCAAAGAAATCACTGGGACAAAGGAGCACGTTTGAATGGAGCAGACAATGCACAATTCCCTCAAGAGATTCTCCATGGGGGATGAATCGCGGGCGTACACCTTCCTCGGCTGCCATAAGGCGGAGCAGGACGGCGTTCCCGGATATGTTTTCCGCGTCTGGGCGCCGCGTGCGCAGGGCGTGAGTGTGACCGGCGACTGGAATTTCTGGAATCCGATGGATATGCCGATGACCTATCTGGAATACGGCGTCTGGGAGGCATTTTCCATCTATGCCAAGGAGGGCGACGCTTATAAATTCTGCGTCCGCCGTGCCGACGGAAGCACGGTATACAAATCCGATCCCTATGGCTTCCGTACCTGCCGCCTGCCGGAGACCTCCAGCCGGGTCTGCACGCTGGACGGCTATACGTGGGGTGATGCCGCTTACCGCCGCCAGCAGGGCAAGCGCAAGCTGCTCGACAGCCCGATGAACATCTACGAGGTTCATTTCGGCTCATGGCGGCGCAAGCCGGACGGAAGCTGCTATAATTACGAAGAACTGGCTGACGAGTTGGTTCCTTACCTCAAGGAGATGGGCTACACCCATCTGGAACTGATGCCGCTGGCCGAATACCCCTACGACCCCTCCTGGGGCTATCAGGTGACGTGTTATTATGCGCCGACCTCGCGCTATGGTGAGCCGCAGCAGCTCATGCGCTTTGTGGATAAGTGCCATCAGGCGGGCATCGGCGTTTTGCTGGACTGGGTACCGGCGCATTTCCCCAAGGATGAAAACGGCTTGTATGAATTTGACGGCACCTGCTGCTATGAGCTGTCCGACCCCATGATGAACGAGCATCCGGACTGGACAACGCGGATATTCGACTTCGGCAAGGGCGAGGTGCAGTCCTTCCTCATCTCCAACGCCGTCTATTGGATGGAATACTATCACATTGACGGCCTGCGCGTGGACGCGGTGGCTGCGATGCTTTACCTCGACTACGGCCGCAAGGAGTATCATCCCAATAAGTTCGGCGGCAAGGAAAATCTGGAGGCGATCGCCTTCCTGCGTAAACTCAACCGCGCGGTGTTCTCCGCCCGGCGCAATGCGATCACGGCGGCGGAGGAATCCACAGCATATCCCATGGTGACCAAGCCGGACTACGACGGCGGCCTCGGCTTCCTCTATAAGTGGAACATGGGCTGGATGAACGATATGCTCCACTATATGTCGCTGGACCCGCTCTTCCGCAAGGGCAGCCACAACAATCTGACCTTCTCCATGACCTACGCCTACTCGGAGAACTTCATCCTACCGCTTTCGCATGACGAGGTCGTCCATGGCAAGGGATCCCTCATCAACAAAATGCCGGGGGATTACGACGCAAAATTCAGCAACCTTCGCGTGCTGTATGGCTTTATGATGAGCCATCCGGGCAAGAAGCTCAACTTCATGGGCAACGAATTTGCGCAATTTATCGAATGGCGCTATGATCAGCAGCTCGACTGGATGCTGCTCGGCTACGATCGGCACCGTCAGATGCAGGCCTATGTCCGTGATCTGAACCACTTCTATCTGGACAACAGCAGCCTGTGGAACAACGATTCCGACTGGAACGGCTTCCGCTGGATCGCGCCGGACGACTGCGACAACAGCATTGTTTCCTACCGCAGGATCGACCGCAGAGGCAGAGAGCTGATTGTGATCTGTAACTTCTGCCCGGTCGAGCGCACCGGCTATCGCCTTGGCCTGCCAAAACCCGGTGAATATCAGGTGGTATTCAACAGCGATGACGCTGCCTACGGCGGCACGGGAATGGCACTTGCCGACGTCGTGGCAGAGAAAGAACCCATGCACGGCTTATCCTATTCCGGCGAATTCACGATCCCGCCGCTTTCGACAACCTTCTACCGCAGAAAGGTCACACCGAGAAAACACAAAAAGGAGGATTGAGCATGAACTTTCAGAAAAAACACTGCGTTGCAATGCTTCTTGCCGGCGGTCAGGGCAGCCGTCTGATGGTGCTGACGGAAAATACCGCCAAGCCTGCCGTTCCCTTCGGCGGGAAATACCGCATCATTGATTTTCCGCTTTCCAATTGTGTCAATTCCGGCATCGACACCGTCGGTATCCTGACGCAGTACCAGCCGCTGGAGCTGAACGAATACATAGGCAACGGCCAGCCGTGGCGCCTGAACCGCAGCCATGGCGGTGCGCAGGTCCTGCCGCCCTATGCCAAGAGCAAAAAGTCCGAGTGGTACAAGGGAACGGCGAACGCTATCTATCAGAATATTCCATTCATCGAGCGCTACGATCCGGACGACGTGCTCATTCTCTCCGGCGATCATATCTACAAGATGGACTATGCGGCCATGCTCCGCTACCACGAGCAGAGAAAGGCTGACTGCACCATCGCGGTGCGGACGGTCCCCATTGAGGAGGCCAGCCGCTTCGGTATCATGAACACCCGCGAGGACGGCGAAATTTACGAGTTTGAGGAAAAGCCCAAAAAGCCGAAGAGCACCAACGCCTCCATGGGCATCTATGTGTTCAAGTGGTCGGTATTGAAGAAGTTCCTCATCGCGGACGAAGAGAATCCCAAATCCGAAAATGATTTCGGCAAGAATGTCATCCCGGCGATCCTTGCGGCGGGCCACCGCCTGTTTGCCTATCAGTTTGAGGGCTACTGGAAGGACGTCGGAACGATCAACTCCCTTTGGGAGGCCAACATGGACCTTCTGGGGACGGAGCCTGCCTTCAACCTCTACGGGGAGAAGGGCAAGCGCATCTATGCCAGAAATTATGCCATGCCGTCGAGCTTCATTGCCAAGGAATCCAAAAATGTCAACAGCCTGATCGCGGAAGGCTGCGAGATCTTCGGCAGCATTTCCCACTCGGTCATCTCCACCGGCTGCACGGTGGAGGAAGGTGCGATCGTGGAGGACAGCGTCATCATGCCGAATGTGCGCATTGAAAAGGGCGCGATCATCCGCCACGCCATCATCGGCGAGGACTGCCGCATCTGCCGCGGCGCCGTGATCGGCGGGTCCTTCGCCGAGGGCGAGGACAGAAAGATCAGCGTTGTCGGAAAAGCCAAGACCATTGCGCCGAATTCGGCCATTATGCCGGGCGAGATCCGCTGAAGGAGGGAAATATCATGACTGCAATGGGAATCGTATTTGCGAATATTTATGACAGCTCCCTTGGTTCTCTGACCAACAAGCGCACCATGGCGTCGCTCCCTTACGGCGGACGCTACCGCCAGATCGACTTCTCCCTGTCCAACATGACGAACTCCGGCATCCGCCACATCGGTATCATCACGAAGCACAACTATCAGTCCCTGATGAACCACATCGGCTCCGGTCAGGAGTGGGACCTTGACCTGGAGGAGGGCGGTCTGGAATTCCTGACGCCGTTTGCGATGGGTCACAACGGCTCCTACCGCGGCAAGCTGGAGGCACTCAATTCCGCAAAGTCCTTTTTGGAGGATTCGGCAGAGGATTATATCATTCTGGCGGACAGCGGCGTGCTCTGCGCCATTGATTTCCGCAAGGTGCTGGCCGATCATATCGCCTCCGGCGCAGATCTGACGGTCGTCACCAAAGAGGGGATCGCCAACGGGGAAAAGCAGCTTGATCTGGCGGTCCGTGTCGATGATAACAACCGGGTCACGGATCTGGCGGTGGACTACTGCGCGGGCAAGGAGTATCTTGCGTCCATGGGTATCTTCATCATCAGCCGCGAGCTGTTGATCCGGGAGGTAACGGAAGCCGTGGCGCATAATCGCTATCATTTTGAGCGCGACCTCGTCATGCATGGCTTTGCCGAAACCGGAATGACGGTCAATGCCTACCGCTTTGGCGGGATCGCACTGTTCAACGAGAGCACGACGGAGTTTTATCACAACAATCTGGCGCTCGTTCGCCCGGAGGTGCGCTATGGACTCTTCGGCAGCGGTCTGACGATCTACACCAAGGTTCGCGATGAGGTTCCGACCTACTACGGCGAGCATTCCGAGATCGACGACTGCATCGTCGCCGACGGCTGCACGCTGGAAGGCAGAGCGAGCAATTCCGTTCTCTTCCGCGGCGTGCGGCTGGAGGCCGATGCGGAGGTGCGCGACTGCGTCATCATGCAGGGCTGCGTGATCGGCGAAGGTGCAGATCTGGAATGTGTCATTTTGGATAAAGAAGTCATCGTGCGGCCCGGCGCCGTGCTGCGCGGCACGATGGATCATCCGCTGGTATTCAAAAGAGGAGAAGTGGTATGAAAATTGCAATGGTCGCTTCCGAAGCGGCTCCCTTTGTCAAAACAGGCGGGCTGGGAGATGTGATGCAGGCGCTGCCTGCCGAGCTCTCCCGCATCAAGGGCAATGAGATCGTCCTGCTCCTGCCGTACTACAAGAAGCTGAAGCAGGACCCGAACCTT
>OHOZ01001323.1_pt1 | contig 11231 bp, 9 predicted proteins | sample 1569931 | NCBI WGS metagenome assembly OHOZ01 (sample SAMEA3879572, study PRJEB24766) | human gut metagenome | biome: human-associated habitat; feature: feces | place: USA | collected 1985/1987
AATATTAATAGTACGTACTATCGGTTATTTAAAGTATACTTTCTTTATTATTTCAACGAAAGCGAGACTATAGGCTCATCCATATTCACCTCCATAGCTATGATACCCCCTCTCTGTTCATCAACAAAAACACCATAAATAGCATGTTCCAACTCATATCCCCTCAATGGTTCCCCATCAGGCTAAACACATAAACATATCGTCCTCCATCAGTCATATCTCCCTCCTGTGCCGCTTCTACAATCTCTTACGCCCCTGAAACACCGCATAAATGGCATCATCCGTCACCTGCACATCACAAAATCCCATAATTCCCGTAGGATTTCCATTTGCAATAATCAATAATAATATCTTCTACATGCATATTTTCCCTTTAACCTCGTTGTTTGCTTTTACTATTTAGCCTCTCCTATAAGCTTCAATAAGACAGGAGAAGAGTCTGCATTACAATAAACTTTTATAGTCTTATCAAAATACTCCGGTTGCTCCGCCTTATACGTTATAAACAAAGAAATAGTATCATTGGGGCGAACTGGTTCTTTAGAATAACTGACTTTTACACAACCACAGGAAGTTACCACATCATCAATCACCAAAGGCTGATTACCTGTATTCTCAAGAATGAACTCAACCTTTTGTTCTTGCTGCCAACCAAAGGTCCCCAAAGGCAAATTAGTGTTGTTTATATTGACCTTCGTCTTTATCCTCGCATCCTCGGAAGCCACCTGCTTTCCCTGAATTATATTCATATACAAATCCATAACCTTATGATTATGAATAGGATTACCCATAGCAACGACTCTATTTTCCTCATTCAACAAAAAAGTCTGAAAGTCTATCTTATCAGGAAATTTATTCAATTTATTAAAAGCATTATTTTCATCAATACATACCGGATGATCAAAGTAATTACTTTCCAGTAAATTCATAAGTTCCTCCCTATTTGTAGGATATAGGAAGAACAAGACTGGGATTTCCTCCCCATTGGCAGGATTTAACATGGATATGTATTTTTTCCATGCATGAGGTTGTAACTTACAACTTGTACACCCGACAGAATCCACATAGCTGACTATGGAATAGCGAGAATGTCTCATCGGATATTTTACAGTATCTTTCCCATATACCGTAAAATATATTTCTTTCGGAAAAAGAATTTCCTTTCCGCTCCATTCGGATATTAAACGAGTTATCCCATCCTCTTTTTTTATGTACGTGCAAGAAAAGAAAAATATTGCCGCAATGGTAAACGATATAGTTACTAATAATCTCTTCATGACAAATTGCTTTATAGTCTCAAACCATAATAAATTAAAAAGTAAACTTTAAGAAGCCGTCTTCAAAAAATTCACTGTTATAACCATAGATAATTCTATTCTCTTCGTCCACATCAAAAGGATTTGGCATAACATCCAAAGTATATTTAGCTATGGAATGACCGGAGTAATCAAAAACTTCTATAATACATTCTTTTTTCTTTCCTTCACCTCTTGCATAGAAATAGCGCTTACCCGCAACCAGTTCATTATAATAAACCACACTATTTTCTAAATCACCAATTACTATGCGTGGAGTTATATCATCCCCCACAAGCCTTTTACAGAGTTTCATGCTATCCACACTATAAAAATCAATCTGCTTCTTATACTTATATGCATAAATAATCAGAGAGTCGTTTGCAATCATAATTCCACTATTCTTATAATAGTATTTTTCAGGATGATCATCTGGCTCAAACAAAATCTGTCCCATTTCATGCAGGGTATTCAAATTGATTTTCTTTATGGCGAGTTTGTCTGTCTCATTATATATATAGAGAGAGTCTCTCACTATATGCCTATCATTAGGAATATCGCTAGAGATGGGCAACTCATGTTTTTTTTCAAAGGAAAGATGACATATGCTATCCATCCTAAAACTCTTAAGAGAGAATTCTGTGTATCCTCCTATATAAACTTTATCAGTCAATGTTCTCCAAATTCTGGGATAAACTTGAAATTCTTCTTCTGCCTGTCCTTTTGCACCACCTTCATAAATACACTTAAATTCAGGCAGAGAGTATTGGTACAGCATGGCATCATAGTTTCTACTGTCCGTAACCAATATACTTTGCCTTTTCAGTACTATCTGCTCTGGATTTATAATCTCGTCTACTCTTATTCTCTCTGCATAGAGCAACATTTCCACAGGAAATGGTTCCATTTTTTGTTGCAACTTTCGTTCGGTACATGCCATAAACAGAACACTGAACAGTAAATACAAAACATACTTCATAAAATAAATATTTATCTCCTTCTAAAGAGGATTATTAAAATAAATAGCTACCAAAACAACTAAAGTCTTAGGACTGAATATTGCAGTCCTAAGACCCATTTTAAAGTTAATGACTGCTCCTGAACACCTCAGGTATGTATAAATCACTTAAAACACATAAGCTTAAAAATGCTGCACCGACCACATTTTTACAGGAATACATCAATAGCCCCAACAATGAGATCCCTGTGAAACGCTCCTAGCGGGTACCATAGTGCAATTTCCACAATACCGTTTATCTTCTAAACGTCCGTTCCCATTTGTTGATATAGTCTGCCAGCACTCTCTGCTACCCGCTGATTCTCCCTGTGCTATTGCTTCCACATTAGCTAACATCAATTTAGATATTGGTTCTATTTCCAGTGACTGATAAATATTGTAGCCTGCAAATGTCACAACTACAGCGACTATCAGAACCGCGAATAATCTTCTTTTCATTGTTTTTGTTTTACGGAGTTAATATATTTAAAACTAAAATCCATCTTATAATTATCGCTATCAAACACATATATTGTGCAGTCAAAAATTAAGATACAGAATATCTTATAAGAGCATTGTTCACACTGTACTATCGTCACAGTTGAAACCTGTTTCCGTTTTCGCTTAAAATTTATATTTTTGCCAGGCTTCTAAATTTTAGTAGTCACGGAGCATTCGATATTCTATTGCACCTACAAGTAGTTCATCGTCTACTCCTTTAATAATTTAACTATCACTCTCCATACAGTTGATGCTGTATTCCATTATCATTTACGTAGAAATTAATTGTAGCAATTTTAATTTTGTTTTTCATGTTCTACCCATATCATGTTCTAATATAGGTTCATCCCTATTTACATCTGTAATCATAATAGTTCCCTTCTGCTCATCCACAAACATACCATAAATAGCATAATCCAATTCATATTTCCTCAACAGTTCCCCCGTCAGGTTAAACACATATATATACCTTCCCCCATCCGTCATATCACCTTTCTGTGCCGCTTCTGCAATCTCTTTGAATGTACGTCCCTGAAACACCGCATAAATGGCATCATTCGTAACCTGCACATCGCAAAACCCCATAATCCCCGTAGGAATACCATAGCCTTCCGAAACCTTGAACTTCGGTTCGCCATTTGGACCAATGCGTACTACATGCGTACTATCTTTCAAGTTATAGATTTCAAGAATTTCTCCCAATTGAGTTACAGCAGCCAAAACCCCATTCCGAGGATTATAGTCAATGAAACTACGCCATGCTTGCGCAAGCGCAGGACGAGCCTGCATCAAAGCTTCTTCATTTGTAGAAGGAATCTCCCCCATCTTACGTAGCAACTTGCCTTTCCGGTCTACCCAGCAGAAACGACTTTCTCCTGAATAATCAGGAATGATAAAAGTGGAGTCATCATATACCACAAAGTCTAATGCCCGGAGAATTTCTTTATCCAGACTCACTACTTCTTCACGAAGCAATGAGTCTCCAGATAAAGATAAACCAAACCTAGTAATTTGTGATTTATTTGAATCTAACACCCACAATGAATTTCCATCCCAACGGATATTCTCAACGGAAAGCATGTCTTCCGGTGAATCTCCGCGCTTACCTAAAGAAGCTATATATGAGAAATCAGGATAATGAAACAACTGGATAAAATAATCCGGAGCATGCAAGTCGAGTATTGCCACGGTATCCCCCTGTATTCGTATCCGGTAAGGGAAACGGAATATGGCGGTATCTAATGGCATAGTTTGCCCCGACAACTGTTCCGTAACCGGAAAGTCATTATAAGGAATTCCTTTCTCAGGTGCAGAGGCACATGCCGAGACAAGAAGCACTATTAGCAATATGTTAGTACAAGTCTTCAAGGCTATAACCGGTTGCCACTATTTTAACTTTCTCATGATTTATGGGACAATCAACTGTCCCAGAACCTACACAATGCATAGGAACATGACTTTCTCCTCCCGCCAATGCTTCAATATTTTCCATTAGCAAAGCACTTTCAATCTTTTCTTCATGAAAAGAACCATAGCAGACCATCGTCATAACTAGAAGCGACATACCTGCAAGCAAAACTTTCTTCTTCATATTTTTCATTCAGACAATAATTGCGTTTCATTACTCACAAAGGTAGCGACCTACAAAGCATAAAAACAAATTTAGTGTCTTACAAAACCTATCAGGCACTAAATTCAATACCGTTGACAGGTTTTGTAAGGTTATGTAAGATTTTGGCTAATTCTGTAAATCAACGTCCGGAGCAGTATTTTCTTCGATGGAATGGGCAATTTTCAACTGATACTTTGAATTTCCACTGACAAGTGAAATTTGCGGTGACATCTCAGCCAAAGAAGAACGAAGTCGTCCAGCAACCGTATGCACTCGTTCAGAGCGTCCACTGCCATCCGGCCATAATAACAGATAAATATCCGACATAAGCATACAATATCCATCAGCCTCTAAAAGCCCAAGCAATAAAGCCGAGACCTGTGGTAATAAATTCTTCACCTGATTTCCCCGCCTCAACAATCTATTTGTCGAATCAAACAAGACATCATCCCCCAATTGATAGATACAAGACGCCGTTTCTTTCAATACAACAACCGGAATTTCTTTCTCCGTACCTGCAAGTTCAGTGACATCCGATCTACGGACTTCAACAAAACGTCTGTTATGAACATTCCAGCCCCAAAAGAAAAGCACTACGGAAAACAGAAGAAAGACATGCTTTATCCAGTCCCATAAAGTCATACTACGCCAATACCTAAAAGGCGGTACAAAAGCAGTCACCTCCACTTCACAGCGGTAACCTATATAGTAGGAACACAAGCTATCCAATACAGGCATATGACGAGTATCTTTTGCATAAGCTATGGATACATTCCCTGATAAATCAGTAACCGACACACGTATATTGCCGCTACCGGAGATTCCGTTCTCAACCCAAAGACTATCCCACAGCATATTCAAAGAATCTGGCTCTAAAGGTTGTTCTTCCAATATAACACTGTCGAAAAGTCTCTCCGTAGGATTCTCCGCTATATTATTATAATGCTTATAGGCAGGTACAATATATTCTTTAGGGCCTTCTCCCACATCCATTGTAACTGTTTTCGGACTATCATCTTTAAAGTCTCTTCGAGTATAGGAATGTGACACAATATACATATCCTCTTTTCCGCGCTTCTCCATACTATCTTCCAAAACACTGACAAGAGAAGTACGCATTTGCTCATTCAGGTTGTGTTCCCTCGTCAAATATTTATAAACAATATCTATTGATAAACACAAAGTTGCTGTCAATGATACAATCAGCAGAACTCTACCAAAAGCGTTTTTTCTATTCATAATCCAATTCTATTTTATGACTTATCATTATCTGTTTTTACCAAAACACCTGTTCCCCATCCACATACTCAAAGATCCGTTCGTCCACCCCGCCCGAATGGTTCTTCAAATAAAGCAACGCCCCTTTAGGAACATTATAAACCAGCGAGTCCGAATCCGCCACCGTCACTCCCGCAGAAATCCAGCCCCCCTTTCCGGCATAGAAAAGCTCATACTTATCGCCTTTGCGAATAAAATTAACGCGATTCCGCGGAGTAAAGACTATCTTACCAACAGAAACAGGCTTTCCAAAGTCAATCCCCGCCCAACCGCCACCCGGCTGTTTATAATCGAAGGAAGTATAAGGGTCACCATCAAAGGCACTCATATACCAATGTCCCTTATCGCCATCAAAGCTACCCGGTGTACCTATCACCTGCCCCTTCAACGGAATAGTATCACCCGTTTCTCTATAAAAGCCTACTTCCGATATGTTACAATAACTTCCCGCAGGACCATAATAACGCAAATAGCAATACCCCTTTGATTTATCCACATAAGCCACATTATAGAGCCGAACCGGCTTCTCCTCTATCAAATACAGCGTATCCTTTTTCCGGAATCCCGCATCATTGCTACCCTCGAATACCCCGCCCACCATACGGTCGATAAAAGGTTCTATAAACAGATTGAACTTATGAAATATAATCACCTGCTCCATCTCTTCTCCGTTTCCGAAATACCGGAAATATTTCAGTTCCTTATGCACCCAAAAAGGAACGCTTATCGGCAGCAACTTCTTATCACGATAGACGGATAAGCAAAAAACAGCGTTTCCATCGACATTTTCAAAACTTACCTGCCCATCCTTGCACTTGCTGACTGCCACCGGAACCCACTCCATACGAGAAGGAAGACACAAGTAAATAACCTCATCCTGCTCCGGCCGGATAAGAAAGCGTGACTCAGGAATACGGATCGTCTGTTCGCAATCAGAATAAATGTTTGTCACGTCCTGCATCAACGGATAGCGGAAAGTAGGATGTATTTTCTCCGGCGGTTGGTTCATCATTTTCATCATATCCCGGTTGACACTGAACATCCGGCGATAAACCTTCCCCCGGGGTGCATCGTAAGTGTGCGATTGGATAAGAGGACCGGGATAGAGAAGCGAGCAGAAGAAAGCGTCGCAATGATCATCCGGTACAAAGTTCCAGTAATGGGGCACATTGTTATCACCACGCATCAGCATTTCATCACAACCGCTCGGAATCCCCAAGGCACGATAGATGTAAGTAAACGCATCCGCCAAATCTTCACAGTTACCGGACAGCCAGTCCGCAATTTCCGGTCCTGCGCTATGCTTGGCATAAGAATAAGAAACAAAACGGGGAGCACGTTTCTTCAAAGAATCTAGCAGTACATCCGCCACAATCCAGGGATATACGCTCTCGGGTTTAAGACGAATGCTATCCAGCAGAGAATTATATTTATCGTAAAGCCGTTCGCGCCATTCCACCGGACATTCATCCCCCACGCGATAAGGGAGCATGTATTCACAAAAGTTCTCAAAAGAAACCTTCTTGCCCCAAGGTTGCTCATGCCAAACCTTGAATGCCCAGTCTATATTGCGAACCAAATAGGCGGAATCCATCTCCTGAATATCATATTTCAACTCAGTCTTACCGAACTGCTCGTTCATTTTCCCACGGTTCAGGGAATCCGCAATCACTTCAGGCGACAAGGTCGTTTCATGAAGCATCTTGAAAAATTGTTTTTCATAATCCACCTCTTCACCCGTATAGTAATAATGATAAGGCATATTTTCGACCAGGAAACAAGCAGCCTTATACTTCAGCGAATCTTCTGCATAGTGATTTAAGACTTTTTCCAGCTCTGCACGATTACCTCCTGCCTGTATCAGCGCCGTCTCTAAATTCGTTTTGCCGCCACAAGCCACGATTGCGATGGAAAGGGCGATTATTGAAAGAATCTTCTTCATGGTCATCATCTTTTTTGTGTTTTTATTCTCATTACTGTATAAGAGAAAGGAAGAAATTCGTAATCAAACTGCTCTCCAAACTCCCGAAACTCACTCTCACGCGGATAAATACGTTTAGGCTCCTCCGCCGTATTCTCATCCATGCCGGTAGCGGCCGCCAATATAAGCACGCGTCCTTCCGCCTCAACCCGTGCGCCTCCTACAAGATGGAATCTTACTTTATAAGGAACATCTGCCGAATTAACCACCTTTACTACAGTCTCTCCCGTCTTTTCATCGTATCCGGCAGTATAAAACTGCCGGGGCATGACCGGTTTATAACCAATCACCAATCTTTCATTCACGTAAAACTCCACACCTTCGGACGTACTCACCAATTTCACGTCATACCAGCGGTTATTCTTCAGATGCCAAGGCAATATCTTGGTCACCACCTCGCCCTCCAGATCTTCGATATTAATAAATTGATTGGTCCATCTCCCCACATTAACGCAATATCCTTTTTTCTTGTCTGCGGACACACCATAATAAAGTAAAAAGCCTTCATCACCTCTTGTACGTCGCGCTCGGAATGTAAGAACGTATTCATTCCCGATGAAATCAGGCAAAATCGCTCTGGTACGCAATTGTCTGGAAGTCTGTATCAAGACACCATCCTGCACTTTCCATTCACCGCTATCGGCTTTGCAACAGGATACATCATAAGAAGTAGTCTTTCCATCCGCCTCAATCCGGATATCCTTAAACTCAACCTCTGTACCCCACGAGCCAAATCCGATCATGCCTTTTTCTGTTTTTACAGGCAATGGTACACTTTGTGTTTTACTAATCTGTACATTATAAGTCGGTATATTCCCTACAGATATAGCCCGTACATAATCAGAACTAAGCTTACTATCATTTTCATTCTTCACGGCCAATGAATCAAAATTTATCCGAACTAAGTCTCTGTTACGCTCCATTCCCAGATACCAGGCAGCCTCAGCCAGCGAAGCCAGCATATTGCCACTATCTACTTTGCAGGCATACCCATGTGAATGGAGCAGGAATTTTCCACGTGGTTCTTTGTCAAACATCACAGAATTAGCAAAGAAGAACTCCGGACTCCGGCGATAAAAAGTATCAATTACATTCACAATAGAAACCGTTTCCATAGACACATCCTGACAAACATCTATAACAACTTCATCTTCGACGGGAGACAGACAACAGGAACTGAGCAGAAAAGCCAAAAGAATAAAAGTATTCCATACATGGCAGTGCATTTTTCTAAATAGCATCATAATATAAGTTTTGAAGGTTTTATTATTTCTCCACCACAAAGTAAGCTATTCTTATCTGCTTTTAGGGTACATTATCAAACCAATAAGGGGATAAAAACAAGTCTTACCTACACAAATCATGCTCCCTCTTCTCTCTTTAATACCAATAAACCTCCCCATTCTCATATACAAAAGGGCGCACATGTTTCCGCTCCTTTTGAGAAGAAGGTCTGATCAACCACAATGCATTTTTAGGAACATCTGTAAAATGCAGAGGCTTCCCTCCTTTACCACTCGTAACAACCTGCCAGCCATTCTGCCATATGCAAAGTTCATAAACTTCATCTTCCTTATACTCCACATCCAGATAAGGGCAAAAACTCACCTCAGACAACAGGCAGCATTCCCCTAAATCCAAATCTACATAATCTGTATCAAGCGGCCTTCTATAACCTGTGGAAGACCATGCATCAAATATATTATCAGCTGGTTCCCCTTTGAAAGACAAAGGCAATGATGTCATCCAACGAACACTCTTCACAAGCTCCTTGCCTGAAAAAGTTTCTTTATAGAATTTCAAATCGCCAAGCGCCACCCCTTTTGCGGGCAACATCATCCGTACATAACGTACCGAATCTTTGGATTGCACTTGTAATCGCTGACTGTTCAGCTCTATTCGCTCCGGGAATACACACAACGTATCTCCCCATCTACCATACACCTTCCCTCCCTTAAGCACTGTTCCAGCTATGATCCCATTATTATACCTGTTCAATGGATAAGCCAGTACACCTGTATACTGTGTAGTCACCATTTCTTCCCGTGTATCCTCCGGATGAAGTATTCGTACCTTCCCATCTTTCTGTACCAATACGGGATCAGCCGCCACTACCATCTCCCCGTACATACAGTACATAGGCAAATAAACAATATCTTTCCCCATTCCCGAAAACAACGCCACATCCTCGGTTATTTTTCCCCAATGAACAGGCTTCCAGTTATTATAATTCCACACGCACAGATACGCATACTTCGTGCCGGAAGGCACCTTACGCAGCTTTATCCTCACATTCACCGTATCAAAATACTCATGCGAAACATCTTTCTTCCTTAAACTTCTGAAGGATTCCGGTATATCCTTAGCGGGCACTCCATCTGCCAGCGGCCCTTCCATATAATATCGGTATGTCTTCCTGAAAACCTTAGGCAGACGAAAGCGTCCCCAGTATTTATGATAATCCATATTGTTGTAAAGGCGCTTATACTGCCACAAGCCCTGTTCCCAAAAGGGATTAAAAGGATGAATATCTCCCTCTTCAATCAATACACTCCACGAATGGGAACTTCCCCTATTGGCCCATGCCGGAACGATATCAGTGGCAACCGCTATACCTAAAGAAGAAAACAACAATGTGTTATGCCAACATTTGTGCGTGCAAAGCCCGTGACGTAACCTCTCTAAAGTAGCAACATCCCATATAGGAATACCGGTAGCATGAAATCCCGAATGCCCTATGTAACTATACAATCGTAACAGGGAATCCACTTCTTCTATCATGTTTTTTCCGGGATTGGTAAAAAACTGTCCGTGATGCCTGTTGTAAAATACCTGGCGTGCACTATCCACCAACAAGCCGTTTTCCTGGCGATAAGGCAGAATGTAATCACAAAAAGTTTCAAAAGAATAGTTTCGGGTATAGACATTCTCTTTCCAGGACCGAAATGCCTGCTCAATTTCTGTTATTAACCGGGAAGCTTTAATGGTCTTAATATCAATACACATATCCTTTCTCAGCTTTTCATTATTATAGCTGGAATATACATCCCACAAGCTATCTATCTGCCTTCCCCAGTCTTTACCCTTAGGATACTGGTCGTATATAGACAGAGAATCATAATCGTAGGTATGCGACAATGAATCATACATTTGGTAGAAAGGCTGACAAGCTGCTACAACTTCTTCGTCCACGGCAAAAGCTCCCGGCATATTCTCTATAAGAAAACAAGCCGCCTTATACTTCAAACTATCTCCCCTGAAGTAATCCAAAACCAATTCCAACTCTTTCCGGTTCTCTCCGGAAGTCGCTAATGCGCGCTCTAACGAACTTTCTTGCCGACATGCGACGAGAAAAATCAATACCAGATATAAGGTAAACCTCAAGTTGCTCATTACTTTATTTAATATCTATGTTTTATTAAAGAGTTCTATTGAAATCTTTCACGAAAGGCATAGTGTTTTATTTCATAAACAAAAACTATAGTAATCGCAAATATAATAAAAAATACAGGCAATAATACAGAACTTATTAAAAACTACGAAATTAAATTTCTTAAAGGATTGGGA
>OHOZ01001324.1_pt1 | contig 11231 bp, 8 predicted proteins | sample 1569931 | NCBI WGS metagenome assembly OHOZ01 (sample SAMEA3879572, study PRJEB24766) | human gut metagenome | biome: human-associated habitat; feature: feces | place: USA | collected 1985/1987
AATTGCTTTGTCCCCAGTGTAAAATAGCCGGTATGTATGTAAAAAACGATCAGGGTGAACGTCTGTTAGTATATATTGCCCAAGATGGAACAGTCGTACCCAAATATCCGGAAATCCCAATCGAAGGATTCGATTTTACGGAAGTATATTGTCTGGGCTGTTCCTGGCATGGATCGCCCAAACAACTGACAAGATTCTAAGCGATACGCCACCATCCTGTGCTAATAAGCCAAAACTTCACCACAGATTAACAGATTACACAGAGAAACACTATTATCACTTATCTCTTGCTATATAGTTGTGTAATCTCTCAATCTGTAATGAAGCAGGCTTTAGGCATGGATAAAAACCTCATATAGCCGTAGAGTTAAGGGTGCAGGTCAATTGTCCCACTGCCTGAAATCAATCCACACCATCTTCGACATTTTGAGATCCGTCCTAGCCGAATCGTGCCCATAGCGAATGCCGCAGTTATAGTGTACATACGTCTTTTGTAAATCGATGGCGTCTGTGATAGCCACAGAAACGACTCCGGGCTGTGCGTCCGACTCTAGAGAGTAAATGCACTGCTGTTGATGCAACTTCATACTGTTGTTGATGTGATTTAAATAATTCTGGCGAAGGGTCCAGCCTCCCCATGTCACATAATTGGGTGTCATCGCTTGTGCAGCGTCTATCCAACGCAACCCCTGACTCGTTTCGTAAACAAAGGCTTCCGCCCTGTCGTAGAACTCTCCGGGAATAAACTGCCAAAGTTTACTGTACAGCCCGTTACCAAACTGCCCCTTGCAGGAATAGTCCATCGATTTAGTCTTGTAAGACACTTCGGTAGACGATTCTTTACCAAACGACACTTTGAACGCCTCCCAAGGTTTGTCTTCCAGTTTGGTGGGCGATACGGAGACAGACACTTTCCAGAAAGAGTTCTCGGTATAGCTGGCACCGTGATTCACCGTCTGCGGCTGATAACTGATCTCCCTGAAAATTCCTCCGTCCGAATGAACGGTTATCTCACTGGAAGCCTCCCGCATCAAATTCCAGATGTAAGCATAGACATTGGCACCTTTGGGAGTGGTATAGTCTTTGATATTGGCAGTGAAGCCATTTCCGGCATTATTCGTGATACTCAATATACAGTTGTTGTTCTTACTGTATATCTGGAAGTTATAGGCATCTATCGCCCAGGAGTTATCTATAATCACATCGGGTGCGGCACCCGGTTTCATCTTATAAGGGACCGCCTGCATGGAGTAGTTCATGTCTCCCTGAGCATAGCCATAGATACGGTTGTAAATCTCAATCCTCTTCAAAGCCTCCTTATCCGCCATTTGTGCATTATATCCGGGATCCGGATCGTTACCTTCGGGTAAGGTATCGGCAGAGCGGGTCAACAGTTTTTGATTGAAGGAAGCCACTCCCTTACCAATCATATTATCTTTGGCATACGGATCGGCAGAAGGAAAAATACGGTAATGCTGTACGTTATCATAGTTGATCGCATAATAACCTGCTTCCATATAGACTCCTATCAGTGAAAGCATCTCCTCCTTCTGTTCCGGAGTGGACTGAGTGGCAATCACATAAAAATCCCTTTTATAGAACTTCAACATACGGAACAGAGATATCGGATATTTACCGGAGATAACATCATCGATATTCAAAATGACCGTCATATAAATCTTCGGATTCTTGATGTCGGCATTAAGTTCCGTCTCAGGATCTTTCATCTTGTCATAGTCCACAATGGTCTTCTTCCCTATTTCCCAGGAAGAAGGAATGTTGTTGAACAAGCGGGATGTAATATCTTTCACTTCCGCATCGTTAGTTCCCATACGTATCAGGACCACGTCCTTCTTATCTGCCGCATAGTCCTCATCCGTCCCCGGAACATCATCAATGACATCCCTAACGCATCCCCCGAAAAGAATACTTGAGAACAGAAGTATCATATATATCATTTTTGTTTTCATCATAATCTTTTTTAATGGTTCGTTTTACCAGTTATTATAGTCTATCCACACTGTAGTGGTTTTGTGTACATCCACAGTGGTATTGTAAGCTGTTCCGGCACTGCTCGGCAAAGAATGAATCACCGCCGCTCCCCAACTCGTAAACCAAGCTCCTCCACGCTGTAAGACCATTCCATCGGTTATCTCGATGGCTACAACACCGGCCGACGCACCGGTTGTCCGGGCAGTAATGGCGCATTGCTGCTCGTAATTGAGCAGATTCTGGTTAAACTGCAAGTCGTTGTCATAGTCACAGAAAGGATTATCCGTACCCGGAGTTCCCGCCACATGATCATAGAGAATATCATACCATGCAGGTGAAATCATAGTAACAGCATCGATCATCCCCTCTGCATTCATAGCCTTGCTACCCCGGAAAAGCGTTTCAGGATACCACTTCCAGCAATAACTCATCTCGGCATCGGTAATGGTACGAGTCACCTCACGGGTCATTTCCGCCAACTGATATGTAATGGACTTGCCCCAACGATACTCACCCTTTAAAACCGGAGTCGCTCCCAAATCAAATCCCACGCTCTTTTCGTATGCATGCTCAATGGTACTCTCTGTCTCCGGCAAACCCGGCGCAAAGTCAATCAGTTTGAGATTCAACTGTGAACTTTGGTCGTCACGGATATTAATCTTTGTATAAGCATTGTTTCGCAATCCCCATATCAACGCCCAAAGTTCATACATCGGTGCATTATTCAAAGATACCAATGAATGGTCGAGCCTGTTGGAAAAACCATTTCCGCCCGAACTATAAACAGCAAGCATATTATCTCCATTGGTCGGTGCGTAAATACGCAGATTATAAGCATCAATGGTCCATTCGCGATCAACCATCCCATCATACCTTTTATCATCCCGCGGGAGATACTCCCTGATATCAGCCGTATAGGGTAATAGCGTCTCATATCCGGTCATGTGATATTTATAATCACTGGTATATACATAATACCGATTGCTGATATAGATCTTCTTCATAGCATGCAAAGCCCGTTCGGTAACTTCCGGAGCCGAAGGATCATCCGTCGGTCCGGGAGAGCCCAACATGCTACGGGTGTGAGGATTGAGACCACCCGTTCCGCAAAGCTTCTTCAAAGCATCCGGATCGTTTGCGTCATAATAGGCATAGCGCTGTTCACGCGGAAAGCTGACTTTATAATATCCCTTATCTACATAAAGCCCGAAAAGTTTAAGCATTTGCGCCTTCAAATCTTCTCCCTTACCGTCTTTGGCAATTAAGATGACTCCCTGACGATTGTGACGGATGTCCTGTATCATCTCAGGACTGTAAGTACCTGCTATGAAATCGGCAACACTGCCTACAATTGTCAGATCGTTCAAAGAATCTTTTGCCATGGTTTCCAAGGTTTCCACCTTGTCTGTCCCTGGTAAATCATTAAAAGCCACCATCTTGTCATAGTGGTTCACGGTTTGCAGTTGATCTGCAACTTTCTTTGTTTCCGCACTCATTCCATTAAGCCAGATCAGATAGCTGCCCGACCTGGAAGCTACATCGACCTCATCCGTATTAGTACCGGTTGCAGCCGATAAGTCTTCTGCGCTGATCGGTTCATCCGTATCGCAGGAGTAAAATGCAAGCAAAACAAATAGAAAAATGAATAAAGTTTTCATATTCATATATGTTTAAAAGTGAGACAATATGCCACATTTACCGGCTGAAATGTGACGGGTTTAGTTACTTCGTCTATAAAAAGAGAACGTATAGCAAAAAGAATAGGTTCAACCCGATATCATTCGAGCTTAAAATACAGTCTATCAAATGGAAGCAATCTATGCCTAGAATCCCTATAAACACTGCAATGTAGAAAGTTATTAGAACTTTCTAATTATTTCATTTTAATAATCCTGACCGGACGGAAGATTTCTGTTGATTAACGATACGAAATAAAACGCCCAATACATTGATAGAAATCATCAGACAGAAAGTCATCCCATATTGAGTAAAGTTTTTTAGGAAGAGACCGGAATAAATCTCTCACTTAACGAAGTTTATCAGTCCTGCAGCTAAACTAATAATCTTCAGACGGGTTATACCAACAGTATTCACCTATTAATAATGTATCATGGACAATAGTATTTTAATCAATAACGTTCAAATTTTCGATGGAAGCAGCGAACAGACCGGCCGGGGAAATGTGCTGGTGGTAAACAGCCGGATTAAAACCGTTTCAGAAAGTCCGATCCCTACAGACGGAATTCCCAATGTTACCATTCTTGACGGAAAGGGAAAATTCCTGATGCCCGGACTGATCGACGCACACTGGCATGCTTATATGTCATGCAATACGATGATGGATCTGCTTACTGCAGACACCGCCTATACGCAGTTCAAAGCCGGACAAGAAGCTCGAGCTACCCTACTCCGCGGCTTCACAACCATCCGGGATGCAGGTGGTCCGGTCTTCGGGCTTAAACGGGCCATCGACGAAGGAATCCTTTCCGGACCACGCATTTATCCCAGTGGCTCTCTTATCTCCCAGACAGGAGGGCATGGAGATTTCCGGGCGGTATATGACGAACCCCGTCCCTTTGACTGTTGCGGACTGACGCATACCGAAAAGATGGGAGCTGCCATTATCGCCGACGGAATAGACGCCGTGACCGTCGCCGCACGCAATAATCTCCGCCTGGGAGCCAGCCAGATTAAATTGATGACAGGCGGCGGGGTAGCTTCCTTGTATGATCGGTTGGAAGATACACAGTTCTTCGAGGAAGAGATTCATGCTGCCGTTAAAGCGGCGGAAGATGCAGGAACCTATGTAATGGTGCATGTCTATGTGCCCAGAGCTATTCAACGAGCTATCCATGCAGGTGTAAGAAGCATCGAGCACGGCCATCTGATTGACGAACCCACCATGCAGCTGATCGCAGAGAAAGAGATATGGCTCAGTATGCAACCCTTCACTTTAGGAGATAATCAATTCCCGACAAAAGAACAACAGGAGAAGCATGCCCTGGTAGTTCAGGGTACAGACCAAACCTATCAACTGGCAAAGAAATACAACGTCAAGCTGGCATGGGGAACAGATTTACTGTTCAATCCTGCCAACACGAAGAATCAGAATCAGGGAATCCTTAAATTAAGACAATGGTTCAGTAACTTTGAAATTCTCAAGATGGTAACACATGATAATGCAGAATTGCTGGCTCTGTCCGGTGCACGAAATCCCTATCCCGGGAAATTGGGTGTTATAGAAGAAGATGCCTGGGCAGACTTAATTCTGGTAGATGGAGACGTACTGAAAGACATTACCCTATTGGGAGATCCGGAAAAGAATTTCATAATGATCATGAAAGGAGGAGAAATATACAAGAATAGAGTCTGACAACCCTGCTCTTCGCAAATGTCACTTTATAGAGACAGTTGATACATCATACGATAAGGGCCCTGAAAGATCATACTTCCAGAGCCCTTGCGGTTTCTATTCTTACTACTCAACCACCATGATACGGTCGTTCAGTCCCACTTTCGTATTCTCCTCCACAAAAATCTCTTTCACCACCCCATCGGCCACCGAACGAATTTCGTTTTCCATCTTCATGGCAACCAGTACGCACAGCGGATCACCCTTCTTCACTTCATCTCCCTTCCTGACGTAAGTTTTCAGGATAACGCCCGGCATGGGAGCTACAACTACCTGACGCCCTACGGCATCTGCTCCGCTACGGGCATTATGTATCTTCTCGAGTTCTCCTTTCAGCTCGATCTGATAAAGTTCCCCCTTATTCATAATGGTATAAGAGGAATGGGAAGTCGGAGATATCTGTACTCCTGCGAATGATGATTGATGATAATGGAATAGATAGAGTCACCCCCTACGTTGTAGTCCACATCATACACTTTCCCGTTAACAGCCACTTTCTTCACCGGCCCGTCTTCCAGAATCTCCACTTTATACTCGCTGTCGGGCACATCCTGTATTTTGGCATAATAAGTTGCTAATATTGTTGTCATAAGCATTCTGAGTTTAATAGTTATTGGCAGTCATTTGCAACTTGCCGTAATATTTCCAAAGCGAATCTCCTACTACCGGAAGCGTAGTGGCGCGTGAAGCAGCCTCTTTCTCTTCTTCGTAATGTTTCAGCGCAGCAGCAATCACCGCTACTGTCGGATCGGTATTCTGCCTGCGTTTCAGGTCTTCCTTATCGAAGCGCGTATCGATAAAGGTAGTATCGTACTCTCCTTTCAGGAAAGCCGCATTCTTCAACACACGCTGATGGAAAGGAATCGTAGTCTTGATACCCAGAATCTTATATTCGCGCAACGCACGGGCCATGTTCGAAATAGCCGAATCACGATTACGTCCCCAACAACAGAGCTTTGCAATCATCGGATCATAATGCAGCGAAACCTCAAATCCCGCATAAGCCGCACTGTCCAAACGGACATTACGTCCTTCGGGAGCTTCACGAACGGTTATCACCCCGGGAGAAGGCATGAAGTTATTCTCGGGATCTTCGGCATAAATGCGACATTCAATGGCAGCTCCCCGGAACTCGACATCTTCTTGCCTGTAAGGCAGACGGTTGCCGGCAGCTACCAGTATCATGTCGCGTACCAGATCGACCCCGGTACACTCTTCCGTCACCGGATGTTCTACCTGCAGGCGGGTATTCATTTCCAGAAAATAAAAATTCTGGTCTTTATCCATCATGAACTCCAGCGTTCCGGCACTGTAATAATTAATCCGCTTACAGGCCTCCACTGCAACCTTCAGCATCTTGGCACGTGTTTCGGGCTTCACAAAAGGAGAAGGCGATTCTTCAATTACTTTCTGATTGCGTCGCTGAATGGAACATTCCCGTTCATAAAGATGAATTACATTTCCATATTTATCTCCCAGTATCTGCACTTCAATGTGATGGGGATTCTCGATATATTTTTCAATATAAACAGCATCGTTGCCAAACGACGTTCTGGCTTCAGACTGTGAAAGGCGCAATGCCGTCTCCATTTCTTCTTCACTGCGTACCAGACGCATACCTTTTCCACCACCCCCGGCCAGTGCTTTCAGCATGATGGGATAGCCTACTTCGGCAGCCACCTTTTTGGCTTCGGCAATGCCTTTCACCGGATCTTCCGTGCCCGGTACGATCGGTAAACCGGCTTCACGCATAATCCGGCGGGCCTCAGTCTTGATACCCATTCGGGCAATAATATCGGCACTCGGACCAATAAAGATTACCCCTTCTTCCTCACAACGACGGGCGAAGTCCGCATTCTCAGACAGAAAGCCATATCCCGGATGGATGGCAGCTCCTGTCTTTTTGGCTATTTGCAGAATCTTTTCCGGTTTCAGATAAGACGTATCTTCCGGAGAATCGGAAATACAATAAGCCTCTTCGGCATAACGCACATGCAAGGCACCCCGATCTACCCGGGTGTAGATAGCCACTGTGGCAATATTCATTACCCGGCAGGTACGGAAAATACGCATGGCTATTTCGCCACGATTCGCAACTAATATCTTTTTTATCATACGATGTTCTCCTCTGCTTTAAAGTGGAAGATTTGAATGTTTCTTAGGCGGATTAGACTGCCGCTTGTTGGCAAGCATCTCAAAACTGCGTATCAGGCGCATACGGGTTATGGCCGGATCGATCACCTCGTCCACGTAGCCCAACTCGGCAGCCCGGTAGGGGTTGGCAAACTTGCTGCGATAGTCATCCTGCAACTCTTTACGCCTGGCTTCGGTGTCGGCAGCTTTGTCAATCTCTTTGCGGAAAAGAATGTTCACCGCTCCATCGGGGCCCATCACGGCTATTTCGGCAGTGGGATAAGCCAGATTCACATCTCCCCTGATGTGCTTGGAACTCATTACATCATAAGCTCCGCCATAAGCTTTACGGGCAATCACCGTGACCTTCGGCACCGTAGCTTCACAATAGGCATAAAGCAACTTGGCACCGTTGCGGATGATGCCGCCATACTCCTGATCTACCCCCGGAAGGAATCCCGGTACATCTACCAGTGTGAGCAATGGAATATTGAACGCATCGCAGAAACGGACAAAACGGGTTGCCTTAACAGAGGCATTGATATCGAGCGTTCCGGCCAATGCCAACGGCTGATTGGCCACCACCCCTATCGTCTTCCCGTTCAGGCGAATATAACCGATAACGATGTTACGGGCAAACTCTTCCTGCAATTCAAAGAAACTGTTATCGTCCGCCACTGCACGGATCATCTCTTTCATATCATACGGCTGATTAGGATTGGTAGGCACCAGATCCGACAGTTCGGGCGTAAGCCTCGTCGGAGAATCGGTAGTAGCAACAAACGGAGGCTCTTCCATATTATTTCCGGGCAGATAAGAAATCAGTTCACGAATGTAATTGATGCATTCAATATCATTTTCGGCAGAGAGGTGTGCCACCCCCGACTTCATGGTATGGACATCCGCACCTCCCAGACTTCTTCCTGTGTCACGCTCTTCACCACATCGGGACCGGTGATAAACATATAACCGGAATTTTTCACCATCAGGATAAAATCGGTCAATGCAGGCGAATAGACCGCCCCACCCGCACACGGACCCATGATGGCACTGATCTGAGGGATGACACCGGAAGCCAAAGAATTACGCAGGAATATCTCCGCATAACCGGCCAGCGAACGGACTCCCTCCTGAATACGGGCTCCTCCCGAATCGTTCAGCCCGATGATGGGTGCTCCCATCTGCATAGCCATATCCATCACTTTACAAATCTTCCTGGCATACGTTTCGGACAATGCACCGCCAAAAACGGTGAAGTCCTGAGCAAAAACATACACAAGCCGTTTGCCGATCATACCATATCCGGTTACAACTCCATCACCGGATATTTTCTGTTTCTCCATACCGAAATCCGTACAACGATGGGTCACCAGTTTATCGAGTTCAATAAACGATCCTTTCTCCAGAAGCAGGTCGATACGTTCACGTGCCGTCAATTTTCCGACAGAATGTTGTTTCTCGATACGGGCGTCTCCACCACCTTTTTCGGCTTGCCTGTTCAACTCTTCCAGGCGATTGATAAGCTCTTTCATAGGCTATTATTTTAAAGTATATGTAAAATTAGCATGTAAAAAAGAGAATAGATGTAATCCAAGTTACAATTGCTTGTTTATTTTCACCCTCTTTCCCGGAGAAAATGAAAAGTTTGGAATCCTGACTTTATTAAGATAACAATTATTTGCTTAAAAATGTTAGCGTGCATGTCCTATAACATTATTTTGAGTATGAGTCAACAAAGTCCCCCTCTCAGACGTTTAATCTCGCAAATAGTTTATGTAAAAACCTAGACCAAAATGAAAATGAGAACAATCAAACATTTTTTAGCAGCATGCTTCCTGCTTGTATTTGCCACAAGCATACATGCACAAGAGCAGGGAACAAAAACTTATCTTCCCAAGTTCGCCATCAAAACCAATGCCCTCTACTGGGCCACCAGTACTCCGAACCTGGGATTTGAAGTAGCCTTGGCGAAAAAACTCACTCTTGATGTATCGGGCAACTACAATCCCTGGAAATTTTCCAAAGACAGACAGATCAAGCACTGGCTGGTACAACCTGAACTCCGCTACTGGCTTTGCGAACGTTTCAACGGTAGTTTTTTCGGTCTCCATGGCCATTATGCCGATGTTAACATGAGCAATCTCGACATCTTCGGGTTGGGCAACTACCGCTATGACGGCAAGATCTATGGTGCAGGTATCTCTTACGGCTACCATTGGATACTGAAAAACCGCTGGAGTATGGAAGCCACTATCGGTGCAGGATATGCCCGCCTGGACTATGACAAATACGCATGTGGCAAGTGTGGTGAAAAGCTGGGGCACAACAACAAGAATTATTTCGGACCGACCAAAGTCGGACTCAGCATCATTTATACCATCAAGTAAACGTCCCGCATTCACCGGAACCAATTATAAAAAACTAAACCAACAGTAACAATGAAAAGAAAAATCATATACTTCCTCTTGGCCCTCGCAGTAGTAATGCCGGCCAGTGCCCAGAAATTTTTTAAAGATGCCATCAGTCTATCCGATGTTTCATTATGGCAACAGGGCAATTCGCTTTATGTAGACATGAAGATCGATATGAAAAATCTGACAGTCAGTCCCGAACGTATGCTCACACTTACTCCGCTCCTGACAGACGGACAGCACAACGTAGCGCTGGAAGAGATCATCATCAACGGCAAACACCGTCAGAAGGCTTATTTGCGCGGATTAGCCATCAGCCGCGAACTACCTGCAGGAATCGTAATTCCTTATAATAAAAGAGAAGTGCTCAACTATGCCCAGGTGATCCCTTACGAACCTTGGATGGCAAATGCTTCATTGAATCTGGTAGAAAATCTATGCGGCTGCGGCAACAACGAAGAGATGCTTGCTCAGGAGCTGATAACAAACGACGTTTCTACCGAAGCGAAACGCCTGAGTGCCATGATACCGGTGGTTGCTTATATTCAGCCGACTGTGGAGGTGGTGAAAAACCGTAGCGAACAGTATGAAGCTCACCTCGACTTTCCTGTCAGCAAAGCTGTGATCCAGCCGGAATTCATGAATAACCACAAAGAGCTGATGAACATTCATGCTATGTTCGACAAGATTCAGAATGACAAGAACCTGACAGTAACAGGAATCAGTATCGAAGGATTCGCTTCACCGGAGGGTCCGTTGAAATTCAACGAACAACTGTCGCAGAAACGTGCCGAAGCTCTGAAGAATTATCTGACTACCAACGAAAAAGTTCCCGGCAAACTTTACAAAGTAACTTTTGGTGGTGAAAATTGGGACGGATTGGTACAAGCATTGGAAAAATCGTCCATGAAGGATAAAGATAAATTTATCGGTATCATCAAGAATACGACTGACGATGCGCGCCGCAAACAGGAAATCATGCGCGTGGACGGCGGTGCTCCTTATCGCACAATGCTGAAAGAGATTTATCCGGGACTCCGCAAAGTGAACTGCAAGATAGACTACACCGTAGCCAACTTCGATGTAGAACAAGGACGGGTGGTGATAAAAGTCAACCCGAAATATCTGAGTCTGAACGAGATGTATCAGGTAGCCAACAGTTATCCGAAAGGTAGCAAAGATTTCGTGAATGTATTCGATATCGCAGTACGTATGTATCCTACCGACCAGGTAGCCAACCTGAATGCCGCTGCCGTCGCCTTATCACAGAAAGACTTGAATAC
>OHOZ01001326.1_pt1 | contig 11214 bp, 9 predicted proteins | sample 1569931 | NCBI WGS metagenome assembly OHOZ01 (sample SAMEA3879572, study PRJEB24766) | human gut metagenome | biome: human-associated habitat; feature: feces | place: USA | collected 1985/1987
TGATTTCCAGCGGATCCACGCCGTTGCCCAGGCTCTTGGACATCTTGCGGCCCTGGCTGTCGCGGACGATGCCGTGGATGCAGACGGTGTCGAAGGGAGCCTTGCCGGTGTAAGCCAGACCGGAGAAGATCATGCGGCTGACCCAGAAGCCGATGATGTCGTAGCCGGTGACGAGGGTGTTGGTGGGGTAGAAATACTTGAGGTCGGCGCTGTCCTCGTTGGGCCAGCCCAGCGTGCTGAAGGGCCACAGCGCAGAGGAGAACCAGGTATCCAGCGTGTCGGGGTCCCGGGTCAGCTTTGTGCTGCCGCACTTGGGGCAGGTGCAGGGAGCGGACTTTGCCACCACGGTCTCGCCGCAGTCGTCGCAGTACCAGGCCGGGATCTGGTGGCCCCACCACAGCTGGCGGCTGATGCACCAGTCGCGGGTGTTCTTCATCCAGTTCATATAGTTCTTGGTGAAGCGCTCGGGCACGAACTTGATCTCGCCCTTCTCCACGCTCTCGATGGCGGGCTTTGCCAGCGGCTCCATCTTGACGAACCACTGCTTGGACACCATGGGCTCGATGGTGGAGTGGCAGCGGTAGCAGGTGCCCACCTCGTGCTTCAGGGGCTCGATCTCCTTCAGGAAGCCGCCCTCCTTCAGGTCGGCCAGAATGGCCTTGCGGGCCTCGAGGGTGGTCATGCCGGCGTACTTGCCGCAGTCCAGCACCTCAGGCTCGTTGACGGTGTTCTTGCCGGCGGCAAACAGGGCATCGGCGGCAGCCTTGTCGGCAGCGCCGGTCATGTGACCGTCATAGGTGAACACACGCACGATGGGCAGGTTGTGGCGCAGGCCCACCTCAAAGTCGTTGGGGTCGTGGGCGGGGGTGATCTTGACCACACCGGTGCCCTTGGTCATGTCGGCGTGCTCGTCGCAGACGATGGGGATCTCCTTGTTCAGCAGGGGCAGCACCACATGGCAGCCGTGGAGATGGGCGTACCGGGGGTCATCGCCGTTGATGGCCACAGCGGTATCGCCCAGCATGGTCTCGGGGCGGGTGGTAGCCAGCTCCAGCATCTCGCCGGTCTCCTTGACCGGGTACAGCAGGTGCCAGAAGCTGCCGTCCTTCTCCTCGTACTCCACCTCGGCGTCGGAAATGGAGGTGTTGCAGTGGGGGCACCAGTTGACCATGCGGTTGCCGCGGTAGATCAGGCCCTTGTCGTACAGACGCACGAACACTTCCTTGACGGCCTCAGAGCAGCCCTCGTCCATGGTAAAGCGCTCACGCTCCCAGTCGCAGCTGCTGCCCAGCTTCTTCAGCTGGCTGACGATGCGGTTGCCGAACTTGGTCTTCCATGCCCATGCACGGTCCAGAAAACCATCGCGGCCCACCATCTCCTTGGTCAGGCCCTCGGCGCGCATGGCCTCCACCACCTTGGCCTCGGTGGCAATGGAGGCGTGGTCGGTGCCGGGCACCCACAGGGCGGCATAGCCCTGCATCCGCTTGGTGCGGATGAGGATATCCTGCATGGTGTTATCCACCGCATGGCCCATGTGCAGCTGACCGGTGACGTTCGGGGGCGGCATGACGATGGTGTAGGGTTTCTTGTCGGGGTCTGCCTTCGTGTGGAAGTAGCCGCCGTCCAGCCAGAACTGGTAGATGCGGTCTTCCACCTGGCTGGGATCGTACTGTTTTGCGAGTTCTTTCATGGTGTCCTCCCAAAATTGTGATGAAGTGGGACGCAAAAAGCCGCCCCACGGAGCGTTCCATGGGACGGCTGTAAATACATGACCGCGGTACCACCCAAATTGCGCGGAAGGTTCCGCGCCCCTTGATGCCCCTGTAACGTAGGGCAGACCCGAAAGCGGCTTACCGGCAAGGCTCACCGCTCCTGCTCCAAAGTGACAGTGCCCCGCCGGTATCCCGCCGGGTTTTCAGCTGCCCCCGGCTCTCTGTGCGGTCCCAGACGATGCACACTCTTTTTCAACGCATTTATAAAAAGAATATAGCGTTTTTTGTGCGATTTGTCAATTACTTTTTTCTTTACAAGAATTTGTCCTGCTGCCTCTTGCGGTTTGGGCCTTATTTGTGAAAACGCGTTTGGAGTGGCCCGCAGGCCACGACAAACGCAAATATAAAAAATATTTTTCCGCTGAAGATGCAACGACGACGACCGCTGCCTGTGGCAGAAACAGGGAGGAGTTGTTGGGGCAGCGTTCTGATTTTTCAAAGCCCTGCCAAGGGGCTGCAGAAAAATCAGCAAACGCAACCCGTAAGGCCCTGACCGCCAGATTCCGCTGCGGTTCCCAACCTGTAGGAATGTCTATCGGGAGGCAGACTGTCCACTGTCTTTTTTGTTTTACATTTCCATTGACTGCACCGGGGTCGAGGATGCGCTGGATGTGACTATGGCGCAGAGGTCGGAATTGGATCACCTTATCTACAATGACCCACTGGGCTATGCCGATTTGATTCTAAACGGTGACACGAAGGAATATTTGAAGAATGTGGCTGGGAGCCATGGGCTAGAAGATTAAGGACAAAAAAATAAGAGGTGTGCCCAACTGGACACACCTCGGTGAGATACATCTATATAAGGCAGGGCGTTCCCTTTACTGGGAGCGTCCTGCTGTTTTTATGCTGCAACAGGCAAGGCTTGTAGAACTTCCTGCTCTTTCAGCCATTCCTCATATTCACGCTGGCCTTCCTCGCTGTTGAAAAACTCAACCATGGAGGGATAAAAGCAACGTGCAAGGGTTTTGATTGCTTCATCCGGGTAGCCGGATTTGTTTGACTTCTTCTTTTTATTCAAATGGTATCCTCCGAAAATCAAAGTTCCATATCCTGCCCACGCCTGCGGTTTCGCTGCTGCTCATTCATGGTGCGCTCCTGCTTGGGGGCAAGAATCTTTTCCAGAAAGCCGCGCACCAGTTCGGGCGCACGGTGGAGAGCATCCAGATAGGGTTTCACGTCGTACCACAGGTCGTGGTACTTGTTGCTCCAACGAACGGCCTCTTTCTTGGCGGTGGAAAGTTCTTCTTTCAGGCGGCGGTTCTCCACATCCATCATATAGCCGTGGTCGGCTTGCTTTTTCAGCTTGGAAAATTCTTCTTCGGTCAGCGAGTAGTTGCCGAGGAAGGTGCGCTTGCCGATATAATCCAGATCGCGCGCATGAATGAGGGCTTCTTTTGTGAGCGTGGCCTTTTTCTGCACAGCGGCAAGTTCCTTCTCCTTTTTGGAGAGGGTCTGACTGGTTTTGGCAAGCGACTGCGCCTTTTGGTCGGCTTGGGCGGTCAGGCTGTCCAGCCGTTCCTGCTCCCGCTGGACTTTGAACTGGGTGACGGTCAGGTGTTCTTCGGTGCTGCCGCGCTCACCGCGCTCTACATCCGTGTACCCAGCATTGCGCATATAGTTGAAGAAATCGTCTTGCAGGATGCTGTACGACTTCTTCAAAACAGGCTTGCCGTTTTTTTGCAGGACGGGCTTTCCGGCATCGTCCAGCAGGGGCTTGGATGCCCACTTCTTGCTCCGGCTGACCTGCATGACGGTCTCCTTGACTGTGCCGACCAGTGCCTTGTCCTTGCAGCGTTTCGACCAGAGGATCTGCTTTTCCACCACAGGCACATAGACCACATGGAGATGATAGTGGTAGACTTCACGGCCTAATGCTTCGGTCATGGCACGGTTGATCTCATCGGCGTGCATGACTGCCGAGAGGATATACTGCTCACCGCCCACGATTTGAACGGCAGCTTGGTAGGCATCCTCATAGAACTGCTTGGCGAACTCGTAGCCGCCGTGGTTGTCAAAGTAGGCCGAGTTGACATCAAAGACAAGCTCGCAATAATGGGTGGCATCCGGCTTCAGGCCGCGCGTTGAAATCGTACCAGCGGTTTCCAGTTGGGCGAACAGGTCAGTGTAGCTGGCGGTTGGCTTTTTGAAGTGGACGTTCCATGCAGCGCGCTGGGGGATAATATCGGGGTTCCGATAGCTGTCCTTTTCACGCTCATTGTGCTGCTGGGTGTTGCCAACGGCCTTGTCCGAAACGGCGAGATTTCGGACACTGGTGCGGTCAATGCCATCATTTCTTGCCAAAGGGCATCCCTCCTTTCAAGGTTCATCGAGAGGTGACGGGGAACGAAGATGCACTTCTTCGGAAGTGTAATAACCCACTATAACACTTTCATCCCTATGGGCTGCAAAGTGTAGTGGGCTCTTCGAGGACTCTCCGAGGGGGAACGTCTCCTGCGGGAGAGCTACGATCAAGTTCGCACAATGCGAACTTGATTGCTCCGTACGCATCTGAAAAAATTGCGTACGGACTTCAAATAACCTGTACGGTTCGTACGACGTACGGAAATCCGAAATATAAACGATAATTCGTTTTAATTTGTTTCAATTCGCCGTACAGGTGCGTACAAGTACAGACCGTACAGGTTGTACGAACTTCTTCCGTGAAAAAATGCACTTTTTACGGGCAGGGGTGGACAAGCGGCTCGATGCCTACAAAACCCCGCACCCTGCGGCCACCGGGCAGATAGATGTTGTTGGTGGCTTCAAGGTTATAGCGGCGGTCGTTCTGTCGCAGTTCTGCGCTGAAACGGATCGCCGATACGCTGTGGCAGGCGTTGTCCTCGCACCACTGCTTGTAAATGTCGTAGAACTCCTTGGAACTGATGGAGTAGTCCGCCTTGAAGCGGAAGTAGCCCTCGGACTCCATGAAGTCGATGACATTGTTGCTGCTGCGCTTGATGGTGTCCACGTTGGCGGCGGCTCGTTCGCTGACCGTGAAGCGGAAATCGTTCTGCACCAGCCGGTGCAGCCCTTCCAGACACCAGAGCAGGATGCCTTCCAACTCGGCGCACATCTTCTCCACAAGGAAGGGGTCATCCGTGCGGTCGGCAGGCTTGTCCTTAGTGGTCAGGATAAGCTGGCGGCGAAAGAAACCGTCCGAATGGTCGTACAGCGAGGTCAACGCACCGTTGCCGAAGCAGAGGAACCGGGCGTAAATGTCCCGCTGGTAGCTCTGGACACCCTTGCGCTCCAAGTCCAGCTTGGCTTCGGCGGTCACGATGGTCTTGATATAATTCGTCTTGGGCAGGGCGTTCATGTCCATGTCATCGTCGATCATCAGCAGGCGGCGTTCCAGATCGGCACGGGCAAAGCGGTTGTTCTCCACTTTCTGGACGCTGCCATTGCTGGCGGCATCTCCCATGAGCCGTTTCAGCACCAGCCCGATGCGGGACTTGCCCTCGCCGCCCTTGCCGACAATGAGCATCATCTTCTGCCCCTTGGTGCTGGGGATCAGGCAGTAGCCCAGATATTCCTGCAAGGTGGGGATGTCGGCATCGTCCAGCAGCTCGTGCAGGAAGGTCAGCCAGCGGTCAGGGCTGGCGGCTTTGGGGTCATACCTCACAGGCAGGCGGTTCTGGCAGAACAGGCGGCTCTCCTGAAAAGAGCCGTCCGGCAGATGGTACACGCCGTTCTGGAGGTGGATGCAGTCCTGCTCGATGGGGAACGGGTCGGAAAAGGCCAGCAGCTTGATGGTCTCCAGAATGTTGGTGACCTTTTTGGACAGGCCGGAGGTGACATATTCCTCGATGTTCTCCAAGATGCGCTGCTTGATCTCGCTTTCGTCTTCCACCGGGCCGTCCAGCGTGTACAGCGTACCGTTGACGCATTTCAGCGGCCACTGTTCCAGAAAGGCACGGCCAAACTGGACTTCATCGATCTTCTTGCCGTTGTACCAGTCCGGCCATAAGGGGTTGCGGGAAATGTTTTTCTTCATGTGGTGGTTCTCCTTTAAAAAAGTAAAGTGGTGATTATCATAATGATAAGCACCACTTTAGGTGAATGAATCGTCAGGCGCACTTTGCCAGAGCAAGGCGGTCGGTGCGCTCCTCCAGCATCAGCAGGTACGACCCGGACAGCAGCTGTGCAGCGGCATCGGCCTTCTGCTGGGGCGTCCCAAATGCAACGCAGTCCGTCAGGTGCTCGACGGTCTCGGTCATGTGGAGGGCTTCCACGAACCGCTCGTCCAGCGGTTCTTCCGGGCTAGTAGGCTTGTAACACTCTCGCCAGTCGTGCAGCAGGTCGAGATAATCGGTCAGCACCCGCAGGCAGTAGGCGATGTCTGCCCACTGCTCGTCCGTCAGGCCACGCTTGGGCGGCGGCAGGGCGATGGCATTGGCGGGCGGCTTATCCGGGTCAAGCCAAAGCTTGTCGGGGCGGGGCCCCTCCATCTTGCTGACGCAAGACCGCTCTGTCACTTGCAGTCCCCACTGGGGACTGCATTGCTTCGCAAACGCGAAGTCATTTATCAGCTTCTCGGCGGCTTGCCGGGGGTTCAGGTCGAACAGCTTGGCGGTGAGGTCGATGGCATCTCCGTTGGCTCCACAGCCAAAGCAATAATAATAGGTGTCGTTCAGCTTCATGCTGGGGTCGCTGTCGGAATGGAACGGACAGCACACCATGCCATGGCGGTCGGGCTCCATGCCGTACATCTCTCCCACCTGCCGAACGGTGATGGCGGACTTGACAGTTTGATACAGGCTCAAGGGCATTCCTCCTTTGTTTCGTGCGTTGCACCAGAGTACCCCAAAGTGGGAACTCTGGTGTTTTTTGCTTCCTGCCTGAATATACGGAAAATTTTGCAGGAAAGGCGAAAAAGCGGCAGAACTGCAACGGAAAAAGAAAAAAGCCCTTACTGGTTGCAGGATTGCAACAGCAAGGGCGGAGAGGAAACCGTATATTGAACAAAACGGCAGAGCGTATTATAATGAGGAAAAAGCTCAAAAAGGAGGGCCGACCACATGGCACAGGAATATCTGCCCGCACCGTCCAACGTCCGTCTTGCGGACTTGATGAAAGAGCACAACATCAGCCAACCAGAACTCGCCAAGGAGATCGGCTGCTCCAAGAGCACCATCAACCGTTTTATCAGTGGCGCAAAAGGAACCCTGACCCATGAGCAGGTGCTGAAGATCGCAAGGCTGTTCAACGTATCTACGGATTTCCTGCTGGGAGAAACCAACATCCCCGACCGCAAAAATTACGACATTGCCGAACTGGGCTTGTCCGTAGAAGCTGCAAAGAACCTCTACACAGGGCGTGTCAATACAGAGGTGGTCAACCTGCTGTTGGAAAACGCCCGCTTTGCAGAGCTTACTTACCGCATAGCGCAGTATTTTGATGATACCTTTGCATCCGGCATCGCAGCACAGAATGCCATGCTCACGACATTGAGCACCCTGCTGCGCACAAAGGTCAAGACCCCGGAAGCAGCCAAAGCCGCAAAGGACATCAGCCTTCGGAGAAAGCCGGTGTATCAAGGTGACCTTGATGACATTGAAATGTACTTCATGGCGGCGGTCAAGGAAATCAAAAAGGGTATCGGGAGCCATTACGCCGAACAGGAAGCCATGAGCAAGAAAGTGGCAGAGAAGATGTTCACCGAATTGACCAAAGGGCAGGATGTGCAGCACCCAACGATTACGGCAGAGCAGTTGACAGATGCAATGTTGGACAGTGTTTCGGGCATGGAAGGAGCCACGCCGGAAGCACTGGAACAGCTGCGGAACGGTCTGCTGGGAATCTTGCAGTCTGCCGCAGAGCAGGAAAACGCCCATGAAGCAGACGAATGAACGGCTTTGTGCGCTGGCACAGAAAGGCGATGCTGCCGCGCTGGACAGCCTGATCGACAACAACAAGTCCTTTATTGGCAAGGTGGCAAATGACCTTTTCCGCAGCATGAATCTGGCACAGTCTGGCTTGAACCTTGACACGGACGATTTGAAACAGGCGGGCAATCTGGGCTTATGGAAAGCTGTGCCGAAGTTCGATGCAGCGCGCGGCATGAAGTTCCTGACCTATGCGGCTCCTGCCATCCGCAACGCCATGATGGACATGGTGCGGGATGCCTTTGCCGCTTTTGAGCAGCGGATGGTGACGGAGGATAAGGACGGTATCTGCTACCAGCGCGTTTCGCTGGATGATGTTCTGCCGGGAGAAGAGCAGCTGCGGCGCATCGAAGCCATAGCCGACCCCTACGCCATGCAGCCGCAGAGCATTATGGAGGAGCAGGAATCGCGCCGGGAACTGTACGATGGCCTGAAACGGCTGACCCAACGGGAGCAGACCTATCTGCTGTACCGCTATGGCTTCACCGATGGCGAGGAACATCCGCTGATCGGCACGGCGATATACTTTCACCTGACAAAAGGCCGCGCCAAAAAGACCGAGGAACAGGCCATGGATAACCTGTGGCTGGAACTGCCGTGGTGGTTTGATTAAAGGGAGCGAAGAAAATAGCTTTTATACACTAAAGAATGAAATCAAAATGAATGAGAATTTATTTGGAAGTTTTAGGGAAGAATGCACATTCTAATTTTTTTAATATGGAAAGCTTTTTACGGTTGATAGCTTGTCTACTGACACCAGATTTTTCTGCTATATCTGCGATGCTCATTCCTTTAAAAACAAATTGAGATAATAAGGTCAGTTCAGAAGGTTGAAGAACAGAATGTAAATCGGAAATCAATAGTTCAGGATATTCATCGTTTGAGGACAAAGACATCTGATCGAAATCAATTTCATCAACGCTTGCGATGACAGAGTTATCTACGGCGTTTTTTCGGCTGTTAAGCGAAATGTATTGATGCCGGATAGAGGATTCAATATATTTCACTAATGTGCCGTCATCTTTTCTTTGAAGTTTGGTCAATTTTCCGGAATGCAGTAATTCGAGAAGATATAATTGTAAATCTGAATAGGCATCCTCATACTTAAGAAGAGCTGCATATTTTTCAGTAATGGCTGAAAACGTTGGACGATTTGTAGCTGTGCAAAGGAGTTGCCGTTATATGCATTTAGAAAAAGGTCAAAAAGCGTATAATTCAATTTTCTTTCCTCCTTTTAAGAGGAAAGAGAAAAAATGTTAAGATTTGTAAACGGAAAAATAGATTTTTGTGAGCTAATATAAAAAGTTTACAAGAAGGTAATAGAGACTAAACAATATGTTGATAAACTTATAAAAAAGGAGAACATATATGAATTGTGCAAAAAGTGTAAAAATGATAGTGATTCTAGGTTGTATTGTGGTGAATTTGGTGGGATGTGGAATGAATGATACAACAGCATCATCAATGTCCACAGTAGTTTCGTCACAGGATACATCGTCAAGTTCATGCAATTCTGAAGAAAAAAATGATTTGCAAGATTTTTCCCAGACGTTAGTTGATTCGACCTCGGTATTTTTAGATCAAGATCAATATACTGTTTTTGAAAAAGCGCAGAAAATAGACTATGCACTTTGGGGACAATCAAGTAACTTAAAAGGACTGAATTTTAAAATTGAAGATGCTCCGACTTTTGTGCCTATGACGCAAAATGCGCCGACATATGTAAAACTGAACGGACATGATTATGAGGTCTATCAAAATTCTTATAAAGAGTTTGAAGAATATATGAAATCTATTTTTACAAATGATTTCTTGTCACAAGATTCAATTGAGAAAAAGTTTGTGAATTATAATGGAAAACTTGCCGTTTGTGATGACTATGATTTGGCACAAATTCCATATTTTACTGGATATGTGGGAGAATATTATCCGGATGATTTCTGCTCAGTGCGATACTATTTGAAAAATAAAACGGAAGCACAAGTAAATTTTGTAATGATTGCATACTATAATCCCAATGAAACGTATGAGGAACATGATGAGTATTCATATGATGACATGAATAAAGTCGAATATGAAATGCAGTTGGTAAAAGTTGGGGATGTGTGGAGAGTAAATAAATATCACTCGCCTGAGCTTGGATAAGCAGATAGTGAAAAGTGTTGCATATAATAGGCATTGAAAAATCCCCCCCGAAGCCTTTTCGAGAGTTGAGAAAAGACTTTGGGGGGGATATATGTTAAAAATGATGCTTTACAACTTATTGTTGATGAAGAGAGTAGAGATATTTAGGAGCGACGAGCGGTTGCGATATAATCACCGTATACGGTTTCATTGCGTGCAGTTCCCGCTTCCTCAAGAGTTCGAATGACACCACCAGCAGGATCAATGACGGAAATGCTGCTTGCAGAGGAGCAACTGCCAGTATAAGCAATCGCTGTGACAAAATGCGTCTTTTTGCCATCGCTACTGTTGAGCCGAATAATGATGGGAAAGTTATTGTCAATACTTGCTTTGACTGCACTGAATACAGTCGCCTGCTCCTTACCGCCATGAGTGTAGTTGCTCGTGTCGATTTTACCATTGCACTTGCTGGGAAGAGCCCAAGTATTCAGACCGTTTGCACCCCAATTTCCACAGGCAGTCAGGACTTCGTTAGGGGTGAATTCACGAGGCCCATAGATATTAGCGGTATTCAACACGGCAACAAGAGAGCAACCACTATTTCCAACAAGCTTAACAATGTCCGGATTCTTCTGTGCCCAAAGATAGTTTCTATCAGTAGGCAGAGTGATTGAATGAGATTGACCACTTGTACCGCCCGAAGAAGCGTTCAATGCGTTTAGGGTGGCACTGCCGACCATACCATCGGCAGTCAAGCCGGATGCTTTCTGAAAACTGATAACAGCGTTATAAGTGCCTGAACCTGCAAGGCCATCCACTGTACTGGCGTAATAACCTTTGTTCTTCAGGAGCTGCTGGATGGTTTTAATGTCGCTTACCAGTGCGTTCCATGTACCATCGCCAACAATGCCATCTTGGGTAAGACCTTTTTTGCCCTGATACTTCTTAACAGCATTTTCAGTACCAGAGCCAAATTTGCTGTCAAAACTACCCGGAGGGCAGCACATGATATGCAGTCCATACTGCAGGTACATAACATAGTTGCCAGTACTTCCATTTTTGAGTAACATAGTAATAATCTCCTTTTTTTAGTAGGACGTTTATGGGGCCCTTCATTTGCGTCCTTACGTAATAGAAAGAGAGAATCACAGATGTTTTGTAAACATAGAGAGATAATTTAGGATATCTGGGTCGGTCACTCAAACCATTGCCGTCAAGTCGGTGGTGGATAGTGTGATTTTTGTTTGTCAGAGAGTAAGTGCACGGTTTCTGCACGGATTTTGCACGGTTTCAAAACGTGCAGAGGGTGCTTTTCGCTGCAAAATCCGACAAAGGGTGCAGAAATTGCTGGGTGAAAAATCACGTTGATTTGATTAAAAATAACGATGACTCGAAACTTCCATAAATTGAGACGAACCGGCGGCTTGCTC
>OHOZ01001329.1_pt1 | contig 11200 bp, 9 predicted proteins | sample 1569931 | NCBI WGS metagenome assembly OHOZ01 (sample SAMEA3879572, study PRJEB24766) | human gut metagenome | biome: human-associated habitat; feature: feces | place: USA | collected 1985/1987
GCGGCGGGTTCTTCCTTTTAATCCCCAGGAACAGGGGAAAATCATGCAGCCATGCGTCGCCCCGTTCCACGACAATTTCCACGCTTCCCTTTTCGTATTCGACCAACTTCTTATCGCAGGAACCAAGCAATACGAACGGTAAAATCCATGCCATTGCCATCTTTCTCATTGTTTTTGGTTTCCATTTTGTTACCTATTGGTAACATTTGTTGTAAAAAAAATACACACTCTTTCCCGGGCCGCGGGCCGGTCATTCCTTAAAAGTCTTGTCGATCAGCAGGTCTATCCCGAGGACGATCTGCTCCCAGCCGGCAGCCTCTCCGATCGGAATCCCGTTGTAAACCGGGCAATATTCCTCCAACAGCACAAGGTAGGTCACCGAAGCCGTCAGGAAAGTAGCCAGCACGGCCACCTCCGACTCGGGCAGCCCGGTTTTCCGCGACACCCGGGCGATCAACTCCAGCCCGGCCTGCTCGCGCTGCCTGCGGAGCGCCGCCACGAGTTCGTTCTTCGAGGACAACTCCCAGCGGTACAGGCGCCTAAGCGTAGGGTCGCCGTGCAAACGCCCGATCATCGTGCGGAACGTCTTTTTCAGAAATTCGGGCAAATGCGCGCGGCCGGGAATGTCGAGCGGAAAATTGATCCAGAAATCGTGCTGCCGGATATAGGCGGCCAGCAGTCCGTCCAGCGAACCGAAATAGCGGTAGATAAGTATTTTCGAGACTCCGCAATGCGCCGCGACGGCATTGACCCCGAGTTTCTCGAAACCATCCCTGCGGATCATCTCGCCCACCGCTTTCAGCATACGCTGTTCGGTAACATCCCGGTCACGCTCGGTATTGTTGTTCTTCGCCATATGTTACTATTCGGGAACAAATATATGTCTTTTTTCCCGGAATCATGCAATTTTCTGGGAATATTCACATATTCGGCATAAATTGAGAAGAATCCGCAAAAGGATCCGGACTGCCGGACAACCGCGGCACCCGGACTATAACAACTCCAATATCTTGGCCGGATTGTCGACGATGTGCCGCGCCCCGGCCTCCTCGAGCTCAGTGCGCTCACGAAACCCCCACGTCACCCCGACCGAGCGAACACCGGCGGCCGCGGCTGTCTGCATGTCCACGCCCGAGTCGCCGACATAGAGCACCCGCTCCTTCGCCACGCCCGTAAGCGCAAGTATCTCCCCCACCACCGCGGGGTCGGGCTTGAGCGGCACGCCCTCGCGCTGGCCGAAGACCGCGGCGAATTCGACACCGGGGAAAAACAACCGGATCAGTTTTTCCGTTCCAGCCTGGAACTTGTTGGATGCCACGGCGATACGGATACCTCGCCGCGCGATCTCCGCAACCAGTTCCGGAATTCCTTCGTAGGGTTTCGTATAAACGTCGATATGCTCGGTATAATATTTCACGAAATCCGCGCGCACGGCCGCGACCGTATAAGGCGTGCGGAGCTCTTCGGGCAACGCCCGCTCCACGAGCCGCATGATGCCGTTGCCCACGAAATGGCAGTATTCGTCATAGGTATGCTGCGGCAGGCCGCGCATGGCCAGCACGGCATTGCATGCGACAGCCAGGTCGCCGATCGTATTGAGCAGCGTGCCGTCGAGGTCGAATATCACAAGTCCGGTATCCATCTTATATTCCATATTAATGCGGATGCGCCGCAGTACCTGCGGCTCGTTTTATTTTCCAGCCGACAGCCGCCACGAACAGCGACATCAGCGGCGAAACGATATTGAAGATGCAGTAAGGCATGTAGACGAAGGTCGAGACGCCGAGCACCGTGGCCTGCGTCATGCCGCACGAGTTCCACGGCACCAGCACGGAGCAGACCGTGGCCGAATCCTCGACCGAGCGGCTCAACAGCCGCGGTTCGAGCCCCCGCTCCGCATAAAGTTCCCGGAAAAGGCGCCCCGAAAGGATGATCGAGATATACTGGTCGGCGGTGCAGAGGTTGAAGAAGATGCCCGCGCCGACGGTCGAGGCCACGGCCGAAAAGGCACGGCGCACGAAACGCAGGAAAACGGAGGTCAGCGCCCCCAGCATCCCGCTGCCGGTCATCACGCCGCCGAAGCACATGGCGCAGATGATGAGCCATACGGTATTGAGCATGCCCGCCATGCCGCGCGTAGCAACCAGCTCGTCCAGCTGCGGGCTTCCGGTAGGGATCGCCGTCGGGCCGAAGCAGCTCATCAGCACGCCCTTGAACCCCGACATGAAATCCAGCCCTCCGACTCCGGCCACCTTCGCCACCAGTTCGGGCTGCGCCAGCAGCATGGCTATGCAGGCGAAAACCGCGGCGCAGAAGAGCGTCACGATGGCCGGGAGTTTGCGCACGATCAGCACGCCCGTCGCCACGGGCACCGCCAGCAACCAGGGCGTGATGCGGAACGTCCCGCGCAATGACTCGGCATACATCCCGGCATGCGTGCCGCCCGTATGGTCGAGCGTCAGCCCCGCGATGACGAAAACCGCCAGCGCGATGACGAACGACGGGACGGTCGTATACAACATGTAACGGATGTGCGTGAAAATCGGCACCCCGACGGTCGACGAGGCAAGCACCGTGGTATCGGACAGGAGCGAGAGCTTGTCGCCGAAATAAGCGCCGGAGATGATCGCGCCCGCGATCCACCCTTCGGGGAAACCCATGGCCTGCCCGGTGCCCATCAGCGCCACGCCGATCGTGGCGATCGTCGTCCACGAACTGCCGGTCATCAGCGAAACGCCCGCGCAGATGACGCACGAGGCAACCAGGAAGAACGAGGGGTGCAGGATCTTCAGCCCGTAATAGATCATCGTCGGCACCACGCCGCTCACCATCCACGACCCGGCTATGGCGCCGATCAGCAGCAGGATGATGATTGCCGAAGCCGAAGCCCGGATGTTGTCGATGATCGCCTCTTCCAAGACCGCCCACTTGCAGCGGTAAATGCCGATGGCCAGCATGACGCAGACCGACGTGGCCGACAACAGTGCGATCTGGCTGCCGCCGTTGATCGCGTCCCCGCCGAAACAGCGGATGACCACGTAAAGCAGCAGCGTCAGCACCGCCAGCGGCAACACCGACACCCACGGCGAAGGCTGTTTGGCCGCATATTCTTTCATTTCCGGATTCCCATTAACCATACGGACGGCAAAAATACGAAAAACTTACCACATATCCGCACGCCCGGCACCGGGGATAACCATTTCCGGCCGGAAGATATGCGCGTGCAACTTTTCCGGGCGCATTGTTTTTTATTTCCGAAATTTTATCTATTTTTGGTAAAAGATAGCGACGGATATGGCGGCACAAACAATCAAAAAGATCTTCCGGTTCTACCTCGACGGGTTCCGGAGCATGACAGTAGGCAAAACCCTGTGGGCCATCATCCTGGTCAAGCTGTTCATCCTGTTCGCAATCCTCAAGGTATTCTTTTTTCCCGATTTCCTGGCCGGGCAGAGCCCCGAAGAGCGCAGCCGTTCGGTCATGAAAGAACTAACCCCCGACAAATAACCATCGCTTATGTTATCTGATTATCTACAAACAGTCGACTGGTCGCGTGCGCAATTCGCCATGACGGCCATTTACCACTGGCTTTTCGTCCCGCTCACGCTGGGGCTGGGGTTCATCATCGCCATCATGGAGACCCTTTACGTCCGCACGGGTGATGAGTTCTGGAAGCGCACGACCAAATTCTGGATGCGCCTGTTCGGCATCAACTTCGCCATCGGCGTGGCAACGGGCATCATCCTCGAATTCGAGTTCGGCACCAACTGGTCGAACTACTCGCATTTCGTGGGCGACATCTTCGGTGCCCCGCTGGCCGTCGAAGGCATCATGGCCTTCTTCATGGAGAGCACCTTCATCGCCATCATGTTCTTCGGCTGGAACAAGGTCTCGAAAGGCTTCCACCTCACGGCGACATGGCTCACGGCCATCGGCGCGAACCTCTCGGCACTGTGGATCCTGGTCGCCAACGCCTGGATGCAGCACCCCGTGGGATGTACGTTCAACCTCGAAACCGTACGCAACGAAATGATCTCGTTCTGGCAGGTACTCTTCTCGCCCGTGGCGATGAACAAGTTCTTCCACACCATCACCTCGTCGTTCGTGCTGGCGGCACTGTTCGTCGTGGGCGTCAGCGCCTGGTATCTGCTCCGGCACCGCGAACAGAAGATGGCCTGCAAGAGCATCGCCATCGCCTCGGCTTTCGGCTTCGTATTCGCGCTCGTCACGGCGATGACGGGCGACAAGTCGGGCGCCGTCATCGCCCGCGTGCAGCCGATGAAACTCGCAGCCATGGAGGCACTCTACGACGGGCAGCAGGGTGCGCCCCTGACGGCCATCGGCATCGTGAGGCCGGAGGCGGAACGCACCTCGAACGAGGACGCATTCTATTTCAAGATCGACATCCCGAAACTGCTCTCGATCATGAGTTTCCGCGACGCCGACGCCTATGTGGCGGGCATCAACGACCTGGTGAACGGCAACGAGAAATACGGCGTGATGTCGGCCGCGGAGAAGATGGAGCGGGGCCGCGTCGCCGTGGGTGAACTGGCCCGTTACCGGGCGGCGCTCGAGGCCGGCGACCAGGCGGCGATCGACCAAATCACCGCCAAGTTCGACCCCTCGAAGCCCGAAGGCGAGGAGTTCCTGCGCGAATATTTCGCCTATTTCGGGTACGGCTACCTCGACACTCCGCAGCAGGTAGTCCCCAACGTACCGCTGCTCTTCTACTCGTTCCGCGTGATGGTCGGTGCCGGGTGCTTCTTCATCCTGCTGCTGGGCGTCATCTGGTGGCTCAACCGCAAGGACAAACTGGCGGACAAGCGATGGTTGCTGCGGGTCGCCGTATGGTCGATCCCGCTGGCCTACCTCGCTTCGCAGGCCGGCTGGGTGCTGGCCGAGGTCGGACGCCAGCCGTGGGCCATCCAGGATCTGATGCCCGTGGGCATCGCGGCCTCGAAGATCGGCCCCGGGTCGGTATCGGCCACCTTCTTCATCTTCCTCGCACTCTTCACGGCGTTGCTGATCGCCGAGCTGAGCATCATGTTCCGCCAGATCAAAATCGGGCCCGAAAACGAAAAACAGTAAACGACTATGGATACCCTAACACTCTTGCAACACTATTGGTGGCTGATTATCTCCCTGCTGGGGGCACTGCTCGTATTCCTGCTCTTCGTACAGGGTGGGCAGGGGCTGCTCTACGACATCGGCAAGACCGAAGAGGAACGTAACATGCTGGTCAACTCGCTGGGCCGCAAATGGGAATTCACCTTCACGACGCTCGTAACCTTCGGCGGCGCATTCTTCGCCTCGTTCCCGCTGTTCTACTCCACGTCGTTCGGCGGTGCGTTCTATGTATGGATGGCGATCCTGCTGGTTTTCGTCATCCAGGCCGTGGCCTACGAATACCGCCGCAAACCGGGCAACGTCTTCGGCGAAAAGACATTCAACGTATTCCTGATGATCAACGGCATCGCCGGCCCGCTGCTGCTGGGCACGGCCGTCGGAACACTTTTCACGGGCGCGAACTTTACGGTCGACCGCCTCAACCTGGCCAACGGCGCCGGAAGCGGCAGCGCAACGGTGATCTCGCAGTGGACAACCCCGTGGCACGGGTTAGAAGCACTTACGGATGTCTCGAACGTCTTTTTGGGCATTGCCGTGACATTCCTCGCCGCAACGCTGGCCTGCCAGTATTTCATGAATAACATCGATGACAAGACCATCCTCGAACGTACCCGCCGGCGGATGATCCCCGCAGCCGTCTGTTTCGTGTTCTTCTTCGTAGCATGGCTCTGCATGCTGCTCTTCGCCGACGGCCGGGCGATCGATGCCGCAGGCCGGATCTCCATCGAGCCGTACAAGTACCTGCATAACTTCATCGAGATGCCTTACCTCGCCGTGGTGCTGCTCCTCGGCGTGGTGGCGGTACTGTGGAGCATTGGACTGGGCTGGCGCGGCCGGCGCAACGCCATCTGGTTCGGCGGTGCGGGTACGGTACTGACGGTACTGGCGCTGCTGCTCTGCGCCGGATGGAACGACACGGCCTATTACCCGTCGCTGGCCGACATGCAGTCGTCGCTGACGATTTACAACTCCTCGTCGAGCCTCTTCACGCTCAAGGTGATGTCGATCGTCTCGCTACTGATCCCCTTCGTCGCAGCCTACATCTGGTACGCATGGCGGGCGATGAACCGCAAGCCGATCACCCGCGAAGAGATCCGCGGGGACGACCACCAATACTAATACCGACTGCCTCCGACCGTATGAAATATAGTATAATATTACTCCCGCTTGTATTCTGCAGTTGCGGTTCCCGTCCGGGAAAAGCAACTGCAGAACTGCAGGCCACGCCCTCGGCAGCCCAAAGTCCGCAACCGGCAGACCTGCCCCGTCTCGGTAGAAGATACGGTTCGCCGCCAGCTCGGCGGCAAACTGTTCTTCTCCGAATTTTCCAACTTCAACCCGGCCGACTCGATAACCGTTATCGAAACTCATTACCGCAAGGCGGAAGGAAAGGAACTCTACCGCGAATACCGGTTTATCACCCACAACCGGAACAGTCCCGCCCACAGGTTCTTCGAGAGCCGTTACCTCGATTCTGTCTACATGTCTTATTTAAACGACCCAAGCTATCGCGATTTTTATGACCAGATGCTGCCCGACTCTGTAAAATCTGAATACATCGCCCCGGAAATCCGGAATTTCAACGGCTATTAGGTCAATCTGAAGGAATACAAGGGTGATTATTACCTCGATGACGACTGGTCATGGCCCATTTCGTTCCACATTGCTGACAGCGTCAAAACAGATCTCTATATGGACGGGCCCTATCCCCGGAAAATCAGGACGGCAACAATGCTTCCCCAGGGCGGCATATTGCTCCGCTACCACAGGCCGATTCGCTGCACTCCTACAAGTACGACTCGCTGCATATCGAGGCCGTCGACATCCAAAGAGGCGTCTACCGGCTTTCGGGCGAAAGCGACTATTTCGCGGCTCCGGCGCAAGCCGTACACAAATTCGAGATCATCCAGTACGCCAACAGCACGGGAGATATATTTTAAACCGGCACGAACAATGATTTCCCACATATTGATAAAAGGGAAAGCTTTTTCAGGCTTTCCCTTTTATTCAAGCATCTCCGCCAGCTATTCCGCGTTCTCGCCGAACGGGTACTGGTTCTGGTGCACGTCCTCGAAACGCATCCCCTTTTCGTAGGTCTTCATGGCGCGGCGGCTCATACCCATCGACGCGAAACCGCCGTCATGGTAGAGGTTCTGCATCGTCACTTTGCGCGTAAGATCCGAGAAAAGCGTCAGCACATAGTCGGCGCAGTCATTGGCCGAGGCATTGCCCAGCGGCGACATGTTCTCGGCGAAATTCATCAGGTCGCCCATCCCCAGCACGCCACTTCCGGCCGTGGTCGGCGTCGGCGACTGCGACACGGTGTTGATGCGCACGTGCTTCTCACGGCCGTAGATATACCCGAAACTGCGGGCGATCGACTCCAGCAACGCCTTGGCATCGGCCATGTCGTTATAACCGTAGAGCGTACGCTGTGCCGCGATATACGAGAGCGCCACGATCGACCCCCAGTCGTTGATGGCGTCCTTCTTGCGGGCCACCTGGATCGCCTTGTGGAACGAGATCGCCGAAATGTCGAGCGTCTTGGAGAGGTAATCGTAATCCAGGTCGTCGTATGTGCGCCCCTTGCGGACGTTGGGCGACATGCCGATCGAGTGGAGCATGAAGTCGAACTTGCCCCCGAAATGTTCCATCGTCTTGTCGATTAGGTTTTCCAGGTCTTCGACGCTCGTAGCGTCGGCCGGGACGACGATCGTATTGCATTTTTCAGCCAGCCGGCCGATTGTACCCATGCGAATAGATACGGCAGTATTCGTAAGGACGATTTCGGCCCCTTCTTCAACGGCGCGTTCCGCCACTTTCCATGCGATCGACTGCTCGTTGAGTGCTCCGAAAATAAGGCCCTTCTTGCCTTTCAATAAATTGTATGCCATCCTATTTAGATTAAAAATTCGGGCAAATATAACAAAAATATTTGAAACGGGCGAACCGCCGTCCCTGCAAACCGCGGCAAACGGCATGTCCCCGAACCAAAACACGGGTTGTAAATCACGGTTTTTTCACGTTTTACACATTTTTCGGCTTTTTATCGTACCTTTGTGCCGAATAAAACATGCACATGACCATTACAGACGATTTCAGCGCCCTGGGGCTTTCCGAGCAGATGCTCGCCGCAGTCCGCGCCAAGGGATTCGAGACGCCCACCGCAATCCAGAAGCTCACCATCCCCCACCTGCTCACAAAACCCAACGACATCATCGCGCAATCGCAGACCGGCACGGGCAAAACCGCGGCCTACGGACTGCCGATACTCCAGACCCTCGAACCCGCCCGCGGGCCGATACAGGCCATCATCCTCGTACCGACACGCGAACTCGCACTCCAGGCGGCCGAAGAACTGCTCTCCTACAACCGCGAAAAACGGCTCTCGATCACGGCCATCTACGGCGGTGCGGCGATGAGCGAACAGCTGCGGCGCCTTGCCAAAGGCATCGACATCGTCGTCGGGACACCGGGGCGCGTGCTCGACCACATCCGCCGCGGCACGATGAAACTGGAAAACGTCCGTTACCTCGTGCTCGACGAAGCCGACGAGATGCTCAACATGGGCTTCGTCGAGGACGTCGAAGAGATCATGAGCCACACCAGCGACGAGCGGCGCGTGCTGCTCTTCTCGGCCACGATGCCCGAGCGCATCATCCGGCTTTCGAAAACCTACATGCGCGACACGGAGATCGTGCGCGTGGAACACAAGCAAATCACGGCCGACCTCACGGAACAAATCTATTTCGAGGTACGCGAGGCCGACAAGTTCGACGCCCTGACCCGCATCATCGACGTCGAACCCGAATTCTACGGCATCATCTTCGCCCGCACCAAGATCGGCGCCGACGAAACCGCCTCGCGCCTGACGGCGCGCGGCTACGCAGCCGAGGTGCTGCACGGCGACGTGTCGCAGGCGCAGCGCGAGAAGATACTCCGCAAATTCCGCGACCGCACGATCAATATCCTGGTGGCTACCGACGTGGCCGCCCGGGGCATCGACGTGGGCAACCTGACCCACGTCATCAACTACTCGCTGCCGCAGGACTCGGAGAGCTACGTGCACCGCATTGGCCGCACGGGCCGCGCCGGCAAGCAGGGAACGGCCATCACGTTCGTCTCGCCCTCGGAGTTCCGCGGCCTGAACAACCTGATGCGCGACATCAAGGTCGAGATCAAACGCGAAACCCTCCCCTCGCCGCAGGACATCGTAGAGATGAAACGGCTGAAGATCAAGGAGGAGATGCAGGAGATCGTCGAAAACGAAAGCTACGACGGTTACAAGGAATTCGCCGAAGAGCTGCTCGCCGAATATACCCCCGACGTAGCCCTGGGTGCGCTGCTGCGCCTGGCGTTCCGCAGCGAGCTCGACCAGAACAACTACCCCGAAATACGCTCCTTCTCGGTCGACCGCAAGGGGACGGCACGGCTGTTCCTGGCCGTGGGCAAACGCGACGGCTACACGGCACGCAAGCTGGTCGACATGCTCAAATTCAAATGCGGCCTGCGCGACAAATATATCAACGACGTCCAGATTTCGGACAACTTCTCGTTCGTGAGCGTCCCGTTCCGCGATGCCGAGGAGGTCGTCCGCAAACTCAACCGGCTGAACCGCGGCCCGATGGCCGAGATCGCCCGCGACGGGGAAAACGGGGCGCAGGAAGCCCCGGTTCGCAAGCCCCGCCGCACAAAAACCGAGGATTACCAGGCCGCCGGGCAGACATACGCCCCGGCACCGAAAAAGCCGACGCGGAACGTGAAGCCGGCAACGCCCGTCCCGGCAACCCCGACGGCGTACGCCCCGGCGCCCGCCCACGACGAAACGGTACACGCAGAACCCTCACACGACCAAACGGCATATGACCCAACGTCATCGCCGCGCCGGAAGCTGAAAACCAAGCCCCAACCCCACCCAGACATCCCCGATTTCAGCAAGATGTCGAACGAAGGTTTCGACTGGTCGGCATTTATGAAATTCGACGAAGGCACGGCATGGGGACGCGACGAGAATGGCAAAGGCAAGGGCAAAGCGACCAAAAGCGTACGCAAGCCCCCGAAAAAAACGGTCACAGCCGCCCAACGGGTCGCTGCCAAAGGCAAGAAACGGAAATAGGAAACAATAGAATTGAAATAATCGCAATAAAAAAGACCCGGTTTTGGGTCTTTTTTATTCTCAATCTCTCTTAGCCTGTTTAATAGCCTATTACAACGGGGCAAATTTCGCTCTATCCCTTTTGATTTAGATAAGAAAGTAGGTCTTAACATGCTGGATGATAAAGTATAATACCTGTTTGCGATGCATGTTGTCTTTTAAGATAGATTAACTGCTTTAAGTCTATCCTATTCTCTATTACCATAATTATATCTTGATAATCCATCAGGATTATATTTGAGTTTTCTCTTCTTATACATTCGTCTGCAAACCCTGAAATAGATATAAACAAGCCAAGTGTTGTTGTTAATTTATCTTTAACTTTACCACTAAACGCATGCAATGCTGATTTTGGCATGGCTTTAGCCTCCCATTTTGCCTCAATTAGATAATCTTGGTTATCATGAGTAAACGCACCGTCAATTTGCTCTCCACTAATTTTATAGGAACATTTCGGGTCTAAATCAAATAAATTAAATAAGGAGTTCAGGAATTGTTCAAATTCATATCCGCGTTTTTGTGGACTTGCCGATGACGCAGACATTCGATTAAAGTCTATTTTTAATTTTTCTAATTCTGATTGAAAAAATTGAGCTTTCTGTATTTTATTTTGGTATGTTATCTTCCGGGTTTCTGCTTCCTTTTGTTCTTCAATAATAGCAAAATAACCTTTTGTATGTAGTCTTAGCGCTTCAACACTTTCCTGGGCTTTTTTTATCTTTTTATCTGCGTCTTCCCATTTCTTTAAATGCGAAAAATCAGACATATCGGATACTGCTTTAAGTAATAATAACAAATCTTCTTCATATATGTCCAATCGATTTGACATTCTATTTACAATGTCATTTGCTATTTCTCGTTTATATTTGGTCATGTCTAAAGTAGATACAAACGATTTATTATTGATTGTATGATTAA
>OHOZ01001335.1_pt1 | contig 11164 bp, 6 predicted proteins | sample 1569931 | NCBI WGS metagenome assembly OHOZ01 (sample SAMEA3879572, study PRJEB24766) | human gut metagenome | biome: human-associated habitat; feature: feces | place: USA | collected 1985/1987
TGCAGAGTCCGAGGAAGCCGGTGTTCTGCTTTGCATGACTGAAGGCGGTAAGGAGATTTATGTCATGGGAAAGTGTACATTTAAAGGTGGATGTCATCCTTATGACGGTAAAGAGTTTTCTAAGGATAAACCAATCAAAGAACTCTTTCCAGCCGTAGGAGAGATGGTGTTCCCGCTTTCACAGCACATCGGCGCACCTGCTAAGCCAGTTGTTGCCAAGGGCGACTATGTCCTTGCAGGCCAGCTGATAGCCGAGGCAGGTGGATTTGTTTCTGCGAACATTCATTCATCTGTATCAGGTACTGTTAAAGCTATTGAGCCAAGAACATTGGCTACAGGCGGTAAGTGCAATTCTATCATTATCGAGAATGATGGCGAATTCAAAGAAGTTGAATATACACCTATGAAGTTCGAGGATCTTACTAAGGACGTTATCTTAGAAAGAATCAAGGCTGCTGGTGTTGTAGGTATGGGAGGAGCTGGTTTCCCAACTAATGTTAAGCTCTCTCCAAAGAATCCTGAAGCCATAGATTACATTATCGTTAATGGAGCAGAGTGTGAGCCTTACCTTACATCTGATTACAGAAGATTATTAGAAGAATCAGACAAGGTTGTTATGGGTCTTAAGATTGCTCTTAAGATATTTGACCATGCTAAGGGAATTATCGGTATTGAAGATAATAAGCCTGAGGCAATAAGAATCATGCAGGAAGCTACAGCTTCTGAGCCTGATATTGAAGTTAAGCCATTAAAGACTAAGTATCCACAGGGAGGAGAGCGTAGTCTTATATATGCAACAACAGGAAGAGCTATTAATTCAAGCATGCTTCCAGCTGATGCAGGCTGTATCGTACATAATGTTGATACAATATTCTCAATCTATCTTTCAGTTATAGAAGGTAAGCCTCTTACTAAGAGAATATGTACTGTAACAGGCGACGGAGTTAAAGAGCCTGGCAACTTCTATGTATGGTTAGGAACTAATTACAGACAGCTTCTTGACGCTGCCGGTGGTCCTGTAGGAGAACCTGAGAAATATATTTCTGGTGGTCCTATGATGGGATTTGCCATGTACAGTCTTGACGTACCTGTTGTTAAGGGAAGTTCATCACTTCTTGTATTCCAGAATGATATCGTATCTAAGATAGAGTCTTCTGCATGTATAAGATGTGGTAAATGTGGTGAGGCATGTCCGGAACACCTTCTTCCAGCAAAGCTTGCCGGTTTTGCATCTCGTAATGATGAAGAAGGCTTTACTAAGTTCGATGGTATGGAATGTGTAATGTGCGGAAGCTGTTCATATGTCTGTCCAGCCAAGAGACCATTAACACAGCAGATTAAGGCTATGAGAAGTACAGTACTTGCTAACAGAAGAAAGAAGTAGAAAGGTGGGCAATCAAAGTGAGTGAGATTTTTAACGTATCGACTAATCCTCATGTGCGAAGCGGGAATACTACTCAGACAATAATGAGAGATGTTCTTATTGCTTTAACTCCTGCCAGCATATTTGGTATAGTTAATTTTGGCCTCGATGCACTGCTTCGTATAGTAATCGGTATTGTTACTTGTGTAGCATGTGAGGCATTATATCAGTATTTCATGCATAAGAAAGTTACTGTTACAGATTTAAGTGCAGCAGTAACAGGTCTTCTTATTGCATTAAATATTCCATCAACATTAAATGTTGGTTTTGAAATCGTAGGATGTGTATTTGCAATTATCGTAGTTAAGCAGCTTTTTGGAGGACTTGGACAGAACTTCATGAACCCTGCTCTTGCAGCAAGATGTTTCCTTCTTATTGCATATACAGGTCCGATGACTAATTTCGTTACATCTAACGGATTTTTAGACGCATATTCAGGCGCAACACCTCTTGCACTCCTTAAGCCTGGTGCAGAATCAACAGGCGTTGTTTCATTAGCTAAGATGTTTATTGGTACAACAGGTGGTGTTATCGGTGAGACTTCAGCAATCTGCCTTCTTTTAGGTGGTATCTACCTCCTTGCAAGAAAGGTTATTAACTGGAGAATACCTGTAACATATGTAGGTGTATTTGCAGTGCTTATATTCCTTTTTGCACCAGGACATCATTTCGATGTAATCTACATGCTTGAGGAAGTATGTGGTGGTGGACTTTTACTTGGTGCCATCTTCATGGCGACAGATTATGTAACTTCACCAATTACACCTAATGGTAAAATTGTATTTGGCTGCTGCTTAGGTCTTCTTACATTCATTTTCAGAATGTATGGTGGTTCAGCAGAAGGCGTTTCATATGCAATTATCTTCTGTAACCTCTTAGTTCCTCTTATTGAGAGAGTAACAGTTCCTAAGTCATTTGGTAAGAAGAAGCCAGAGAAGAAAGCAAAGGAGGCTGCATAAGATGAAGAAAATAGTTAAAGATGCATTAGTTTTATTTGCTATAACACTTGTAGCCGGAATTCTTCTTGGTGTTGTATATCAGATAACACTTGATCCTATTGCAAAGGCTAATGAGAATGCTAAGGAAAAGGCTTACAAAGCAGTTCTTGCAGAAGCAGACAGCTTTGAGACAATAGATGCCCTTCCTTCTGATGATGATATTAATGCTTCATCAGACATTGATTTCTCTAAGGATAAGGTCAATGAAGTTGCTATAGGAAAGAAAGGCAGCGAGACAGCAGGTTATGTTGTAACAGTTACAGATAGTGACGGTTACGGCGGAGATATCAAGTTTACAGTTGGTATTTCAACAGATGGAAAGGTACTTGGAGTATCATTCCTTTCAATCAGCGAAACTGCTGGTCTTGGTATGAGAGCTAAACAGGATCCATCATTTACATCACAGTTTACAGCTAAGTCTGATGCAGTTGCATCATTTTCAGTAGTAACAGATGGTTCAGCATCAGAAAGCAATGCTAATGTTGATGCAATCGGTGGTTCTACAATTACTTCTAAATCAGTCACAAAGGGTGTAAATTATGCGCTTGCAGTTTACAAGCTTGTGGCAGGAAACTAGGGAGGTGCGGACTTTGAATAAATGTATAGAAAGACTTTATAATGGTATTATTAAAGAAAATCCTACCCTGGTACTTACACTTGGTATGTGTCCTACACTTGCGGTTACTACATCAGCAATCAATGGTATAGGTATGGGACTTTCTTCTACAGTAGTACTTGCATTATCAAACCTTATGATTTCATTACTTCGTAAGGCTATTCCAGATGGTGTAAGAATGCCAGCGTTCATCGTTGTCGTTGCATCATTTGTTACAATGGTACAGTTCCTTATGCAGGGCTTCCTGCCAAGTCTGTACGACTCACTTGGAATATATATTCCTCTTATAGTTGTTAACTGTATTATCCTTGGACGTGCGGAAGCATATGCTTCTAAGAACCCTCCAATTCCTTCATTCTTTGATGGAATAGGTATGGGACTTGGATTCACAATTGCAATCACAATCCTTGGAGCAATAAGAGAGCTTATCGGTGGCGGTACAATTTTCTCAGATGGTACTAACGCATTATTCGATCTCTCAACAATCGGTTACACACCAGCAAGTATCTTTATTCTTGCACCAGGAGCATTCTTCGTTCTTGCATTCATGATTGCTATTATGAACAGAATTAAGAGAAAGAAAGGCATGAAGCCTGCAGAAGTTCCTGACTACACAGAAGAGATAGAAGAAGCTAAGGCTGAGGCTAAGAATAACTAAGGGAGGTAAATATGGGATATTTTTCACAGTTATTATTGATAGCTGTAAGTACAGCAATTGTCAATAATGTAGTTTTAAGCCAGTTCCTCGGTTTGTGTCCTTTCCTTGGAGTTTCTAAGAAGATAAACACAGCAGCAGGAATGGGTGGCGCTGTTATCGGCGTTATCACTATTTCATCAGCTGTCTGCAGTCTTATATATGACTGTATACTTACACCGCTTAAGCTTACATATCTGAATACAATTGTATTCATCCTTGTAATTGCGGCACTTGTTCAGTTTGTTGAAATGTTTTTAAAGAAGACATCACCATCTCTTTATGAAGCACTTGGTGTATACCTTCCACTTATTACAACTAACTGTGCAGTACTTGGTATTGCACTTACTAACGTACAGAACTATAACACAGCAGCAGGACTTAATATTGGTCAGAAGCTTTTAGATTCTGTAGTCAGTGGATTAGGAACAGCTGTTGGTTTTACAATAGCAATCATAATCATGGCTGGTATACGTGAAAGAAACGAATTCAATGATGTTCCGGAAAGCTTTAAGGGAATGCCTATTGTATTACTTACTGCAGGACTTATGGCTATCGCATTCTTTGGATTTTCAGGTATTATTTAAGAGGAGGACGACAAGATGTCAGGTATAATTATTGCTGCAGTTGTTGTAAGCTGCACTGGTCTTCTTCTCGGACTTTTCCTCGGAGTAATGGGTAAGAAGTTCTATGTTGAAGTAGATCAGAAAGAGATAGATGTAAGAGCAGAGCTTCCTGGAAACAACTGTGGTGGTTGTGGATATGCAGGATGTGATGCACTTGCTAAGGCAATTGCCGCAGGAGAAGCTCCAGCTAACGCATGTCCAGTTGGTGGCGCACCGGTTGCAGCAAAGATTGGTGCAATCATGGGTGAGGAAGTTGGAGAATCAGTAAGAATGACAGCATTTGTTAAATGTGCTGGTGACTGCGACAAAGCAAAAGAAAATTATGTGTACTCAGGTGCAATGGATTGTACAGCAATGAACGTCGTTCCTAACGGCGGTTCTAAGGCATGTACATACGGATGTATGGGATATGGTTCATGTGTTAAGGCGTGTCCTTTTGATGCAATTCATGTTGTTAATGGTATTGCTGTAGTAGATAAGGGCAAATGTAAGGCATGTGGTAAATGTGTTGCTGTATGTCCAAGACACCTTATTGAAATCATACCATACAAGAGTAACTATACAGTTAACTGTTCATCTAATGATAAGGGTAAAGATGTTATGTCAGTATGCTCTGTTGGATGTATCGGATGTATGTTATGTACAAAGCAGTGTGAGTTTGGTGCTATTACAGTAGAAAACAACATTGCACATATTGATTATTCAAAGTGTACAGGTTGTGGAAAGTGTGCTGAGAAGTGCCCTAAGAAGATAATACATCTTCATTGATAATTTAATCACAATAAGTTATAATAAGAAACTGCCGTAGGCTTATGCTTATGGCAGTTTCCTAGTTTAAGAAAAGAGAAGATACACCTATGGCAGAGATGAAATCGAAGTTACAAGATTTTTATAAAAGACTTGATTCCAGAAAATCAACATATTTTCTGGCTTATTCAGTTATTTTTGCAATCCTTGCTATAGGTGTGTTTTCTTTTTATTTTTTCACTAGAAAGACATTCATATGGGAGGTTGATGGCTGGGAACAGCATTATAAGTCACTCATATATTATTCACAGTATTTAAGGGATTTCTTTAAAAATATATTTATCAATCATCAGTTTGTAATACCACAGTGGGATTTTGCAATAGGTGAGGGAAGTGATGTTATAGGAACATTTCACTATTATGTGATAGGCGACCCATTTACATTCTTATGTTTCCTGTTTCCAGCAAAGTACATGTATATATTCTATGAAGCAATGATTCTTTTAAGAATATATCTGTCAGGTATAGCATTTTCAATGCTGTGTTTTTATACAGGACATAAGAAAAGATATGTCCTTCCAGGAGCAGTAGCTTATGCATTCTGCTACTGGGCAATATACAATGCGGTAAGACATCCGTTCTTTCTTAACCCGCTTCTGTATTATCCGCTGCTTATATTGGGTGTTGAGAAGATAATCAGAGAGAAGAAAATGTGGCTCTTTACAATAACAGTAGCTGTTGCTGCAATGAGTAATTTTTATTTCTTCTACATGCTTGTGTTCACAACAATTATATATGTTATTGTAAGATTCATATTCTGTTATGGAAAGAATGTAAAAATGTGGGGCAAAGGAATATTAAGACTTGCAGTTTCATCGGTTACAGGACTGTGTATGGCGGCAATAGTGTTTCTCCCTGTGCTTCACGTTTTCTTAAGTGACAGCAGATTTAATACACCTAACAAAATGGGACTGGTATATCCTTTTTCATACTATGCAAAGCTTCCGGGACTTTTTATCGTTGAGGGTGATAATTTCTGGACATGCATGGGATTTGCAGTACCTGTGTTGCTTGCAGTGCTTTTAATGTTTAAGAGCAGACGTAAGTACACAATGCTTAAGACTTATTTTATTATAAGTGCGGTGATGATATGTATACCGTTTTTCGGACAGGCAATGAACGGATTTTCATATATGTGTAACAGGTGGATATATTCATTTGCATTATTATGTGCATATATACTTGTGTGCATGATGCCGCGTCTTATAACACTGGAAAGAAAAGAAATCCGCTTTATTGGAATTGCACTTACAATATATTTTGTGGTATGTATGTGCGTAAAGTATTCAAGAAATGGCAAGCTTATAAGTGCAGTTGCAATTGGAGTAATATTGCTAATTGGACTTAGCATAAAGAATGTTAATGAATATAACAGATGCATGATGGTGACAGTAGCGGTTATGCTGGCGGCATTAGCTAATGGTATATGGAAAAATGCTTCATTTGGGGAAAATTATGCGGCACAGTGCATAAGCGTTAAAATGGCACAGGAAGATGTGTTTGGAAGCGAGAAGGAGCTTATAAGTAAAGATGCTGAAGATACAGATTTTATCAGATATTCAGGCTCGGGACTTTCATACAATATGAATTGCATTACTGGAATATCGTCCTCTAATCTGTACTGGACACTTACTAATCCGTATGTATCGAAGTTCAGATATGATAGTGCAATCAGGCTTGATACGCTGCTTCCGCACAAATACACAGGCTATGATGACAGGTCATCTCTTATAACATTGTCATCTGCCTCAAAGTATCTGGTAAGTAAGACCGGCGGACTTGTTCCATATGGATTTACTTATGAATCAGAAAATGATGATTATGTAATGTATAATAACGACAATGAACTTCCATTAGGCTTTACCTATGACAAAGCTGTTAATAAGAGGGAATGGGAAGGCTTAAGTGCAGTAGATAAGCAGAAGGCTATGCTTCAGGCTGTTGTTATTGACAGAAGTGGGAAATATACGAGGGAGGCGCTTCCTGACAGGGTATCTGTTAAAGATTTAAGTTATGACAGCCAGATTAAAGATTATACAATGAATTATGATGCCAAAGAAGTACAGTGTACTGACAATACATTTGCAGTAACTAAGGCAGGTGCCAGGGTAACATTTAACTTTACAGGCAGTGGCGCAGGTGAGACTTACTTTAATATTAATGGGCTTGATTATGAAGGCGCAGCACAGTTCCAGCTGTATTTTGGAAAGAAAAAGTTTGACCCGTTAGACTTATACTCTAAGTCAGACTGGAAAGAGCTTTCACATAATGAGAAGAAGAAGATATTTAAGAATTTCATATATTGGACACAGTCTACAAGCAGTGTTAAGCTTGGAATTACGACTGATACAGGAGTAACCAAGTCAATGAATTACTTCACATCTGATTACAGCTATTACAGTAACCAGCATGATTTTAGTGTGAATATGGGCTATTCGGAAGAAAATGTGACATCAGTTACAGTGACTTTCCAGAAGATTGGTGTGTATTCTTATGATGATATACAGATTGTATGCCAGCCGATGGATGGTTACACTGACGAGATTAATGCACTTAAAGAAAATGTATTAACAGACGTAGAGCTTGGAAATAATAAGGTTACAGGTCAGATAACACTTGACCGTAATAAATATCTGTGTCTTACAATCCCTTATTCAAAGGGCTGGAAGGTATATGTAGACGGAGAAAGACAAAAGCTATATAATGCTAATGGTCAGTATATGGCTGTATATCTTACGAGTGGAACGCATAATGTAACACTTAAGTATTCTACGCCGCTTCTTAAAGAGGGAGCGTTGGTGTCACTTGCAGGTGTGGCCATCTTTGCCATGCAGCTTGTAATTAATAAGAGAAAGAAGAGGGAATAATAATGTACAGAGAAGTTGCGAAACTTATTATATATGGTAATCATGAGGACACTATTCTTATGAAAATGTCCGATATTTTCAAAAAATTTGACAGGGATGAGGAGACTCCTGACAAGCTTATAAGTGATATATATGAGCAGATTAAGAGAATATTGGAGGTTGCCACAGATTATGGCTTTGATAAGAATTTATGGCATAATTATCTTACATTCTATCTTATAACTAATGAGAATCCATTCAGCCTTACATGCGAAAAGGTAGGTGCTAATGATGGAAGCGTTAATGAATTTGCTAAGAATGACTTCAAGGTGTTTATGAATCTGTTTAATTATGATTTCAGACCTATTGAGGCTGCACTTGGAATCAACTGTTTTTCACTTATATCTGATTACAAGGCAATTGTTAAGAAAGAGCTTATGTACAATAAGAATGTAAGTGAGAAGGTACAGGCTTTAAGCCTTAAGCTTGAGACAGCAAAGGACGAGAATGAGTTCTTTAATTATGTTACTGATTTCTATAAAGCATATGGTGTAGGAATGTTCGGACTTAATAAGGCATTCAGAGTAATAGGCGGTGATAATGGCGTTACATTTACACCAATTAACAATATGGATAAGGTTATGTTAGATGACCTTATAGGTTATGAAATCCAGAAGAAGAAGCTTGTTGAGAATACAGAGGCCTTTGTTCAGGGAAGAAAAGCTAATAATGCGCTTCTTTTTGGTGACAGCGGAACAGGTAAGTCAACTTCTATCAAGGCTATTGTCAATGAATATTATGACCAGGGTCTTAGAATGATAGAGATATACAAACATCAGTTCAAGGATTTATCTAATGTTATAGCAAGCATTAAGAACAGAAATTACAAGTTCATAATATATATGGATGATTTATCTTTCGAGGAATTCGAGATTGAATACAAGTTCTTAAAGGCTGTAATTGAAGGCGGTGTTGAGACTAAGCCTGATAATATTCTTATCTATGCAACATCTAACAGAAGACATCTTATCAAGGAAACATGGAATGACAGAAATGATATGGAAAGCAATAACGGTCTTCACAGATCTGATACTATTGAGGAGAAGCTTTCATTAGTGAACAGATTTGGATGCCAGATAAGCTACTCTAAGCCATCACAGAAAGAATTCTTTGATATTGTTATTGGCCTTGCAAGGAAGAATAATGTTAAGATGACAGATGAAGAGCTTATGGCAGAGGCTAACAAGTGGGAACTTTCACATGGTGGAATATCAGGAAGAACAGCACAGCAGTTTATCAATTACTGTCTTGGGGGTAGAGAATGATTTCATACATTAAAGGTGAGCTTGCCGAAATCCTGCCAGATGTAATCGTTGTGGAAGCCAATGGAATCGGATATAATATATATGTTCCGGGTTCAGTTCCTGGTGAGCTTCCATCAGTTGGCAGTGAGGTTAAGATATATACATATATGAATGTCAAGGAAGATGAATGCAGTCTGTTCGGATTCCTTACAAGAGATGATTTAAGCATGTTTAAAATGCTTATCTGTGTCAATGGTATTGGCCCTAAGGCAGCGCTTGGTGCATTATCTAATATCACAGCAGATGATTTAAGATTTGCAGTTCTTGCTGATGATGTGGCAGCAATCAAGGCACTTCCTGGTATCGGACCTAAGACAGCACAGAAGATTATAATTGAGCTTAAGGATAAGTTAAAGCTTGATGAAGTATTTGAATCAGCACTTTCTAAGAATAAAAAGGCAGACAATAACAGTAATGTAAGTAATGTCATGATGATAAGAAATGACGCTGTTGAGGCACTTGTATCACTTGGATATTCAAGCAAAGATGCACTTGTTGCTGTCAAGGAAGTGGAAGATATAGAGAATAAGGATTCTGAGACGGTTCTTAAGGAAGCGTTAAAGAAGCTGGCTAAATTCTAGAGCAGAATAGTATTTGAGAAATGAGGGGCTATATGGAAAAGAGGATTATATCAACACAGATAACTGAAGAAGATTATGGTATTGAGAATTCCTTAAGACCATTATCTCTCGATGACTATGTTGGACAGAATAAGGTTAAGAGTAATCTTAAAGTATATATTGAGGCAGCAAAGGAAAGAGGAGAGGCACTTGACCATGTGCTTTTCTATGGACCTCCGGGACTTGGAAAGACAACTCTGGCAGGAATTATTGCTAGTGAAATGGGGGTTAATATCAAGGTTACATCAGGTCCTGCAATTGAGAAGCCGGGAGATATGGCAGCTATACTTAACAACTTGAGTGAGGGTGATATTCTCTTTGTTGATGAGATTCACAGACTTAACAGACAGGTTGAAGAAGTGCTGTATCCGGCAATGGAGGATTATAAGATTGATATTATGATCGGAAAGGGTGCAACAGCAAGGTCTATAAGACTTGATCTGCCACAGTTCACTCTGATAGGGGCAACAACAAGAGCGGGACTTTTATCAGCACCTTTAAGAGACAGATTCGGTGTTGTAAGCCATATGGAATTCTATACCGTTCCGGAGCTTGAGAAAATCATTATCCGTTCAGCCAATGTGCTTAATGTTGATATTGACTCAGACGGAGCACATGAGCTTGCAAGAAGATCCAGAGGAACACCGAGACTTGCCAACAGACTTTTGAAAAGAGTAAGGGATTTTGCACAGGTTAAATATAACGGACATATCAATAAGGATGTTGCTGATTATGCACTTAATCTGTTAGATGTTGACAGAGATGGATTGGACCGTAACGATCGTGTTATACTTACTACAATAGTTGATAAGTTTGATGGCGGACCTGTCGGTATTGAGACACTGGCAGCTTCAATAGGCGAGGATTCAGGAACTCTTGAAGATGTTTATGAGCCATATCTTATACAGAACGGGTATATTAACAGAACTCCAAGAGGAAGAGTTGCAACTAAAGCAGCTTATGATAATCTTGGCAGGCCATTCAAACAAAAATAACATAAAATATTCTAAAGAATGTGTTTTATGAGTTGAATAGTAAGTGTATTTATTATATACTTAATATGTTTATTTCTACATATATGGAGGGGACTTATGTCATCAAAGAATACAGCAGAAGTAATTCTTGGAGGTAAGGTAATCAAGCTTGGTGGATATGAAAGCGAGGAGTATC
>OHOZ01001338.1_pt1 | contig 11129 bp, 8 predicted proteins | sample 1569931 | NCBI WGS metagenome assembly OHOZ01 (sample SAMEA3879572, study PRJEB24766) | human gut metagenome | biome: human-associated habitat; feature: feces | place: USA | collected 1985/1987
GCGGACGGCGGCGGCATAGCGCTCGGGCAGGGTCTTGATGGTCACATCGTAATTCATAGTTTCTTCCTTTCTCAGCCGCTTGCGGGCTGTGTCCAGAAGCCGCAGCCGCTGCGCAACATCGTCCCGCTGCTGCTCCAGCTCCGCCTGACGCGCCGCAAGGAAATCGTCGAGCCGTTCGCGGTCGTCGTAGATGGGCAGGATGGCGCAGATGTCGGCGAGACCGAAGCCCATGTCGCGCAGTGCCGTGATGCGGCAGACGGTGGGCAGCTGCGCTTCGCTGTAGTAGCGGTAGTCGGTAAAGCGGTCAATCTCAGCGGGCTTTAAGAGACCGATCTCATCGTAGTAACGCAGCATACGGACGCTCACTCTGGACAGTTTTGAAAAATCTCCGATCTTCAGCATAGCGGTACCTCCATGCCTTGTATTTTTGAGCTCGGGAAGAGCATAAGCCCTGACAGCGTGTGAGAGTCAAGGGGGAAAACGCGGTTTTTTTCGCAAAAGAAATGAGACAGCCGAGGCTGTCTCATTTCGGGCGTTCGTTACTTTTTGCGGGAGAGCGGCGCGATGTGGCGCTCAACCTTCTCCGCGTGCTCGAGCGGCTTGATGAAGCGCTGACCGAGCGGATGGCGCGTGTTGCGCAGCTTGATGAACTTCTCCGCCACCTGCGGGAAGAGCGCGAGGGAGAGCACGTCCTCCTCGCTGCGGGCGAGGCCCTTGTACTGCTCGCGGTACTTCGGCAGCTCCGGCTCAATGAGGTCGGCGGGGCGGCAGGTGATGACGTCCTCGGGCTTGATGCCGGCCTTGGCACGGACCTCTTCGTTGACCGTTCCGGGCAGCTTGCCGTATTCGCCGCGGAGCAGGCCCTTGGATTCCTTCGGAACCATCTTGTAGCGCTCACCGGCGATGACATTCATAACAGCCTGTGTGCCGACGATCTGGCTGGTCGGGGTGACCAGCGGGGGATAGCCGAAGTCCTTACGGACGCGCGGTACTTCTGCCAGAACCTCGTAATACTTGTCCTCTGCACCGGCCTGCTTGAGCTGACCGAGCATATTGGAAAGCATACCGCCGGGAACCTGATACATCAGGGCCTTGGTGTCGACACCCAGAACCTTGGGATCCAGGAAGCCTTCCTTCTTCAGGCGGTCGGCGACCTTGCGGAAATGCGTGGCGGCTTCGTTCAGCTTGACCAGATCAAGACCGGTGTCGCGCTCGGTGCCCTGAAGGGTGGCGACGAGGGACTCGGTGGCGGGCTGAGAGGTGCCGTTCGCGAGGGGGGACAGTGCGCAGTCCACGATGTCAACACCGGCCTGTGCAGCCATCAGGTTGACCATATCGCCGGTACCGGCGGTGTTATGGGTGTGCAGGTGGATGGGAATGGTAACATTGTCCTTTAGCTTGCGAACCAGATCATAAGCATGGAAGGGAAGCAGCAGGTTTGCCATGTCCTTGATGCAGATGGAATCTGCACCCATCTTTTCCAGCTCCTTGGCGATGTTGACAAAGTACTCGTCATTGTGGACGGGGCTGACGGTGAAGCTCAGCGCGACTTCTGCCCAGCCGCCGTATTTCTTAACGCTTTCCACGGCCTTGCGCAGGTTGCGGATGTCATTCAGTGCGTCAAACACACGGACGACGTCGATGCCGTTTTCAATGGACTTCTGGCAGAATTCCTCGACGACATCGTCAGCATAGTGCTTGTAGCCGAGAATGTTCTGGCCGCGGAAGAGCATCTGCAGCTTCGTCTTGGGCATATGCGCCTTGAGGGTGCGCAGACGCTCCCACGGATCCTCGTTCAGGAAGCGCATGCAGACGTCGAAGGTCGCGCCGCCCCAGCACTCCAGAGACCAGTAACCCATGTTGTCCAGCAGCTCACAGGCGGGGAGCATGTCCTCAATGCGCATACGGGTCGCGGCCTGCGACTGGTGCGCGTCACGGAGGATGGTTTCCGTGATCATCAAAGGTTTCTTTTCCATAATGAAGCTACCTCCTTATCAGCCGAACAGGGCAATGAACACGCCTGCGGCAACTGCGGAGCCGATGACGCCGGCAACGTTCGGACCCATGGCGTGCATGAGCAGGAAGTTGCCCGGATCAGCGCGCTGGCCTTCCTTCTGGGAAACGCGCGCAGCCATCGGAACGGCGGAAACACCGGCGGAGCCGATGAGCGGGTTGATCTTCTTGCCTTCCGGCAGGAACAGGTTCATGAACTTGGCAAGCAGGACGCCGCCGGCAGTGCCGCCCATGAAGGCAACGACGCCGAGAGCCAGGATGCCCAGCGTGGTCGGAGCGAGGAAGGACTCGGCCTTCGCGGTGGCGCCGACGGAAACGCCAAGGAAGATGACGACGATGTTCATCAGAGCGTTCTGCGCGGTGTCGGACAGACGATCCACGACGCCGCACTCACGGAACAGGTTGCCGAGCATCAGGCAGCCGACCAGAGAGGTAGCGGACGGAACGAGCAGCGCGACGAAAGCGGTAACGGCGATCGGGAAGATGATCTTTTCCTTCTTGGAAACGGTGCGCAGGGAATCCATGCGGATGAGGCGCTCTTTCTTGGTGGTCAGCGCGCGCATGATGGGCGGCTGGATGACCGGAACGAGGGCCATGTAGGAGTAGGCAGCGATGGCGATCGGCCCGAGGTACTCAGGCGCGAGGCGGGAGGTGACATAGATGGCCGTCGGGCCGTCCGCACCGCCGATGATACCGATGGATGCGGCAAGGCGCTGCATGTTTTCCAGAACGGGGCCGCCGAGCTTCAGCGCCATGGCGCCGAGGAAGGCGATGAAGATGCCGAGCTGAGCGGCAGCGCCGAGCAGCAGGCTCTTGGGGTTGGCGATCAGCGGGCCGAAGTCGGTCATTGCGCCGACGCCGATGAAGATCAGGCAGGGATAAATTCCCAGCTTGACGCCGAGATAGAGAATATCAATAAGGCCGGCTGCCTCATTGGTGCCGTTTGACAGCGTGACACCGTCCTTAATGAGATCCCAGTGGACATGGCCGCCCTCGAAGATCTCGGAGTGGAACATGCCGGCGCCGGGCAGGTTGGTCAGCAGCATGCCGAAAGCGATGGGCAGAAGCAGCAGCGGCTCGAAGCCCTTGGCGATGGCAAGATACATCAGAACGAAGGAGATGACGATCATGATGGCCGAACGCCAGTCGCAGTTCTTGATCATCATCGTAATGCCGGTCTGGTTAAGGAAGTTTTCCAGCGCTTCGCCGTTGGACTGAGCACCGGTCTGCGCAGTGGTCACTACGGCAGTATCGGTCGCCGGAGCCTCCTCAGCGCCCGCCCAGAGGACGAAGCTCATGCACACCAGAAAGGCCAGGACGACCAGCGCGACCAGAGCCCGGTGCAGTTTTTTATTGTTTTTGAACATAGCAGTTTCTCCCTGAATGAGATTACGCGATGGTGCACAGAAGAGCCTGAGTTTCTACAGTGTCGCCCTTGCGGACGTTGACGCCGGTGACCTTGCCGTCGCAGGGAGCCTGAATCTCGTTTTCCATCTTCATGGCTTCGAGAATGACGAGAACGTCGCCCTTCTTGACGGACTGGCCGGCAGTGACCTTGACGTCCAGAATGTTGCCGGGCATCGGGGCCTTGATCTGCGCACCGGCAGCGGGAGCGGGGGCGACGGGAGCGGCGGCGACGGGAGCGGGGGCAGCCTTTGCAGCGGGAGCGGCGGAAACGGCAGAAGCGTCCATTTCCTCGACTTCGATCTCATACAGAGAGCCATTCACGGTTACGCGGTACTTTTTCATGTTCTTTCACCTTTCAGAAATGTATTAAAGTTTTTTGATAGAGAGAATGCGAAGCGCAGATGCGTCGGTGCCGCTGGCTTCCGCGATGGCGGCGGAAACGGCTGCGACGAACTGCGGGCGGTTGGGAATGGAGGCATCATCCAGCGCTGGAGCGGCCTTCGGAGCTTCTGCGGTTTCTTTCTTGCCAAGAGCCTTGCAGACCAGTCCGAGCAGCCAGCACAGAACGATGATGAGAATCAGCACGACAAAGACCGTGCAAAGACCCATAACCACTACAAACCAGTTTTCCATAGTTTTCCTCCTTGCTTTCGGCGGTGGGTGCCGCCTTATTTTTCTAAAAATCTACGATCGGGGGTTCGGCCAGAGGGTAGAATTTTTACGGGGTCAAGAGATCGTGAAGGCGATCCGTTTCAGAAGCGCATGGTCCACATAGACCTCCAGCGCGTAGTCGCCGGCCTTTCCGGGGTTCGGGACGGTGCTGGTATGGCGGAGCTGATACCACATGTCGTTCCAGCTGCGGCTGTCGGAGGCGTCGCTCACGGGGTTGCCGTCGGCGTCGCGGATGACATAGAGGATCTGCACGGCGTTGGTCGAATTGTTCCGCCCGGATACCTGAAGGCAGAGCGCAATATCCTCGTCCGCTGCAAAGGTGCTCTTGCTGTTGGAAAGAGAGAGATAGTTCCAGCTGTCGCCGCTGGGCTTTTCCCACAGGGAGATGTAGGTGTTGCCGGGGCTGACGCCGTAGGCATCCATCGTGTCGGTGCCCGGGGTCGTGACGGTGGTTTCAATCGTGCCGAACACCTCAGAGCCGTCGGCGGGCTGGAGGGAGATTTTATAAGTTGCGTCGGGGATCAGATTCGTCAGAGTGACGGCATTTTCCGTTGCGTCCTTGATCGCGGGGTCATGGTAGCTGGTGGTTGCGCCGTAGGATACGTACCAGCCGCCCGCAGGCGCGCCGGAAAGGGTGTTCCACGAAACCTGCACGCTGCCGTCGGCCGAAGCGCTGGCCGAGAGACCGGACACGACGACGGGGTTCGCGGGCAGAATGCAGACCAGCGGCGCGGCCATGCCGGGCGCGTTGATCGTGATCTTGTATTCCCGCGAGAGGTCGGGAATGGCGGTCGAGAAGGTTGGCTCCGTGACGGTGGCGGTGACGGTCGTGAAGTCCTGCGCCTCACAGGTGACCTGCCATGACGACGGGGTGTTCTCCGCAGCCGTCCAGTTCAGGGTGAGCGACTGCGCACTGATCTCGGAGAAGCTGTAGCTGCTGATCTTGACCAGCGGCAGAACGTCGATTTGGGTGGATGTTGCGCCGGAAAGGTAGATGCCGTCCGTGCTTTCCAGCGTGAAGGTGTATTTCTGGTTCAGCGACAGTCCGGTGATCGTGGTGGAAGCACCGGTAAAGGAGGCGGAATTCGAGCCGCCGGCGGAATCCGTATACGTCAGCAGCCATTCCACGGGCGCGGGGCCGGTGTAGGCGAGCGTCAGGATGACGGAGCCTTCTTCGTCACCAAGCATGGAGGTGAAGTCCGTGATCAGCGTGGATTCCGGTGTTGTGACGTTCAGCTCGCTCACGCTCGCGCCGGACAGGCGATGGCGTCCGGCTGCGCGGAGGTTGACGGTGTAGATCGTGTTTTCCTGCAGACCGGTGAAGGTGTATTCGTTGCCGCTGCGGGTACCGGAATAGGCCACGCCGTGGGAGTCCGTGCAGGTGACGAGATAGTGCGAGGGATCGTCCTTACTGTCGACCGCCAGCACGAACTGCTCCGTGGTGGAGCTGACGACGCGCAGCGAGGTCACGCGGACGAAATACCAGTTCAGCAGGAAATACAGCGCTGCACCGAACAGCAGCACGACACCGAGAATGATGCTCAGCGCGGCCGCGAAGGGCAGCTTACGCTTGCCCGGTTCTGCGGGCTCTTCCGCTTCTTCCTCGGTGGGAGTCGCATCCACATAAGCCTCTACGGGGGCTGCTTCCGCGTCTTCTGCCGGTTCTTCCGCATCCTCCGGCTTGGCCGTGTCATCTGCGACGACGTCACCGAGCGAGGCGAGGAAGGCATCAAGATCGATCTGGTTGGGATCCTCTTCTTCCGCTTCTTCCTCTGAAATGGGTTCGGCTTCTACGACTTCCTCCGGTTCCGCAGGATCTTCCGAAGGCGCTTCTTCCGCGGGGGCCGGTTCTTCTGTCGGCTCCGGGGCGGGCTGGGGCGCCGTTTCGTCTATGTCCGCATCGGTGCCTGCGCCGGAAAGATCGGGCGCGAAGCTCTGGCGGAAGGTTTCGTCCTGCTCGACGTTGAAGCGTACCGGCTCATCCGTTTTTTCCTCTGCTTCGTCCGTGATCACGGGCAGGGGGGAGGTAACGATGGGCGGGACGATCAGCGTGTCGGAAAGCTCGTTGCGCTGCATATAATACATGAGCGCCTGCTTCAGCTCCTCCGGCGTCTGATAGCGCGCCTCCACGCTGGGGGCGCAGGCCTTGAGGATGATGGCCGACAGCTCATAGTCGGCGTAAAGCGGCGTGGGCATGGCCTTGCCGGTCAGACGGAGCTTGTCCGCCATGCCGGGCTCGGTGTGCTCGTCCTCAAAGGGGCCGTGGTTGCCGTTGTAGATCCGGTAGAGCAGCATACCGAGGGAATACAGGTCGATCGTGGGGTTGGGCGAAGCCATGATGTCGGAAAGCTCCGGTGCGGAATAGGGCCCTAGATATTCCTCCGGGACGGAGGCGTATTGCAGGTCCTCCAGCGCGGTCAGGCCGAGATCGCCGAGCTGGAAGCGGCCGGACTGGGTCAGAAAGACATTCTCCGGCTTCAGATTGGAGAAAAGGTATCCCGCCTGCCGGCAGGCAGACAGCGCGTCGCAAAGGTCGAGCCCCAGATTGACCGCGCGCAGATTTGTCATGGCACTTTCGGCAATGACCGTGCTCAGGGGGATCTGGCGGGGATAGAGAATGTAGACATCATAGCCGACGCCGGATTCCTTCGGTTCGATCTGGCAGCCCTTGGCGCCGAGAAAAAAGCCGGATTCCGCGAGCTTCTGCCCGGCGGCGACTTCGTCGCGGATGCTGTCGGCCACGGTGCCGTAATAGGTATGTACGGCGGCCTGATCCGGATAGGCACCGGAGAGCAGCAGGGCATAGATCTGCTTCTCTGCGGCGGGGATGGAAATATGCTTGACGACGTAACGTTCGCCGGAGTCCTCGTGCCGGAGGGCATAGCAGTGACAGCCTTCGCGCCCGGAAATCTCCTCCAGAACCGTCATGCGGTCCAGCAGCGGAGAAACCATTTTCAGCTCGGACATCGAACACGCCTCCTTGAAATAAAAACTCAAATTCTTGCTATTCTATATTATGATAAATTCTAGAAAAAAGCAACTAGATTTTTGTTGGATTTGTGGGAAATTGCTCCGGTGCGGCAAAGCCTGGCGGCGGGCAGCAGAAGATAACGAAAGCTCAGGTGACTTCTGCGCGCTGAGATGCTGAAGAAGAAAAAAGGGAAGAATCGTCGAATTGATTTTTGCCTGCTTCTGTGCTATACTGTAAAAAACCACCATGGGGGTAACGCAATGAAAATCAGAAACGTGGTCTTTGACATCGGCAATGTGCTTGCGGATTACCGCTGGTATGGCTTTTTGCAGGACAAGGGCTTTTCCCCGGAAATGATCGACCGCATTGCCAGGTGCTCGACGCTGCACCCGGCGTGGAATGAATTTGACCGCGGCGTGCTCTCCTCCGAAGAGGTCGTGGAGGGCTTTATCCGCCTTGACCCGGAGATCGCGGATGAGCTGCACCGCGCCTTTGACGATCTGAGCGATCTGCTGCGGATGTTTCCCTATTCCGTTCCGTGGATCGAAAAGCTGAAGACCGCCGGGTATTCTGTCTATTATCTCTCTAACTTTTCGCGCAGGGCGCTCCGTGACTGCCCGGAGGCGCTGGGTTTCCTTCCGTATATGAACGGGGGCATTTTCTCCTGCGATGTGAAGCTCCTCAAGCCGGAGCCTGCCATCTACCGCAAGCTGCTGGAAACCTATGACCTCCGCCCGGAGGAGACGGTGTTTCTGGACGACCGGCAGGAAAACATTGACGGCGCGAAGCGCGTCGGAATACACGGGATCTGCTTTGCATCCTACGAGCAGGCCGTGCAGGCGCTGCGGCAGATGGGCGTCGAGTGCTGAAGCTGTAATATTTTGGCGAAGAACCGGGAATATCAGTTGCAGGAATTCGTTTTTTCTGCTATGATATGGAAAAACTCTGATTTGCCGGAAAGGAGCACAAGCATACGCAGGTATGCGGATTGCCATGGATAATAAAATCGTATGTGATTACTGCGGGACGATCTACAATGTGGACAAGCCGGTCTGCCCCCTGTGCGGCAACGCGCCGTCGGAAGCTGCCGGAAACCGCCAGCGCGCCCCGCAGCGCCGGAGGATCACGGAGGAAGAACGCCGCCGGAAAAACCGCACTGCGCGCCCGGCAAAGCAAAAGCCCGCCGCCGAGCCGCAGGATCCGAAGCGGATCCCCAAGAAGCTGCTGACGGCTTCTGTGGTGTTTTTGGCGCTGGCCGTATTCGTCGTGGCCTATTTCATCGGCGATGTCAACGGCCTCTGGCCCGGACTGAGCAGCGTGCTCAATGCCGATATGCGCGGCAATACCTCGGACGACGAATCGCTGAGCAAAACCTGCACCTTCCTTGAGATCCAGCCGGAGAGCATCAGCTTCAGCCAGAAAGGACAGATCCAGAAGCTGCGCGTTGTCATCAATGCCGGCTGCGAGGAAACGGTGTCCTTTATGACCAGCGACGACAAAATCGTCAATGTTTCCACCCAGACGCAGAAAACCGAGACGCTGCAGGAGCAGACGTCGATCACGGTGGACGTTTCTACGCTGGCTGAGGGCAGTGCGACCATCCAGGTCACCTGCGGCAAGATGTCCCGTACCTGCCATATCACGAGCGCGTTCGGCGAGAATTCGACCGAACCCTCCGGCAGCTCTGAACCGAGTGTGGCCGAGTTTACGCCGGAGCTGAATTATGAGGACGTGACCCTGTCCCTGCCGAAGGAAACCGTGACTATCAAGGTCACAAACCTGCCTGACGGCAGCAAGGTCATCTGGGAGAGCTCCGACGAGAAGGTCGCCGAGGTCGATACCGACGGTAAGGTCACCGCCGTGGGGGAAGGAACCGCGGAGATCACCGCGGATGTCGGCGGCAATACGGCAAAGATGATCATTCGCTGCGATTTCGGTGGGACGACCGAGAACGGCAGCGATGCCGGGACGCATCTGACCCACACGGACGTTTCCATTGCCGTCGGCGAGGAATTCAACCTCCGCCTGATCGACGGAAACGGCAACCGCATCAGCGGCGCGAGCTACTATGTCGAGGATACGGACGTCTGCTCCGTCTCCGGCGTGACGGTCTGCGGTGAGGGCAAAGGAACGACCGAAGTTACGGTAAAATACAACGGAAAAAGCTATACCTGCATCGTCCGCGTCGGATGATACCAGAAAAAAGCCGTCCCGAACCTCCGGGGCGGCTTTGCTTACGGGGGAAAAATATGAAATTTTGCGAAGCGTTCAATGCCTATCTGGAAGAGCTTGGCTGTACGGCGAAGGAATTGACGGAATACTCCGGCCTGTCTGCGGCGACGCTCAGCCGCTACCGCTCCGGTGAGCGGGTGCCGGAGCGCGGCAGCGCGGCGATGGAGAAACTCTGCACTGCGGTCGCGCAGGCCGCCCAACGGCGCGGGTACGGAGAACTCACGTCGGAGAAGGTCAGACAGCGATTTCAGCGCTGCCCGGATGTGGCGGTGACTGACCGCGGACTGCTGCGGCAGAATTTCAATACGTTGGTGTCCGTGCTGGATATGAACATATCCCGGCTGTGCCGGCATACCAATTATGATGCCTCCACGATCTTCCGCATCCGAAACGGCACGCGCCAGCCGGCAGAGCCGGAAAAGTTTGCGGCGGGCGTCGCGGCCTATGTGACGCGGGAGCTGGACGGCAGCTCGGAGCTTGCGATCCTCGCCGAACTGTTTGGCTGCCCGGCGGAGGAACTGACGGACAGCGCAGTGCGCTTTGAGCGGATCAAGCGATGGCTGACCGAAGGCGAGACACGACAGGAGGACAGCATCCCCGGCTTTTTGGCCAAGCTCAACGAATTTGACCTGAACGAGTACATTCAGGCGATCCATTTCGATGAATTGAAGGTGCCGAGCGTTCCGTTTCAGCTTCCCACCTCCAAGACCTATCTCGGCCTGAAGCAGATGATGGAAAGCGAACTGGATTTTCTGAAGTCCACCGTTTTGTCCAAGTCCATGGCTCCGGTCCTGATGTATAGCGATATGCCCATGCAGGAGATGTCCAAGGATGCGAAATTCGCGAAAAAATGGATGTTCGGTATGGCGATGATGCTGAAAAAGGGCCTGCATCTGAACATGATCCATAATGTTGACCGGCCCTTTGCCGAGATGATGCTGGGGCTGGAAAGCTACATTCCGATGTACATGACGGGGCAGATCTCCCCCTATTATCTCAAGGGAACGCAGAATCATGTATTTCTGCACTTGCTGCGTGCCTCCGGCTCCGCGGCGCTGGCCGGGGAGGCAATCAGCGGCCACCACGCCGACGGCAGATACTATCTGACGAAATCCAGAGAGGAGGTCGCCTATTATAACCGCCGCGCCGAGGAGCTGCTGGAAAATGCCAGCCCGCTGATGGAGATCTACCGCGCGGAAAATGCAAAGTCGCTCAACGCCTTCCTGCTGGCAGATGCCCGGACGGAGGGAAAGCGCCGGAGCATTCTCTCCTCACTGCCGCTTTATACAATGGAAGAAAACTACCTCAGAGACTTCCTGTGCCGCCATCGCGTTTCGGATGCGGAAAGCCAGCAAATCCTGAACCACGCGGCCATACAGCGGAAGATCACGGAGAAAATTCTGGAAAATGGTGAAATTCAGGACGAAGTCCCATATTTGAGCGAACAGGAGTTTGAAAGCCATTCCCTGACGCTGCTCCTGTCCGGCCTGTTCTTTGAGCGGGATCTGCGCTACAGCTATGCAGACTACCTTGCCCATCTGGGGCAGACGAAGCGCTTTGCGCAGACGCATCCGACCTACCGGCTGGAGCAGACCGCCTCGCACACCTTCTGCAATCTACAGATCATTCTGCATGAGGGCCAGTGGGCGATGATCTCCAAGGGGAAATCTCCGGCGATCCATTTTGTCATCCATCATCCGAAGATGCGCGAGGCGATCGAGAATTTTGTGCCGCCTGTGGTAGAATAAATACAAAAAGCATCCGCGAAAAGCGGATGCTTTTTTCAGCTTGTCAAAAAAGTCCTTTTGGACTTTTTTGACAAGCTGCCTACAAA